>Ga0185299_10002124_pt1 | contig 32347 bp, 28 predicted proteins | sample PaiPotPPA55metaG_FD_128002 | JGI IMG/M metagenome (GOLD analysis project Ga0185299, IMG submission 128002) | Iron sulfur acid spring bacterial and archeal communities from Banff, Canada, to study Microbial Dark Matter (Phase II) - Paint Pots PPA... ...
CGCCTCCGCTTCACCAGCCGTCGCGCATAGTGCGGGAAACGCTTTGGGCAGTACAATCAAAAAGCAGCGAACAGCAAACCACCTCTTAACTGCGTGTCTCACTCAAGGGGACAACCTCAAATACAGAACTTAAAGTTGTTTTGTTTTCAGGTGTTTGAGAGTGGTCTGTAAGAGCGGCAAACAAAGGAGTTACAGCGAGGTATCTTTGCAGCGCGGGATGAGTCTGAAGAGTCCGGCGGGGTGGAAACGCGAACGTCATGATAGAGGATAGCGCAGAACAGTATGAATGTCAATAGCTAATTGTGTGGTACATGATTCGAATCGCCTGCATTTCGCACGCAAGACACAGAAAAGAAAAGGCTTTGACGCAGAGTTAGAGACAAATTCGGGCTAGCCTGCAGAGCAGTCCCTTTTTGCACAGATTTTTCGGACCTACTCTGGTCCAATGGAAATGGAATCTCCAGCAGGGGAACGAATTACAAGTTCCATCCCAGAACCCATGAAATCTGACCTAGTAAATACAAGGCACTTCGGCGCCATTCAGGATTGATATGAGTGCGAAAAACTTTCGAGTCGCGTCAGCCGACCAACGGACCAGCGTCGAAGGAAAACAAGTAACGAACAAAGTTCTGTTGGCAGCCCCCGACAATGAATACGAGTTGATGCGTCCAGACTTGACGTATATTGACCTGCCGCATCATCTCAGTCTTCATGAGCCGACACAAAATATCGAGTTTGTTTATTTCCCAAATCGAGGAATGGTTTCGCAAGTTGTGGTGACCAAAGATGGTCGAACCGTGGAAGTGGGTGTAGTGGGGAATGAAGGGTACGTTGGCGCAGGATTGGCGGTCGGCTTAACCAGAAGTTCAGTGCGTGAAGTAATTCAAATCGCGGGCGATGGCTTCCGAATGATGGGGAATGCGTTGGAACGCGTTTTGCGGTCGGCCCCGCAGTTACAAGTGATACTCAACAGGCATACAGGGCTTCAAGGGATGCAAGTCGCACAGACCGCGGCATGCAACCGGCTCCACGATATACAGCAGCGCCTCTCGAGGTGGCTGCTGATGACTCAGGACAGGGTGGGTGCCTCGTTGCTTCCAATCACCCACGATTTCATTGCGACGATGATGGGTACCGACCGATCCACGGTGAGCTTGGCAGCCTTACTCATGCAAAAAAACGGAATCATAGATTACGTCCGAGGCGCAGTGAAGATTGTGAACCGAAGGAAACTCGAAAAATCCGCTTGTGAGTGCTACGACGTCATTCAACATTTCGAGGACGACCTCGGATTAAGATAACAGTCCTTGCCAGCGTTGGATACCCAACAGACAACAGTCTCTCTCTCTCGTTAACGTTCAGGCTCCGTGCATTCACATCGGTCTGATGTGTGTTCAAAAAGCCGCGACTTGGACAGAACGTCGCTCGGAGCGATGAAAGAGCGGTTCTGATCATCGCAGTGCCGTCGAAAACTATGTTACGCCATTTTTCAAACAACAAGGATAACCACACCAAATCTCAAGTCGTGCTAGGGAGGCTATGCGCCGCAAACTGGTATGGATCGAAAGGCAGAATTTTCAGGGCTACGGTTGCTCCGAATGCGCTTGGGTGTTTAAGCCCTCGGGAACTCCCACCGGTAAATCGCTTGATGAAATGAAGCAGGAGTATGAGGAGCGGCGCGACAAGGATTTTGCCGCCCATGTTTGTTCTGAAAACGCTAAAACCAAGAACACAAAAGGCTAAATAGTCCAGCCTGCAATCGGCAAACGCATGAAACCCCGCCGATGTCCCACCCATCTCACAAGCGGGGGCTATAATGCCCAAGTCCTAGTTCCGCATGGAGGCCTTGATGCCCATCCGCATGCGCATGCTCGTACCGATTGTACTTCTCTTCGTGTGCCTCGCCGCCGCCAACAATAAGAAAAAGGATGCTCTGCCCGCTGAGGTTCTCGACGCGCAAACCGTCGTGGTGCTCGTCGATCCGGATGCTGGCATGGCGACATCGTCTCCGCTCGCCAACAGAACCGCGCAGGAGGACGTTGAAAAGGCACTGGCCAAGTGGGGACGGCTGAAGCTTGTGCTGGTCGGGAACACGGCTGACTTGGTCATTACGGTGCGCAAGGGCAACGGGAAAATTGTGCAGCCTACAGTTAGCGGGGAACCGCCCAATGATCGCCCGGTCGTCGTGGTGCCGAGCGACAACGGCATACATATCGGCGCCCAGCAGGGGCGTCCTCTGGATTCCACGCAACCGCCACCCCAGGACACGTCCCCTGGTTTGGGAAGCGAGGTCGGACCTACGGAAGACACGTTTCTAGTTTATAGAGGTGGAACGGGCAGTCCTCCGCTCGAGCGAGTTCCCGTTTGGCGGTACGTTGCCAAGAATGGATTGCGCTCGCCTGATGTTCCCGCCGTCGGCGAATTCCGCAAGGCCATAGAAGCCGCTTTGAAGCAGCAACAAAAGACGACCAAGCCTTAGCGGTTGTGCTTCCTATCAGGAAAGAAGAGATATCGAGTCAGGTCAGGCTCCGATATGGCGGCTTAACAAGGGGTCAGAACCGGAGTCCTCGCGCGTCGTCTTCTCTTCGCCGGGCGAAAAAATCATGCGTACCAGCCTGCTTTCCCGCAACTTCGTGCCATAGAACGGCACTAGAAACAGGCCGCGCAGCAAGTCTTTCAACAGCGCCCGGTGCTGGCTGAAGCTCAACAACCCACGCCAGCCCAGCTTTCCGAGAAGCGTCAGCCGCAAACGTGCGAACCCGAACGCCATCTTCGACAAAGATGCCGCGATGTCCTCCTCGCGGTGGTGCTCGTAGTATCCGAAGTTCATCGACCAGCCGGACTGCACTTTAATAAAATTGTGCAGCTCGCGATTCTTCGGATTCGCAGCAACCTCGCGTATCAGCTCTTGAAACTTTTTGGAATCCGCTTCAATTGATTCGAGGCTGGCAAACCAGTTCACCAGCTTCACTCCCAATGGATCCCACAGGTAATCGTTCACAACCAATGGGAGAGCGAGATGAAAAAGTTTGGTCACCGCCAGGTGCACACGCAGATGGCATTGGTAAGCGTCGCCCATGCACTCGTACAGCCGCGTAGTATCCCGCGTCACGCCGCGTTGAAACGTGGCTAGAACGATATCGAGATTCTTCGTGAACTCCGCCGTGTCGCAGCCGTTCAATTCTCTTTGGATAATGGCTGCGATTTGGCGGATTTGCAGCGTCGATAAAGCCAGTCCGACGCTGTACAACGGATCAACGGTATCGCCCGCATCGCCGATGATGTACCAGCGATCTGGTGAATAGCGCTGGCGGCATTCCCACATGTACGAGCTGTAAAAATTTGTGTCGACGATCGTGCCGCTGCGCACCAGCTCCACGAGCACGGGGTGCTCCCGCCCCACGCAGTCGAGGAACTGCTCCAGCGTGCGGACTTCGCCGTGCGGATAGACATCCTTGCGATATGTGATGCCGATGCTGATGAGCGGCTCGTTTTCCGGAGAGCGCATCGGGATGCACCAGATCCAGTTGCCTTTTCCGAAGAAATGATGCGTCGCGTAGTACGGAACGTAGGAACGGTTTGGTTTTTTGAGGGCGCGGATATGGCTGAGAATTTCGGGGTTGAAATTCTTCAGGCGGAACCAGTAGACATTTTTCTGTTCTTTGACCGTTTTCTGTAGCTGCAGCTGTTTCTGCAGCACGCGGTTCCGCCCGGTGGCATCGACAAGCCAGCGCGCGCTCAGTGTTTGTTTCGCGCCCGCGAGGTCTTGCACCGTCACTGTGTGCAGACCCTCGCCGCCCTTGATATCTACTCCCATCACGGTTCCGTCGATCAACTCCACGCCGTTTACCACGTTGCGGTCCCGTACTTCGCGATCGAATGTGAATCTATTGATCTGGAACGAGAGTATCTGCGGCGCCGTAGGGATTTCGTCGACCACGTAGGTGCGATCGGCTGGATCATCGATATTGGGTTTGAAATAATAGGTCAGGCCGTATTTGGGATAGTGCTTTTCGACCAGATAGGCGCCGAGCCCGAGCTCGAACATGAAATCGACACTTACCTCGACCAGCGATTCGCCGACAATCGGACGATTCTTGTGCGGGCCCTCAACTACGGCCACTTTCAGCTTTGGGAAGCGCATCCGCAGGTACGCGGCCGCAAGGTGGCCCGTTGCTCCGCCTCCCATCACTAAAACATCGCTCGTCATTGTCATTTGAGTTTCAACTCTGCGAATTCGTTGAATCTTAGGGTCATGGGAAATTACGCGAGCCTCGGGACGTAAAATCCTAACATAGCAAAGGGGGAATGTACCGAACGCCCCATCGTCGTCACAGTCTGGTTTGATCTGGCTGGCCCTGCCGCTCAGGCATTACCACTGGGAATTTGAGACGAAAGGGAAGGTGGCTGTTGCTAAACTGACTTCCGGGAAAGCCGCAGAAATCAGATCGCGTTACGATGCTGTACAACTTGGCAGATTTGAGAGGGAGAAGTGGCAGTCATCAAATTCAGCTACGCCGTTCCGCTCGAGCAAACCATGGTTTTCGAGACTGTCTATCACCCGGGCCTACAGCTCGATCTTTCGCAGAAGCAGGAAGTTTGGGACACGCCCGGTGCGTTCTTTGTTTGGATGTTTGTGGATGGACAGCTTGCGGGCGAGTCCTACGGGATCCCGTTGATTAGCTCCAGCGAACTCATTGAAGATCTCTTAGTGCTTCCTGAAAGCGAAAAGGAAAAAGCCGTGTGCTGCTTTTCCAACACGATCCTTCCCGCATTTCAAAAGCAGGGCTATGGAAGCATTCTAAAAGCTCACTGGTTGGGCTTGGCGGCCGGGAAAGGATTTGACGTCGTGTATGGCCACGCGCGGCCCGGCGGAAGCCAGGTGCTCAATGCAAAATTCGGCGCGGTGTTTCTGGAAAACCTTCCGGACTGGTTTGGTTCCGGCGAAGACTATCGAAAGTATCGGCTTGTGCTTAATTCGAAGACACCTTCATGAAGCACGCTTCGCGTTTCCGATTTCCTAGTTCATTCGCCAGGGCGAGCGCTCGGGCCACTGGCGCAGCGCTTCCGTAGCCCAAGCTGTGGGTTTATCGGTGTGGCAAGTTGTGCAGGGATTGGGGATTTTGTATTTGTCGGTGATCGCGGGAGTAATGAACCTGAACGTGTGGGCGCGGACGAACACGCCGGGAATCGTGACTTCAATTTTCGGCATATGGCATGCGACGCACTGGCTGCCTGTTGAACCTGCTTTGTGATGCGTATGCTCCTCGAGTGTTGCGGTCCGCGGCCCATTGCGCGAGCCAGGTTCGTGGCAGTCCAGACAAATCTTATCGACCGGCTTTCGGAGTTGCGCATAGTTGTCCGTGCCGTGCACGTCGTGGCAATCGAAGCAGGTTACACCGCGGCGATACATCACGCTTTGGACGAAATCGTTGCCTTGCATGCGGTTTTTGTGGGCCGTGCCGTCCGCAAAATGAGTAAAACTTTGTTCACCGAGCTTGTGGTCTTCGAGTTGCCAGGAATCCCGCAGGTTGAGCCCGACGTGATAGCCGACTGGCCAGTCGTAATAATTGCCGTCCATGGGATTGGTCAGAGGACGTCCTTGCGAGTGGCATTGAATGCAGGTGTCGTTGGCGGCGACGTACTCCATGCGCGCAGGATTCAGGATGTTGCCGCGCGTGGCGTGTTCAACGTGCTCGCTGCCTGGGCCGTGGCACTTCTCGCAGCCCACGTTCCATTCCGCCACCTTTTTCGTTTGGATGTTGTAGTCGACCGAATGGCAACCGTCGCATGTCGGCCCGGTTGGGCGCTTCATGTTGTCGGGGGGATAAAACGGTTCCCACCAATCCGCGCCTTTCGGGACAAAGTACGGACGCCATACGTGCTTGCCCACTTCCCACTGCGCGGGCTCTGGAAAATAGTCGTCGCCGATTTTCGTAAAATAGCGCTGCTTCCACACGCTTCCATAGACAAAGGCAATATCCTCTTTTTTAAATTTCGGGCTTACATTGTTCGTGGCGAGATCAGGGATGATGGCCTCGGGATGCTCGCGCGGATCGCGCACTACGTTGGCCATCGGAGTGCGCTTCCAGTGCTCGTAGATTTGCGCGTGGCACTTTTGGCAGGCTGCGGAACCGACGTAGTGCGCCGACTTCACAACTGCATTTTGTTGCGACTGCTCCTGCGGCGTCAGCCCGGCGATGCTGCGAACGAATAGAACCAGCTTCCACGCGTCCGTGTCGTCTTGTTCGATATGCGGATTTCCCCAGGCCGGCATGCCCGTGAGCCGCACACCATTTTTGATGATGTAGTGGATTTCACCGTCGCTCAGATGTTGCGTGAGAGGCAAGCGGAGATCGGGCGCCTTCGGGTAAAGATTTAGCCCGATATTCGATTCGCCGTTTCCATTGTTGCCATGGCAGTTCGCGCAACGCTCGCCGAAACGCTCTTTAGCTTCCGCCAACACATCGGGACCAGCGGACAAGGGATTCGTCTCTTTCCGCGCTCGACTCGGAATCGAGACATTCCGCACAGTCCTAGCCACGACGCGCTCCAAGCCCGATGGCTGATCGGCAGCGCTAAATCCTCGGCGGATGACGACTACAGCATAAAGAATCGCCGCCAATGCGACCAAAACCAGAACGGCTAGGCCCCAGCGTTTCATCTTGTTGTACGACTCCTACGAGCAGCAGTGATCGGCAGGCCAGCATACCAAATGAAGATAACCGGTGGATTATTTCGTTTTCCGCTCGAACTACGGCGACCGCGCCTGTGTTTGACAGCGCGCGAGGGGCTAGTCCTCAGGTTGCGATTCTGCCTCTGGAACTTCCTCGCGCGTTATCGCCTTCAATTCTCGGCGGACTACCTCGGCGGAGAATCCTGCGCGCAACAGGCTCCGGTACATCGAGGCCATCTTGTGAGGACCAATCTCGCCGCGAAAGGATCGCAGCTTGCGCTCGAGCCGCTGGCGCACGATCGCGCCCTCGTCCGTTTCCTTGGCCATCTCCGCGAGCGCCGCTTCAATGTGACGGTCCAGAACTCCCCGCGCGCGCAAGTCTCGCGCAATCCGAAATTTTCCCTGCCGCCGTATCTCCGTCCGCTGGCGCACAAACTGCTTCGCGAAACGCTCGTCATCAATCATCTTGGCGCGCTTTAGGCGGTCCATCACAGTTCCGAGAAGCTTGTCGTCGTCCGTTCGCCGGCCAAGCAACTGCTTCATTTCGTATACGGAATACGCCCGCCGCATTAGCGCTCGCACCGCAGCGTCATACAATTCCGTTTCGGTTTCCACTTGGCGCGGCTTTCCAAACATGAAGGAAGCATAGAGGAAAGAAAGTGGTCAGTCGACAGTTGAAAGTCGAAAGAAAGTCGGGCATTGCCGTACAAAAAGGTAGAGGCTAGAACGACGCCGGCGGGGTCGGCGACTTGTCTATTCCGTGAGACCTTTTGAAGAGATCAGTTAGGATTGGCTTGGGCCGATTGAAGGGACTGGGTGCGGTGTTCGAGCTTGGCGGCTTCATCGTTGCGGCCGAGTTTGCGGAGGGCTTGGGCCCCGGCGGTCAGGTCCGGGACGAGATAGGGGCTCTCGGCACCGAACTGTTTTTCCTCGAGGGAGACCATACGGGCGTGGCACGCAGCGGATTTTTCTGATTGGTTCGAAGCGTCGTAGGCTTGGCAAAGGCCGGAAACTGGAAGCGCAAGACGATAGTCATCTTGACCGTATATGGTTTCAAAGATTTTTAGCGAGCGATTCATTAGGGACTCAGTTTTGACGAAGTCTTTCTGAGTCAAGTAAATGCGCGCTAGGCCGCTGAGCGAGGCCGCGGTCTCATTGCTGTTTTCGCCGTAGGCTTTTAGATTGAGTTCGAGCCCCCGTTTGAAATCAGCTTCCGCCGTGGCGAAATCCTTTTGAAAAAAGGCGAGCATGCCCATGGATTGCAGGACGATCACAAGCATGGGCGATTCCGGGCCGTAGAGTTTTTGGCTTAAGGCAAGTTGGCGTTTGTAGGAGGCCTCGGCGTCCTTGTACTGGGCGCGCCAGGCATAAACGTTGCCGAGCTGGCCGACGGCCTCGGGGAGGCGGCCGTCTTGAGGCTGAAGTTTTTCAGCGATGGCGATGGCTTCTTTGGCGGACGTTTCCGCATCGTTGAAGCGTTTCTCCATCGCAGCTTGCTTGCTATCTTCCATGGCGGCGTGGAATTTTTGATCGAGATTGGGAGCACCTTCGTGTTTTTTGAGTAGAGCATCGAGCGCATCGGCCTCGGAAGACTTGCCAGCTGCACGCAAATCGGCGAGATGTTGCTGAAAGCGTTGCCGCGCGCTCTTGTATTTGTTCTGCGCGTCGTACCAGGATTCGGTTATGCCGTTGCCCTTTGGTGCAGTCTCGTCAATGGCGGCCTGATGGTAGTTCTGTAGAGCGGCGATCCAGTCGCCGGCCTTTTCGAGGGCAATCGCGAGATCTAGCCGCGCTTGAAGTTCTTTGGGAGAGAGAGTGACGGCTTCCTTGAATTCGGCGATGGCTGCTTTGCGATCTTCGGAGCCCTGAAGGGCCTCGCCGAGAAGCATGTGGTTGTACCAATTTGCGGGATCGATTTCCACGGCATGCTTCAGGTCGGGGAGGGCCGCAGCAAAATCTTTTTTAGCAATGAGGACACGGCCCGCGCCGCCGAAGGAGTGGGTGTCCGTGTCGTCAAGCTTTTCAGCCTTACGATATTCGGCAAGAGCCTGATCGAGTTTATTTTGGGTTTCGTAGTTTCTTCCCAGACTATAGAGCGGGCCAGGCGAACCGGGGTTCTGCTCGATGGCCATTTCCAATTCTTGTTGGGCCTCATGGTACCTCCCGGCATCTGTCAGGGCGTTCCCGAGGCATTGATGACAGTAAGGCCAGTCAGGAGCGATTTTGACGAGATCACGGAATTCGGTGATCGCTGCGCCTGGATCTATTTTCATGAGGGCCGAGGCGAGATTCTGGCGAGCTTCCAGTTTATGAGGATCGAGGCGCTTCACCTCACGATATTCGCGGATGGCGGAAACGAAATCGGCTTTTTCGCCATAGACAACACCGAGGTTGTAGCGAGCCTGGATGTTGCCGGAGTCAAGCGCGAGCGCTTTTTTGTCTTCTGCAATAGCGCCATCGAAGTCCTTGAGGTCGTCCAGCAAGCTGCCGAGGTTGATATAAGCCAAGACGAAATCGGGCTTGCACTGGAGGGCCTTCTGGTATTCCTGTTTGGCGGCCTCGAAATGTTGCAAAGCTTGGAGGGACACGGCTGCGTTCATGTGAGCGGCGGGGTTGTTAGGATTCTCCGCAAGCGCTGCTTTTGTCTGTCGAAGTGCTTCATCGGGATCGCCGGTTTGATAGTAGGTCGTGCTCAACCTGGCGTGCAGTTCGGGGAACTGAGGATCTTCGGAGAGAATTTGAGAATAGATTGCACCAGCCTCCGGATAGCGTGTTTGCTTGATCAAAACCGCTCCCATGACAAAGCCGATTTCAGGTTTGGCGCTGCTGCGGGAGAGCGCGTCTGTGAGTTCGTCGCCGGCGTCGCCAAAGTTCTTGGATTTGATCAAGCTGCCGACATGGCTCAAGTGCTGAAGAAGTTCTTTGTCCGAGGGACCTTCGGTGTCTTCCGTGGGGCTGGTTTTGGCTTTGTCAAGTGCGGCAAAGACTTTGGCGTCAGCTCCGGCGGATTTCAGGAGCGATCTGTAGGAAGCGTCGGGGACGAAGGCGAGTCCGCGCGCTTGGATATCAAACGCGACGTTTTCTGGAAGGATGTCGCCTGCCACTAGCGCCAAGAGTTCAGCTTTGCTGAGCGAGCGAGGAGAGCAGCGCGCAGCGGGTAGCGTAGCGAAACACATCCAGACCAGGCAGACAATCGACGTGAGCGTTATCTTCCTATGCATGGGCTTACCTCTTTGATTGAATTTAGGTAGCCGCAGCTACTTGCGGGCGAAGCGATCGAAGTCGGCCATTTGGCGTTCCATTTCCTCGCGGGCGGAGTCGGCGGCGGAGCGGATGCCTTGGATGCGCAATTGGAATTCGTCTGGGTTCGTGGAGCGGAGCAGCGCTTCTTCGAGGGTGATGAGTTGCTTGGTGTAGAGGTCGAAGAGCGACTGGTCGAAAGTCTGCATGCCGTATTGGCTGGTGCCGGCGGCGATGGCGTCGTGGATGAGGCGCGTTTTGTCGGCGTTGATGATGCAATCGCGGATGTAGGCGGTGGCGATCATGACTTCGACGGCGGGGACGCGGCCTTTGTCGTCGGCGCGGCGAACGAGGCGTTGCGAGACGATGGCTTTGAGCGTGGCGGCGAGCTGCAGGCGGATTTGTTTTTGTTCGGGAGGAGGAAAGACGGCGATGATGCGCTGGATCGTTTCCGTAGCGTCGAGAGTGTGCAACGTGGAGAAAACCATGTGGCCGGTTTCGGCGGCAAGAAGAGCGGTGGAAATGGTTTCAAGGTCGCGCATTTCGCCGACCAGAATCACGTCAGGGTCTTGACGGAGGGCAGCGCGCAGAGCCGTCGAAAAATTTGCCGTGTCGACTTCGACTTCGCGCTGGTTGATGAAGCTGCGCTTGTCGCGGTGCAAGAACTCGATGGGGTCTTCGATGGTGATGAGGTGATCGGAGCGATTCGCGTTGATGCGGTCGATCATCGCGGCGAGCGACGTGGATTTACCGGAACCGGTGGTTCCTGTTACGAGAACCAAGCCGCGCTGTTCTTCGCAGATTTTGCCGATAACGGCGGGCAGATTCAATTCTTCGATAGTGCGGATCTTGGTCGGAATAACGCGCAGAACCATCCCCACGTTGCCGCGCTGCTGGAAAACGTTGACACGGAAGCGGCCGAGCCCTGCTACGCCATAAGCCATATCCAATTCGGCGGTTTCCTTGAATTTTTGTTTCTGGCGATTGGTCATCATGCTGAACGCCATCGACAGCATTTCTTCCGGCGTAATACGCGGGACATCGGTGATCGGGGCGAGAAGCCCATCAACACGAAGATAAGGGTGGTTGCCAACCTTCAAATGCAAGTCAGAGGCTTTGTTTTCGACGGCGCGCCGGAGAAGATCATCAATGCTGATTGCCATGTCGGTGTGAGCTCCGCGAGAATGCGACCAAACTGCGACGTTAGCACCCAAAATATAGGCGGGCAAGCTGGCTGCGCTGTCCGGTTGCGCGGTAGTCACCTGCACCAAAGGACAGTTCTCGACCGCGGGAATTTCGTACCCGGCGTCCGTTATGGCACGGAACAGTTTCTCTCATTCCGAGATTTAGGCCTTCTTCAAGAACAGCGAGTCGTAGAGGAACCCCGCAAGGAATCCTCCGGCTAGCGGGCCGACCCAGTAAATGCCTTGATTCTGCCAGTGAGTGGACGCGAGCGCGGGGCCGAAAGCGCGAGCAGGATTGAGCGCTCCGCCCGTGAAAGGCCCGGCAACCATAGTGCCCAGTACGATGCTGAGGCCAATGGCAAAACCGGCGACGGGCCGGAACGAGGAGCGTTCATCCACAGCCGTGGCGAAGACGGTCAGCACGAGAAAGAAAGTGGCGATGCCTTCGAGGATCATACCGTTCAGGCGCGTGAAGTCGTGCGCGAACATCGGCGTGCCCAGCGCAACGGCGTGCCAGGTGTCCTCCGGAATGACCGCCTTGAGGAGAAACGCCGCGGCAGTGGCCCCGGCGAGCTGCGCGGCCCAATACGCGACGGTGTCCAGCGTGTTCAGCCGCTTGGTGACCCAGAAGCCGATGGTGATGGCGGGATTAAAATGGCCGCCCGAAATGTGTCCTAGCGCGCAAACCATGATCGCCATGGCGAGGCCGTAGGCCAAGGCAACGCCGAGAAGCCCGAGCGCGTTCGATGAGTGGGGATACCAGTCGACGCATGCGGCTCCTGCGCCGAAGAAGACCAGGGCAAACGTGCCGAGGAATTCAGCCGTAAGCTTCTGCGCAAAGTTGTACATCAAGGGGCCTCCCGGCCGGGGAACGAGCCGTGTCCGCTGCGACCGGGAAGGATTCTATCTGGAACGCAAACGCTAACGCCAGCATTACCGCGACGGCTTGCCGCGAACTCTTACTGAGAGTTCTTATCTAGATACTGCGGCGACTGGAGCGTTAACAGGAGTCAGCCAGTTGTGGCGATCGGGCTTGCTGCCGCTGGTGAGCGCGAAGAATTCTTCTTGGAGCCTGCGCGTAATCGGACCGGCGACGCCTTTGCCGACCTGGATTTTGTCGACCGAGCGGATGGGCGTGATTTCGACGGCCGTGCCGCAGAAGAAGACTTCGTCAACGATGTACAGCATTTCGCGAGGAATGACCTGTTCCTTGACGGGAATGTTCAGATCTTCCGCGAGCGCGACGACAGTGTTACGCGTGATGCCGGGCAAAATGCTAGTGGCGAGCGGCGGCGTGTACAACGTGCCGTCGTGAACGAGAAACACGTTCATGCCGGAGCCTTCGCTGACGTGCCCGCCGGAATCGAGCGCGATGCCTTCAGCGTAGCCGTTGAAGGAGGCTTCCATGCGGATAAGCTGCGAGTTCATGTAATTCGCTGCAGCTTTGGACATGGCCGGGAGAGTGTTTGGCGCAATGCGCGCCCATGAGCTGACACCGACATCGACGCCTTTTGTGAGCGCTTCCGGGCCGAGATACGCACCCCAGTGCCAGCAGGCCATATAAACGTCGATGGGAGAGCTGAGCGGATTGACGCCGACTTCTCCGTAGCCGCGAAGGACGATGGGCTTGACGTAGCAAGAAGTCATTTTGTTGAGGCGCACCAATTCGGTTGCGGTATTGGAGAAATCATCGAGGGAAAAGGCCAAGTCCATGCGGTAAATTTTCGCGGAGTTAATCAGGCGCTGCATGTGTTCGCGGAGGCGGAAAATGGCGGGGCCCTGCTTGGTTTCGTAGCAGCGGATGCCCTCGAAGACGGCGGAGCCATAGCTCACGACGTGCGAAAGAACGTGAAGAGTGGCGTCCTCCCAGTTGATCCACTTTCCGTTGTGCCAGATTTTATCGGTCTTTTGGATGGGCATTGATGGTGTCCTTTTGGTGGCGCCACTCGCCGTGTAGCCTGAATCCGCAGAATACGGTACGCAGCCGCAAGCGTCAATTAAGTGTATTCAATGTTGCTGCGAGGGCAAAACCAAATTGGCGCGTATTGGTTTGCGCAGGAAAACGTGGGGCACATCACTTCGGCGAATCAGGTTCCTTCGGCGAATTGGGCGGAGGCGCGGTTTTTTGCGGACCATTCAATGAATCGAACGCCGACTGAGCTTGCGCCGGAATATCGCCGTATTTGTTCTCCCAGAATCCCAGAAGGAGGAAGGGAATGATGGTGGCGATAACCAAGAGTTTGGCTTTGCGAGGTACTTTGACTTCCGGTTCCCAGCGAAAAAGCTGAGCGGACAGAAAAAAAGTAAGGACAGCCCAGAAAACGAGAGAGCCTAGAGAAACGAGAATGTTGTGATCCCCTATTGGCGCAGATTCAAAAATGGCACGACGCAGACCCTGGACAAGATAGGTCGCGGGCAAGAACAGGGAAACGTTTTGCACGACATGGGGGAGGAAGGCCAACGGAAAGGTGGCGCCGGAAAGAAAAATCAGTGGAAGCCAGAGAAGCTGGTTGATGACTTGAGTTTCCTGCATGGTGTTGGTGACGCTGGCGACGACGAGACCCAGCGACGCGAAGGAAATAGTGCCGATGCTAATCAAGATGAATGTGGCAAGCAGGTCGCCGAAATTCGTGACGTGAAAGATGGAACGCGCGAAAAAGAATTCGAGCAGAACCGTCGGAAACATGAGGATGTAGTTGGCGACGATGCTCGAAGCGAGCATGTCGCTGGCCGTGACTGGCGTTACATGGAAGCGACGGAGGATGCCTTGCTCGCGAAACATAACGAGAGCCGCGCTAAGGCCCCAAAAGCTGCCCATGACCGTGAGGGCGACGACCGGTCCGAGGAAAAATTTGACGACCATGGGCTGACCTTTTGCGAAGACCCCGGCATACAGAAAGAAAAAGGCAAACGGCATGAGCACGGTGAAGAACAAGAACATTTTATTGCGCAGCGTGAGCTGAATGCGCATGCGGGTGAGTGTGGCAAAGTTTCTCAATCGCGGAGCCTCCTTCCGGTCATTTCGATGAATACGTCTTCGAGAGACGGAGAAGCAATTTCCAGGCTAACGAGTTCATTGCCCTGAGCTTCGAGGTGTTTGACGATGGCGACGATGGTTTGTGGAGGGCGATGGGAATGAATTACGTACGCGCCATCCAGTTCGCGAGCATCGGCGACACCATCCAGTTTTTGCAGAGCGCCGTCGGGCTCGGGTTTTGCGAGGCGAACTTCGATGCGTGTGGAGCCGCCGGAGCGCGTTTTCAATTCGCGCGGTGTGCCGAGCGCGACGACTTTGCCGTGGTCAACGATGGCCACGCGGTCGCAAAGACGTTCGGCTTCTTCGATGTAGTGCGTGGTCATTACGATGGTTTTCTTTTCGCGCTTGAGTTCTTCGATGATGTCGTAAATTTCGCGGCGCACTTGCGGATCGAGGCCGGCAGTAGGCTCATCGAAGAAAAGCATTTTGGGATCGTTGACTAGGGCCATGGCGAGCGCGAGGCGTTGTTTTTGGCCGCCGGAAAGCTGGCTATAAAACGCGTTGCGTTTTTCTTCGAGACCAAAGCGTTTGAGAAGTTCTTCGGGATTGCGGTGGCGTTTGTAAAAGCTGGAGAAGAGGCGGAGAGCTTCCATCACGCGAAGTTTATCGGGAAGGGAAGTGGATTGCAGCGCCGCGCCGATTTCGTGTTTCAGCGACTGCGAATCGCGCTGCGGGTCAAGACCGCAGACCGAGACGCGGCCGCCATCCAGATCCCGGAGCCCTTCGAGAATTTCTACGGTCGACGTTTTTCCGGCGCCGTTGGGACCTAGCAAGCCGAAGACTTCGCCTTCTTCGACGGAAAAACTCACGCCGCGAACGGCTTGGACGTTGCCGTAGCTCTTGACCAGGTTTTCGACTTGTATGATCGGATTGCCCATGAACATGAACTGCTACATCGTTGTACGCAAAGCTGCCCCATAGGATAACGCAAGTGCTTGCTTTCTCCGCAACCTCGGGACGCCGGGCAGCGCGTCACTTCGGGGCGTAGAAAAGGTAGTCGGCGGAATAGGGCACGCGGAGTTCCTCGCCGGCGTGCGAGGCGTCGCAGCCGGACGCGGGCGCTTTGCCGCCTTTGGTGTTGACGCGCTGGACGGTTGTGGCGCGAGAGAGAACGCCGTTGCCTTCGTGAGTGACGATGTTGACGAGAAGCCACGGAATGGAATCGGCGTCCGGCGAAGGCGCGTTGGCGACGGCTTTGCCGGTGACGCGGCTGCCATCATTCGCTTCCCAGGAAGGTCCGGCGAAATGTTTGCCGAAGGGTTTGCCGTCTTTGTCGAAGAGCTGGGCGTCGGGAGCTTTCAGCGTCCAAGCGAACTGCGCGGCTTCACCTTTGCAGGTGTAGACCTGGTCGCCCTTTGCATGGACTTGGAGAACAAGTTGTTCGTTGGCAGGCGGCTGGAGTTGCTGAGGAACTTGTTGCGCTGCAACGGAAAACGAAACGACAGTGATCCCCGTGACGAGTGCAGTGACAAATGTGAATCTGCGAATGCGGTTGCGCACGGAACGATTCCTCCCGAGTGCATAGATTGGGTTCTCAGCATGACATAACTCACTCACCGAAGGGCAACGGACCTGCGGGTTTTCTTGGCTGCGGAGGCCTTTTTTCGAGGCGGAGTCCAAAGATGTTTTTTTACGTTGATGCGGGATTCGATTACTGCAATGCCTTCGGATTCGAGAAGCTTTTTTTGGAGGGAGGCGTAGGGTTCGCGGATTAGGATTTTGCCGTTGGCGCCGAGGACGCGGTGCCATGGGATGCCTTTTCCCTGCGGAGTGGCGCCCATGGCGCGGCCAGCCGTGCGTGCGCCGCCGGGTAGACGCAAGGCTTTAGCAAGGGCTCCATAGGTTAGAACCCGGCCGCGGGGAATTTGTTTCACGAGCTTGTAGACGGGATCGAAAGACACTCCGAATAACCTCCTGGTATGCGCTCCATGCACAACTACCTGCATAACCTTACGCAGGCGCGGCGGATATCGTAGGAGCAAGCGCAGTGGGCGACAAGAGAGAAAATCGACGCGACGGTGTTTGATAGTGTAGGAGCCAGCGAGCCAGGAACCCAGCAAACAAATGGCCGCGACGCGCATCTAATAGAGTAAGAGAAGGGAAACTGGAAAGAACGACAACGATGCAAGGAACGGATGAAACAAAGCGAAAAAAGTAATGAACGAAACTGGAGCAAATTCGCTACGTTGTAGGCGTTACCAATGGGATGCAAACCTTTGTATTAGTACGCAACGTTCATTGACGGGCGTAGTGGAACACAAGTACACTACGGGCACACATGGTGACTTGAGGTGATGTCATGGCTTTTGTCCGCCGGAAAGGGAACTCGTTTTATCTGGTGCACAATGTGCGCCGCGGCGGAAAAGTGCGGCAGTTGCATCTTGCGAGACTTGGGGAACGCGCGCGAATCACGGATGAAGTGGTGCGCGAAGTTTCGAAGAAGCATCCGTTCGTGGAGCTGAATTGGCGGGCTTTGCGAGAACAGATGAATAGTCAAGTGGATCTAGCCGATGCCAGCTCTCCGGCGATCCAAAAGCTCGTATCCAGTTTGCGAGCGCTGAACCTCGAATTGGCGGACCTCTTTCCGCCGCTCCTCCGAATTTCTGAAACGCCCACCGTGGCACGAGAGCTGTTAGTGCAACTTCGGCTTTTGCAATCCACACTTCAGGTAAAACTCAGCCAGTTTGACCGGAAGCGCGGACGGTTCAGTCATGCGACCTTGCGGATGCAAGGCCGTTAGGAGGAGACCATGAGCTCCCAAACACTGCCACTCGATCCAAATCTACGCAGCAACACGACGATTGAATTTCATACGGCGCTGCGGTCGAAGATCGTCGGACAAGCGGAAGGGGTGCAGGCGCTCGTGGACCTGTATCAAGTGTTCTGCGCTGGATTGAACTCGCCGGGGCGGCCGGTGGGGAACCTCCTCTTATTGGGACCAACGGGTTCGGGCAAGACGCGCATTGTCGAGGCGGCGGCGGAGATTTTGTTTGGAGACGCGCGCGCGGTGATCAAGGTGGATTGCGCGGAGTTTCAGCACTCGCATGAGATCGCCAAATTGATTGGCTCGCCTCCGGGTTATTTGGGGCACCGGGAAACGCATCCGTTGATCACGCAAGAGGAGCTGTCTAAGAGCCACACGGATAAGCTGAAGCTGAGCTTCTTGTTGTTTGACGAGATTGAGAAAGCCTCGGATGCCTTGTGGCAGTTGCTGCTGGGGATGTTGGACAAGGCGACGCTAACCCTCGGGGATAACCGGCGAGTGGATTTGTCGCAGACGGTGATCTTTCTAACGTCGAACCTGGGTGGAGGAGAGATCACAGAATTGATGCACGGCGGGATGGGCTTCGTCCAGCCGACAGACAAGCCGACGACGGGACTGGACGAGAAAGTAGAGCGGACGGCGATGGAAGCGGCGAGAAGGAAATTCTCGCCGGAATTTATGAACCGGTTGGACAAAGTGGTGGTGTTCCACCCGTTACAGCGGGAACAACTTGAAGAAGTACTTGAGATAGAGCTGGGTCAGGTGCAACAGAGAGTGCTGGAGACGGCGAAGGGGCAGTTTCTGTTCCGAGTAACGCCCGCAGGGCGAGATTTCTTGTTGCAGGAAGGAACGGATCAGCGATACGGAGCACGGCACTTGAAGAGGGCAATAGAGCGCTATGTGGTGTATCCGCTGGCGAATCTGTTGGCTACGGAACAGGTGCACTTGGGAGACTTGGTGTGCATCGATTGGGACCGCAAGCATAAGGAACTTACTTTCGCTCGAGAGGGTGAAGGAGCTCTGGTGTCACCGGCAGTGCCGCAAATCGCCCAAATTGCGGCAGCGGCGGAAGCAAAAGACGGCAAGACCGCCGATCCTCCAACGGAAGTGGTGATGGGAGAGAGAAAATTGCGTGCGGCGCAGCCATCGGTGGCACCGGCGGCTGCTCCGCAAGGCCGCAAGAAGACGGATCGATAGAGAAATCAATCACTTTCGAGGATTTTGGGGGCGCTCCGGGTTGGATGCGCCCCTTTTTGTCGTTCGCGGGCTGACAGAAACTGTTTCATCCTCTCACTTTGAACATGGATGGAACACAGTCTCACGCCGTGAGACAGTTTCCACAATTGCAACACTCGTATGTCGTTGAATTCGTACCGGTTTGTAAGGCCCAGAGTGAAGCCCTGGATTGGCAGTTCTCATGCTCTATTTCTTCCAAGCGCATGACTGAGACGCATGGCCGTCTTAGGCAAGTGAACGCGGAAGGGAACGAAGACATGAAAGCCGCCGCCAGACTGAAACTTGATCCAACCATCCGTAGCTCTGACAGCCGAGACTTTGAGGGAGCTTTGCGCTCGAAGATCGTCGGACAAGCGGAAGGGGTCCAGGCGCTTGTAGACCTGTATCAGGTCTTCTGCGCGGGATTGAACTCGCCGGGACGGCCCGTAGGGAACCTGTTGTTCCTTGGCCCGACGGGTTCGGGCAAGACGCGCATCGTGGAAGCGGCTGCGGAGATTTTGTTTGGGGATGCACGCGCGGTGATTAAGGTGGATTGCGCGGAATTCCAGCATTCGCATGAAATTGCGAAGTTGATTGGCTCGCCTCCGGGATATTTGGGACACCGGGAGACTCACCCTTTGATCACCCAGGAAGCTTTGGCGGCAAGCCATACGGAAAAGCTGAAGCTGAGCTTTTTGCTGTTCGATGAGATTGAAAAGGCGTCCGACGCCCTTTGGCAGTTGCTGCTGGGGATGTTGGATAAGGCGACGCTGACCCTGGGCGACAATCGCCGGGTGGATTTGTCGCAGACGGTGATTTTCCTGACCTCGAACTTGGGCGGGGGAGAGATCACGGAATTGATGAATGGCGGTATGGGCTTCATCCAGCCAAAGGATAAACCAGCCGCAGGACTTGACCAAAAAGTAGAACGGACGGCTGTGGAAGCGGCGCGAAGGAAGTTTTCGCCGGAATTCATGAACCGGTTGGACAAAGTGGTGGTGTTCCATCCGCTGCGCCGGGAACAGCTTGAAGAAGTGCTGGAGATCGAGCTTGGACAGGTGCAGCAGAGAGTTTTGGAAACGGCGAAGGGGCAGTTCCTGTTCCGGGTTACGGCGTCTGGTAGAGAGTTCTTGCTGCAGGAAGGAACGGATCAGCGTTACGGAGCGCGGCACTTGAAGAGGGCGATCGAAAGGCATGTGGTGTATCCGCTGGCGAATCTGCTGGCTACGGAGCAAGTGCACTTGGGAGACCTGGTGTGCATCGATTGGAGCAAGGGAAATGAAGGGTTGAGCTTTGTTCGCGAAGGAGAGAATTTAGCGATGCCGGTGAGGCGGCCGGAGCCAGTTGTCACCGCGCGGGTTACGCAGGCTCGGAGCGGCAAGAGCGTTGAAGCACCGTCGACGGCGATTGGGCCTGAACCGATGCCGCGGATGGCGCGTTAAGAGAACTAACTTTTGATTTCTGAAACGGCCCGGGGAAAATCCTCCCGGGCTTTTTCTTTTGCGGGCGGCTCAGTGTAAAGTTATCGATATGGGTCCATCTTGGCTGCGTGTTCCGGGAGCGACACTTCTTGTGTTGCCGTGTCTTTTGATTGCGCCGTGCGCTCGGGCGCAGCGGACCCAGTTCAAGGCCGGATGGAATCTCTATTCGCCGCAGGAAGACATCAATCTGGGGAAGCAGGTTGCGGTGGACGCGGAGAAGCAGTTGCCGTCATGCAACGCGCCGAAAGTGGACGCTTATTTAAGGGAACTTGGCAACAAATTGACTGCGAAACTGCCGACGGGAGGAGTGGAGTATCCGTGGGAGTTTCATTGCGTGAATGACAAGGGGATCAACGCGTTTGCGTTGCCGGGCGGTTTTGTGTTCGTGAACCGGGGGGCTATCGAGTCTGCGGACAATGAGGCCCAGCTTGCGGCCGTGATTGCCCATGAGCTTTCGCATGTGGCGCTGCGGCACGGCACAACGGAAGCGACGAAGGCGCGGGCCGCGCAGGCGGGAGTGGAAATCATTGGAGCCATTTTTGGCGGAAATGCGGGCGGAGCGCTGTTGACGGAACTCGGGAGATTCAGCGCAGGAGGGGTGCTACTGCGGTATTCGCGTACGGCGGAGACGCAGGCGGATGTTGTCGGGACGCAAGTGCTTTACGATGCGGGGTACGACCCGCGAGCGCTGGCGCAGTTTTTCGAGAAGATTGAGGCGGATAGCAAAGGACAGAACCCGCCTGAGTTTTTCTCTGACCATCCGAACCCGGAACATCGCGTGGAGCGTGTGGAGGAGGAGATCGACAAGTTGGGCGGGCTACCGAGGAATATGAAGAAGGATTCGCCGGAATTCGAGGCGATCAAGCACGAGGTTTTGGCCCTGCCGGTGGTAAGGAAGGACGCTCTGATTGCTGGCGGACGTGCTCGCGGACCGATGGGGCCACCGCCTGCGCCTTCTGCGAATTATGCGGACTATCAGGCGAGCGCGTACGCGATGAAGTATCCAGACAACTGGGAAAAGTATGGGGAGAAGGACACTGTCTCGTTTGCGCCGCAAGGCGGGGTGATGGAAGGTGGCGACGGGCAAGGTGGTTTGGCGTACGGGGTCATCGTCGATGTGACGAAGATGCAGGGAGACCCTGGCGAAGCGAAGGCGCTGGAAAAGGCGACGCAGGAGTTGATTGGGACGCTGCAGAAGGATAATCCCAAGATGAAAGTTGTTCGGCAGCCTGGTCGCGTGCGTTTGAATGGCCAGCCCGGGCTTTCGACTTATTTGAGCAATGAATCTCCCGCAGGCGGCGAGGAAACGGACTGGCTGATTACCGTAATTCGGCCGGAGGGCTTAGTGTCGTTTGTGTGTGTTGCACCGCAGAAAGATTATGAAAAGTACGACAAGACCTTCAGCGCGATTCTTGACAGCGTGCGACTGACGAAATAAACAAACGCTACTCGGGAATATCAGCGCGAGCGAAAACTCGGGCCGTTGACGAATATATTTTAGTTTTTGAATGCGGAGTTGCTTCCGAAGACTAGGACCTTTCGCCTGGGATATTGCGTGTCAAGAACTACTCTTCCGATTTTATCCACAGCAATTTAAGCGCTTGACTAGCGGCTAGAATTCCTCGATTGGGGGCCGCTTCATTTTGAATCTCGTGCTTTGCTTGCGCCTGAGGCTCCTCCTCTACGTCTAAGAGAAACTTTTTTCTTGTATTTACGAGAATTAATACTGGACTCACACAGTCGCAATAACTTGCCTGTATCACAGTTCGCGGGAGGATTAGATTTCTTATGTCTTTTAACTTGCTAGCCAAATCATGCTCGTTTCTTCTTGCTTCTGCCATCTCACTTGCTCCGGTCGCCAGCGCGCAAGAGGGGCACCATTCCGATCAACGCCACGGTAATCGCCATGTGCTGCTGATCAGTATCGATGGAATGCACGCGATCGATTACGAAAACTGTGTGGCTTCCAATACATGCCCAACACTCGCCGCTCTTGGCAAGACGGGCGTGAATTACACCCGTACTTCAACTTCCAGGCCCTCCGACTCCTTCCCCGGCTTGATGGCCTTGGTCACTGGCGGGACACCCAGGACGGTAGGCGCGTTCTACGACGTAGCATACGATCGCGTCCTGGCGCCTCCGAAGACGACAACCGGCAACGGACTGGCCGGTGGAAACTGCAACCAAGGGCAAATTAACGGAACGCAGACCGAGTACGAAGAAGGCGACGAATTCGACGAGACCCTGGTCAATGGCGGCGGTCCCTATTCCAAATTCGACGGCGGCGTATTATCCATCGACCCCGATAGGTTGGTGCGCGACCCCTTCAACGGCTGCAAGCCCGTTTACCCCTGGAACTTCGTACGCACCAACACCATCTACGGGGTAATCCACGCCGCAGGCGGCTTCACGGCCTGGTCGGATAAGCACCCCGTCTACGCCGTCGTCTCTGGTCCGACTGGAACGAATAGCCCCACCAACGTGGACGATTACTACGCGCCGGAAGTAAATTCCAATGTGGTCGACATCCCAGGGTTCAAGACAGCGAACGGCACCGACTGCTCTACCATTTCTAAGAACACCAGCGGCGATTGGACCACGGATTTCGATTCCATCAAATGCTATGACCAGTTGAAGGTCAACGCCGTCGTGAATTGGATCAACGGCAAAAACCACCTCGGCACCGCCAAGGCGCCCGTCCCCGTTATCTTCGGTATGAACTTCCAAGCCGTCAGCGTCGGCCAGAAGCTGATCGAGAAGGGCGTCAAGGGCGGCTACACCGACGCCGCTGGCGATCCGACGCCGAGTATGCTTGGCGAGATCAAGTTTGTGGACGATGCCATCGGGCAGATGGTCGCCGCCCTCAAACACCACGATCTTCTCGAATCAACCACTATCATCATCACCGCCAAACACGGCCAGTCGCCCATCGACACGCACCGCTTCTTCCCGATTCCCGGACACTCGGGAAATAATGGCATGCCGCCTTCTCAGATCCTCGCAAACGTGCTCCCGGCGTCCGCGACCTCTGGCCTCGGCCTGGCCGAGGATGACATCTCTCAGCTCTGGCTCACCAATTCCAGCGACACCAACAAAGCCGTCGGCCTACTCGAAGACAACGCCGCTGCCGCCGGAATCGGCCAAATCCTCTATGGCGCTTCCATCGACACTATCTTTAACCCACCCGGCGTTCCCAACGTTCCCGGTCCCTGCTGCCGTTTACGAGAAGGGGGCGACCCGCGCACGCCCGACATCGTCGTGTTGCCCAATGTCGGTGTCGTTTACACTGGAAGCACCAAGAAGCAATCCGAGCACGGCGGCTTCGCGTGGGATGACACCAACGTGATGCTACTGGTTTCTAACTCCGATATCGAGGCCCGGACCATTCACAGCTTTGTTGAGACCGCTCAGGTGGCTCCCACGATCCTGCAAATCCTCGGACTCGATCCCGACAAGCTGGATGCGGTCCGCAAGGAAGGCACGCCTGTTCTCCCAGGCCTAAGCTTCGAGGACGAACACCGATAGCCCCCGTCATTCTCGAAGGCGTCCAGCAATACCGACAAGCGTAAGCGGGCGCCTCTTTCTAGGCGTCCGCTTTTTTTTATAGCGAGAGTTTCGAAATTCGCTTGGAACTTATCGCAATCCGTTCCCGCGTTGCTAGACCGCCTTTGCGGCAAACCCCTCGTGAGAGGCGCTGTGCTGTGTTCTATTGAGACTCGCGGCGCGTTAGATTGCATCGGTGATGCTTGGGCATAATTAGTCCGCGGCTTCGGTGCGGGAGACTTGGGGCTTCCAGCGCAGGATTGGTTTACGCGCGGCGCCGACCTCATCTAGACGGCGGACACGTGTGGTGTGCGGAGCGGTCTTGACGAGTTCGGGGTTCGTGGCGGCTTCCTCGGCGATCGAACGCATGGCATCGATGAAGAGGTCGCACTCTTCGCGGGATTCCGATTCCGTTGGTTCGATCATCAGCGCGCCGGGAACGATCAGGGGGAACGCGGTGGTGTAAGGGTGGAAGCCGTAGTCGATGAGGCGCTTGGCGATGTCCATTGTGCTGACACCGTTTTTCTTTTGGAGCGCGTCACTGAAAACCACTTCGTGCATAGAGGGCAGGGAATAGGGGAGTTCGTATACACCTTCAAGATGTTTGCGGATGTAATTTGCGTTCAGGACGGCGTCTTCGGTGGCTTGGCGGACGCCGGGGCCGTACGCGAGGATGTAAGCGAGCGCGCGGACTAGGACGCCGAAATTTCCGCTGAAGGCTTTTACTCGGCCGATGGAGTCCGGGCGAATTTGTTCGAGCGCTAGGCGGCCGGCTTCTTTTTCTACGAGAATCGGAACGGGGCGAAAGGGTTCGAGGATTTTTTTCATTGCGACCGGGCCAGCACCTGGGCCGCCGCCGCCGTGGGGCGTCGAGAAGGTTTTGTGCAAGTTGAGGTGCATGACGTCGACGCCGAGATCGCCGGGGCGCGTGATGCCGGTCAGCGCGTTCATGTTCGCGCCGTCCATGTAGAGGAGTGCGCCTTTGGCGTGCAGAATTTCCGCGATTTCCGGGATGCGCTCTTCAAAAATGCCGAGCGTCGAGGGATTGGTGATCATCAGGGCGGCGACGTCTGGAGTGACTAGGTCGCGGAGCTTATCGACGTCGATTTGGCCGTGCGATTCGGATTTAATGTTTTCGACTTCATAGCCGGCGATGACCGCAGTGGCTGGATTGGTGCCGTGTGCGGAGTCGGGAATCAAAACCTTTTTGCGCGGGTTGCCGTTTTTTTCGTGGTACGCGCGGATTAGGAGGAGGCCTGTCAACTCACCTTGTGCGCCGGCGGCTGGTTGCAGCGTTACCGCGTCCATGCCGGTGATTTCGAGGAGGCACTTTTCGAGGAGCTGCAGAATTTTAAGGCAGCCTTGGGAGAGTTCTTGCGGCTGGTAGGGATGCTCGGTGGCGATGCCGTCCAGGCGGGCGACAAATTCGTTTACACGCGGGTTGTATTTCATGGTGCAGGAGCCTAGCGGATACATGCCTAGATCGATGGCATAGTTCCAGGTAGAGAGGCGGGTGAAGTGGCGGATGACTTCGATTTCGCTGACTTCGGGGAAGCCTTCAACGCCTTCGCGGCGGTAATTTGCGCCTAAAGCCTTAGCGGGTTCAGCGGCTGGGACGTCTAGAGGGGGGAGCTCGAAGGCACGCTTGCCGGGCGAGGATTTTTCGAAGATCAGGCCTTCGTTTTGGCTGGGGTGTGTCGAGGCTTTTTTGATTTTATCGGTCATGGTTTCCACTTGCGGAAGACGGGCACGGCGTGCCGTGCCCCTACAGGGGTTGCTCCAAGGCGCGGCGTAGGACTGCCGCGAAACGGTCGATTTCGGCGCGGGTCGTTGTTTCTGTTACGCAGACTAGCGCGTGTTTTGTCAGTTCGGGGTACGCGGTGCCTAAAACAAAAGGCCCGATGATTTTTTCGCGCAGGAGATAGGCGTTTACGATTTTGACGGAGCGCGGCAGCTCGATTGTGAATTCGTTGAAGAACGGGGCTGCGAAGGCGCGGCGGACTCCCGGGATTTTTTCAAGTTCACTAAGAGCGAATTGGGCTTTCGATAGATTTTGGTGAGCCATCTCGCGCAGGCCTTCTTTGCCGAGGAGCGTGAGGTGGACCGTGACGGCTAGCGCACAGAGAGCTTGGTTCGTGCAGATGTTGGAAGTGGCTTTCTCGCGGCGGATGTGTTGTTCCCGGGTGGCAAGCGTGAGAACGAATCCGCGGCGGCCTTCTGAGTCGGTGGTTTGGCCCGTGAGACGGCCGGGCATCTGGCGGACAAACTTGTCGCGCGACGCAACGACACCGGCGAACGGGCCGCCGTAGCTTGGAGCTAGGCCGAAGCTTTGAGCTTCCATGGCGACGATGTCGGCTTCCGCAGGCGGATTCAGTAAGCCGAGCGAAACACCTTCCGTGATAGCGGCTACCAGAAGCGCGCCGGAAGAGTGCGCGGCATCTGCAAGCGGGGAAAGCGATTCGATTACGCCGAAAAAGTTGGGTGATTGAACCACGACCGCTGCGACATCGTCCTTGAGCGCGGAATGCAACGCTTTTTGATCGAGCGTGCCGTTCGCGCCGTAGCCAATTTCCTCGACGTGTAAGCCAGAATTCTTAGCGTAGGTCTTCAGGACATCGCGATATTCCGGATGGAGTGAACGTGCGACAAGAATGCGGCGACGCCCGGTGAGGCGCTCGGCCATCAAAACTGCTTCGGTTGTGGCGGTGGACCCGTCGTACATCGAGGCATTGGCCACTTCCTGGCCGGTGAGCTGGCACATCAAAGTTTGAAACTCGAAGATGGCTTGCAGTGTGCCCTGCGTGATTTCTGCCTGGTAAGGGGTGTAGGAAGTGAGAAATTCGCCGCGCTGGATGATGGCATCGGTGACTACCGAGCGAAGATGGTTGTAAACGCCGGCCCCTAGAAAACTGCTGTAGCCGCCAGAATTTTCCGCGGCGCGCGCTTTGAAAAAGTCGATGACTTCCGTTTCCGAGAGCGGGCCGGGCAGTTTCAAGGCTTCGCGAAGACGGTAGCGCTCCGGAATACTCGAGAACAGATCGTCGATAGATTTTGCGCCGATGGCGGCGAGCATGTCTTTCCGCTCGGCGGGACTCTTCGGAAGATAGCGCATCAGGCCGAGGCTTCCTTGCTTTGCGAGGCGATGTACGCTTCGTAGGCGGCGGTATCCATGAGGCCGCTGATCTCCGCGGGATTGGCGAGGCGGATTTTGATGAGCCATCCCCCGCCATGCGGATCTGTATTGATTTTTTCGGGAGTATTGTGCAACACGTCGTTGGCTTCGACGACTTCGCCTGAAGCGGGCGCGTAAATATCGCTGACGGCTTTCACCGATTCGACGGTGCCAAACGTTTTGCCGGCTTCAATCTTCGAGCCCACTTTAGGCAGCTCGACAAAGACCACGTCGCCGAGCTCGTGTTGTGCGTAATCCGTGATGCCGATCGCGGCCACGTCGCCCTTTACGTCAACCCATTCGTGTTCTTTGGTGTAGCGATAATTCGCAGGATACGCCATTGGACCACTCCTCACCGCCCCGCGTCAGACTGGGGCCGCCATAATTACGTTTCTCTCAGACATTCGCCGCGGCTTGCGGCGCCACAGTTTTCTTCGGCCGTTTGTAGAACGGCGTCGCGACCACCTGTGCTTTGCACTTCTGCGTGCGAATTTGCACGTAGATTGGCGTGCCGAGCGCCGTCATTGCGGGCGGGACGTAAGCGAGCGCGATGTTTTTACAAAGCGTTGGTGACGGGGAGCCGCTGGTGACCACACCGATCACTTCGCCGCTTTCGTTGCAGCAGCAATATTCATCGCGCGCGATGCCGCGGTCCACCATTTCGAGTCCCACCAACGCTCGCCTCAATCCCGCAGTTTTCGCGCCTTCCAGAGCCGCACGCCCGATGAAGTCGCCCTTTTCCATTTTGCAGTAGCGATCCAAGCCCGCTTCCCAAACATTGATTTTGTCGCTGATTTCGTGGCCGTAGAGAGCCATCTTAGATTCGAGGCGTAGTGTGTTGCGCGCGCCGAGGCCGCAGGGAATGATGCCGAATTCGCGTCCGGCTTCGATCACTTTATTCCAGACCATCTCGCTTGTCGCGGCGTCCGAGGGAACATAAATCTCGAAGCCGTCTTCGCCGGTATAGCCAGTGCGCGCAATTAGAGTGTCCTTCAGACCGCAGACTGTGCCGTGAGTGAACCAATAATTTTTGATAACGGAGAGGTTTGCGCCCGTCAGTTTTTGCAACAGCTCTTGCGCGCGAGGGCCTTGAATCGCGAGCTGTGTGTACGCGTCGCTGAGGTCTTCGACCACACAGTCGAAGCCTTTCGTGTTTTCGCGAACCCAGCTGATGTCTTTCTCGCGCGTACCGGCGTTGATCACCAACAAATAGTCATCCTCGCCGAGACGATGGACGATCACGTCGTCGACGAACGTGCCTTGGGGATAAAGCATCGCTGAATAATGCGCCTGACCGATCACCAGTTTGGAAGCATCGTTCATGCTGAGATGCTGCACAGCGGCGAGAGCGCCGCCGGGCGTGTGGCTGCTGCGAATCCGTATGTCGCCCATGTGGCTCACATCGAAAACGCCTACGCCTGTGCGCACGGCTTTATGCTCGGCCACCAAGCCGCCGCTCGCAGGATACTCGACGGGCATATCCCAGCCGCCGAAATTGACCATTTTCGCGCCCAAACGGCGGTGCACCGCATTAAGCGGCGTCTTGCGAAGTTCGGTGATGAGAGGAGTCGTGACGGATTCCATTCCGTGTGCTCAGGAAGAAATTGATACTAGCATGCGTCTCGAAACGCGTCAAAGAAGCGCACGGCAGGTTAAGGTCCGTTTGCCGCAGGACGCAGAGCCGATTAAAGGACTTGGATTGCAGAGGACCGCATAAAACTTCGTCGCCCGGCTCAGCTGCAAGACGCAAAAGGGAAGCGAGAAGAGTGGGACCCTCCCCCTGGGTTTTGCGTAAGTGTTCATTCTAAGGGCAGTTAAAGTCTTTTGTTTTCACGCACTTTTGTAAGTGTTGATTCTAAGGAACTTAAGGCGGTCAAAATGCACCGAAATTGTGCAAGAAGGCCAGCTTTCTGCACAAGTGTTGCAGACAAAGGCTTTAGTGCTTGCAAACGGCGTTCGGAAAAAGAAAAAGGCCCGGCAAGGTCCCGGCGCCATCACGAAAAGCCTGGCATTACCTGAAAGATACTATATGTTAGAAGTGACTTTTTGTCAAGCGAAATCTGCGGATTGTGTCAAGCCTCTTTTAAAACGTCCCCTGTTTTACCTCGATTAAAATGTCCCCGTGGTTAAGATCGTGAGCGACGCGCAATGTAACAGAAGAAACGCGGCATGGCCCGAATCTCCAGCTTGCCGGCTTCGGCCAACGTCAGGTAAAGTTTTCATGGAGGATCCCATGCAGGCTCCTGTAGTTTGCGTTCAATGTGACAAGCCGGAAGGTCAATGCAGCTGTGAGAAGTATTGCACGATTTGCAAAGGTCAGATCAACGTGAAGCTTTGCGCGGACGGCCTGTATTATTGCCCGGACTGCCGGGAAGCTTGCGATGTCTCGCTCGCGAGCAGCCACAGTGAGCGCTGAAGCCAAAGGCATTCAGTTGCAGATTGACGCCGACGCGCGGCTGGCGGCCGCGGCTGGCGGCGCTGTGCGCTACTTCGGAGAGTCCGCGGGTCTGACTGCCGAAGAGGTTGCAGAATTGCAAAAGTCCATCGTCGCTGCGTGCGAAGAAGCGTTCGAACATCTGACTGGTGAGCGCCCCCACCTTATGGTGGCGCTTACGCGTTATCCGGACCGCATCGAAATCGCTATGTCTCACGAGGGGGCTCGAGAGCCGGCGGTAGGATTGGACCGAATTGCCGGTTTTGCAAGCCAGCCTGGAGGCCCGGGCGGGTTAGGCGGGGTTGACCGCGTCCAGTACGAAGCGCACGATGGATTGGCGGTCACGCGCTTGACGAAGTATTTGGGCCACGCGCCGCACATGGCGTAGACGTTTCCGAAAAGCAGAAGAGCCGGGCACGTTTCCGTGTCCGGCTCTTTGTGTTTCTTGCGGCAAGGCCGCCGCAATCCAGATTCTTACATTTTGAAAGAGAAAGTATTGTGCTTGATGAGCGAGGTCATCTGATCGTCGCTGAGAGACATACGCAGGGTCACCCGGTCGCCTCCCGGGGTGATGCGAACCTGATCAAGCAGCTCAGCGAGTTCCGGATTGTCTTTCTGCGCTTGATACCGCTTGTAGAGGAAGCCCGCCTGAAGCAACTGGCCCAGCGTATTGGCATCCTCGGTTGAACCGCAGATCGCCTGGACTTTTGCGTCGAGGTCGCTGCCCGCTTCGATATTGATGATGGTATTCTGCATGCGCGACACAAGTTTCGCGGCTTCGGGAAACTGTTGGATCTCTGGAGCGAGTTGCTGAATGGCGAGGCGAGTGTAAGCCGGATTGGTGACCAGCCACACGGAGCTGCCTGTGTTGGCTTCATTGATTAGCGAGAAAAACTTGTCGTTGCGCAGCAGACTGTCCTCATCGCCGAAACGCACTCCAATCATTTTTTCCAAGATGCTCTTGTGCCCGTATGCGGCGGTGCTTGAATCGATGAAGACGAAGAAGAGGTCCGTGGCGCCGGTTCCGGTGCCAAAAGCGTAAAGAGTATAGCCGTGGAAAGTGGACGTGGGCAGTTTTTGCTTCTTAAAGTAGGCCGCGGTCGAGTCCTGGTTGAAATTGCCGAGTGCGATGCCCACCATCTGTTCACCGCTAGGAACCGCGTCGGAGCCGGAGCCCTCGGTCTTCGAAGTCATCCCTTCAGCAACGAGAGCCCATGCAATCTCATCGACCTGGCTGTTCGGATCATTACCAGTGGAAGCGAGGAATTTCTCGAATTGCCGGAAGCGCTCAGGTAGCACCTGCTCTTGCAATTGCGGAAACCATTTCAAAGTGCGGGCCTTCTTCATGTCAGCGTAGCCAAATTCGCCGACGTCTTTGGGGAACATTCCAATCTTGTCAGCCCCGAGGCGGCCGGCCTGCGCCGGATTGGGCAGCGTCAGCGCCGCTCCAAGTAAGAGACCGATGGCCACGAGTCTGGAAATCGCGGCTCCAAGCGGAGTAGCGAGTGTAGTCGTGGGCAATTTCATAAAGTGCTCCTTTCAAGGGCCGGGGGGAATATCTATTCTACGCGGCCGTCGTGCGCGGTGCATTCCCTAATCGCTCGCGAAGGGCCGCGATTTTTGTGCGCATCGAAGCCACATAAGCGCTATCGGTAATACTATCGAGATTAATTTCGACGTTGGCCAAAGCCCCGCTCGCCCCCGCCGCGGCCATGCAACGTGCCACTTCCAAGTCTGACCTCATGGATGCGGCGGCGATAGCATCCAGTTGTCCCAAGCGTTCGAAAAGGGCAACGGTAAGCTCCGCCACCCGCAGCGGGACGTCGGACGCCCCTTTTGTGGCGGCTTGAATCGAGTATTCCCGTTTTTGCACTTCCTCGGCATTGCCTTGCGGCATTTTGAACGCGGTCATTACGGCGTCGTAAGAAGCGGCGTCGCGGTCGATGGCTAGGGCGAGTTCGTCGGCGGTGCGTCGCAGAGAGTCCAGTTCTGTTGACAGCCGATCGGCATACGCCGACTGAGATTTTTTCTTACGCGAGAGACCCGCAACCATCTGGCCAAGTGAAGCCGCTAAAGCGCCCGCCAGAGCTGAAACGCTGCCGCCGCCGGGGGTGGCTGTTGGCGCGGCCACGGCTTCGAGGAACGGGCGCGCCAAATTGGCGAGTTTGCCATCCCTAGTGGCTTCCAGCGGTGCTCCGCTGAGCGCGTCCGCCAGCTTATTCTCAAACACCTGCGCGGGTGAGAAGTTTTCCAATTGCAGGAAAAAATCAGCAGCCATTTCGATTGCTTTTTTGGGAATGAGGCCGACGATTTCGCTGCCGATGGGCGCGGCGCCGTAGCGTTCTGCTTCGCGCTTGACCATTTCGTAGACGCGGTGCATCGGAGTTTGCTCGAAGTCGGTTAGGTTGATGGAGACTTGCGCCAGGTTGCGCGCCTTCAGTTCCACTCCCATGGATTTGACGTAGCGGAGGCCCCCCGAAGAAAAGCGGATCGCTTTTGCGATTTTGTTGGCGATGCTGACATCCGAAGTGTTGAGATTGACGTTGTAGGCGACTAGGAATTTGCGCGCTCCAACGACTGCAACACCCGCCGTTGGGTGCAGCTTCGGCTCGCCAACGTCCGGCTGGCGGTCGTGATTGTGCTTCATCTCCGCGCGCAAGCCTTCAAACTGGCCACGGCGCACATTTTCGAGATTGACGCGTTCGGGACGCAGCGCGGCCGCTTCGTAAAAGAACACGGGAATTCTGTAGCGCGCCCAGATTTCGTGGCCGGTGCGCCGTGCGAGAGCGACGCAGTCTTCGATTGTGACTCCTTCGATCGGAATGAACGGAATAACATCCGTTGCGCCTACCCGCGGGTGCGCGCCTGTATGCTTCGTCAGATCGATCAGCTCCATCGCCTTGCCAACGCCGCGCAGAGCCGCTTCTGCGACGGCATCCGGCTCGCCCGCAAGGGTAATCACGCACCGATTGTGATCGGCGTCCATTTCACGGTCGAGAACATAAACGCCGGAGACGCTGCTCATCGCCGAGACGATGGCGTCAACCTTTGCGGGATCTCGTCCCTCGGAAAAATTCGGCACGCATTCAATCAGTCGTTTCATCGCAAACGTGTCCCTCGCGTCTCACCACACCATCATAGGAGATTTTGTGCCTCCAGAGCCAACCGCGCGCTGCGAGAAGTGCCGCCGGTAGCGCAAAACGCTGTTCAAGTATTATTTTGGAGGCTTAATAAAAGGACTCGGCGGAGGATATCGTTTGTCACCCTCTGGCGGCATCGGACGGAAATCCTTGCTCACCCGGGGTAGCGCTGGCGGAGTGTACTTTTGCGGTGGCAAGGACGCTAACGGCTTTTTCTCTTCTTTTTTGGGAGCCGGCGCTCCCTTCATGTATTGAATTACCCGCCTGACAAAAAAGATGATTCCCACGATCCAGAGCCCAACCACGGCGGATTCGTCCCAGCGTAGGCCGAAGGATGCAAGAACAAACATGACCAGGACAAAGAGGATTCCCAAAAAAGGATAAAAGTGCTCCGACAGCAAAGACTTCTGCTCTGTCCTCTTCACTTGCAAAATTTTTATCTTCTTGACCGGTTTATTCCC
>Ga0185299_10002125_pt1 | contig 32343 bp, 28 predicted proteins | sample PaiPotPPA55metaG_FD_128002 | JGI IMG/M metagenome (GOLD analysis project Ga0185299, IMG submission 128002) | Iron sulfur acid spring bacterial and archeal communities from Banff, Canada, to study Microbial Dark Matter (Phase II) - Paint Pots PPA... ...
ATCGCAGGTCCGCGTCCGTATCCACGAAAATTTTGACGTCCATCAAGTCCCGCAGGGCGCGATTCTCAAAGATCAGGATCCCTTCGATGATGATCGCAGGGCGGGGCGCGAGCCGCACCGCGCTTCCGGCTCGCTGAAACTTGGCGAAATCGTACGTAGGCCTCTCGATCGATTGCCCTTCGCGCAGACGCCGTACGTGTTCGGCGAGCAGCGGCGTATCCATTGAATCAGGATGGTCGAAATTTTGCTTCGTGCGTTCTTCGAAGGAAAGTTCGGGGAAATCCTTATAGTAGTTGTCCTGCTCGAGAACGATTACATTCGCTTCGGAGATGGCTTCGATGATCCGGCCCGTGATCGTCGTCTTTCCCGACCCTGTCCCGCCGCAAATTCCAATTATCAGTGGCCGAACGTCGAGTGGTCGAATCGAGCGTCGCTCCTTTTTCTTGGCTACCCTTTCTTGCCTTTGCCGCGTTTCTCTTCGATAACCGCCTGCGCCGCCGCCAAGCGCGCAATCGGCACGCAGAAAGGCGTCGCGCTGACGTAGTCCATTCCCACGCGGTGGCAGAACTTCACGCTCTCCACCTCGCCGCCATGCTCCCCGCAAATACCAACTTCCAGTTTCGGTCGAGTCTTGCGCCCCAGCTCAATCCCCATCTCCACCAGCTTCCCCACGCCCGGAATATCGAGCGACTGAAAGGGGTCGGCGGGGAAAATTCCCGATTTCCGCTCGTCCACGTACTCGGGCAGGAACCGGCCCGCGTCGTCGCGTGAAAGCCCCATCGTCGTCTGCGTAAGGTCATTCGTGCCGAACGAAAAAAACTCCGCCACTTCCGCGATCTCGTCCGCAAGCAACGCCGCGCGCGGCAGCTCAATCATCGTCCCAACCAAATAGTGAAGTTTCACTTTAGCTTTTGAAATAATCTCATCCGCAACGCGCCGCGTCGCGTCGTCCAAGATTTTCATCTCTTTTTTGTCCATGGTGAGCGGATGCATGATCTCAGGTATTACTTTAATACCGCGCCTCTGACAATCGATCGCCGCCTCGATGATCGCCCGCACTTGCATCTCAAGAATCTCCGGATAAACAATCGTCAGACGGCATCCCCGCAGCCCAAGCATGGGGTTCGACTCCTTCAACTGCTCCATGCGCCGCAGAATCACCTCTCGCGTCGTGCCGATCTTCTTCGCCAGCTCCTCCTGTTTACGGGGGTCCTTCGGAATGAACTCGTGAAGCGGCGGATCGATCAACCGGACCACCACCGGCAGCCCGTCCATCACTTCGAACAGACCGACGAAGTCGCTGCGCTGAAACGGCAGCAGTTTCGCAAGCGCCTTTTTGCGAGCCTCGGTCGTGTCTGCCAGAATCATTTCCTGAATCGCTTGCTGACGTTCCTCGCTTTTCTCCGGATGCTCGAAGTCCTTGAAGAACATATGCTCGGTGCGGCAAAGTCCGATGCCTTCAGCGCCCAATTCGAGCGCCACGCGCGCATCGTGCGGCGTGTCCGCATTGGCGCGGACGCCGATTTTCCGCACCTTATCCGCCCATTTCATCAATGTTGCAAACGCCTTTGGCGGGTCCGGCCGAATCAACGCGATCTCGCCCGTATACACCGTTCCATCGCTTCCATCGAGCGTGATGAAGTCGCCCTCGCGAATCACGCGGCCATTCACGCTAGCCTGTTTCTTCTCCGCAGCGATGTCTATCGATTCAGCCCCCACAATGCAGCATTTTCCCCATCCCCGCGCTACCACTGCCGCGTGACTCGTCTTGCCTCCGGTAGCAGTAAGAATTCCTTGTGCGACGAACATCCCTCCCACATCCTCCGGACTCGTTTCGCGGCGAACCAGAATCACCCGCTCGCCCTTCGCCGCCCACGCTTCCGCTTCCTGCGCTGTGAACACGGCCTTGCCAACCGCCGCTCCCGGCACAGCATTGATTCCAGCCGCGAATTTCCGGCCGGCAAGCTCCGCTCTTGCCATCTTCGGATCCAGGATCGGATAGAAAAGCCGCTCCACATCCTCGCCCTTAATTCTTTCAAGTGCTTCTTCAACTTGAATGAGCCCCTCGTTCGTCATGTCCACTGCAATTTGAAACGCGGCTCCGGGCGATCGCTTGCCCGTACGAGTTTGCAGCATGTACAGCGTTCCGCGTTCGACGGTGAACTCCAAATCTTGCATGTCGCGATAATGCTTCTCGAGTTTTTGCCGCACGCCTTCGAGCTGCTTGTACACTTTCGGCATTCGCTTCGCCATTTCGTTTAGATGCATTGGCGTCCGGATTCCCGCCACGACATCTTCTCCCTGCGCGTTCAGCAGGAAATCTCCGTAGAATGTTTTCTCGCCAGTCGAAGGATCGCGCGTAAAACAAACGCCGGTGCCGGAATCCTCGCCGGTGTTCCCAAACACCATCTGCACCACGTTGACGGCCGTCCCAAGCAAGCCGGTAATTTTCTCCACGCGTCGATAGGTCACCGCTTTCTCGGCCATCCAGGACTCGAATACCGCTCCAATCGCTCCCCACAGCTGTTCTTCGGGATCCTCCGGGAAATCGCGCTTCGTTTTTTCTTTGAAATACGCTTTATACTCGCCGACAAGCTGGCGCCAGCCTTGCGCCGTAACTTGCGTATCGTCTTTCACTCCAAGAGAATTTTTTAAGTTGCGAAGCCGCGCTTCGAGGTCTTCTTTTGGCAGCCCGATCACCACGCTCGAATACATCTGCACGAATCGCCGATAAGCGTCGTAAGCAAAGCGCTCGTTATCCGTATTCTTTGCGAGCCCCTCCACCGACTTCTGACTCAAGCCGAGATTCAGGATCGTCTCCATCATCCCAGGCATCGATTTCGCCGAGCCAGACCGCACGCTCACAAGCAGAGGGTCCCGCGCGTCACCGAGCTTCCTCTTAGTCAGCTTCTCGAGATGCGACAAATTCTTCTCCACTTCGCGCTGCAACTCCTTCGGATATTTCTTCCCGTGCTTGAGGTAGTAGTCGCAGGCTTCGGTTGTAATCGTGAAGCCTGCGGGAACCGGCAGGCCGATGCGCGTCATCTCGGCCAGCCCGGCGCCTTTACCGCCGAGCACTTCCTTCATATCTCCCTTGCCGTCAGCCTTGCCCGCCCCGAAGAAGTAGACGTATTTCATTTTCGGCCTCGCAAATTCAAATCGTGAGAATTGGATTCACCGCAAGTCGGCGGGGCGACAATCAAAGCAAAGATTGAGAAACGAAAAACAATCTCAGATAATTTCATACTTAAACCTTCACTTCATCCAACTCGTTGGCGCTTGCACCGACGATCGCCCAGCATCCTTCGACGCTTCCACCGCCAATTCCGAAAAATCCGCAATGGTCGAGAACTCCTTCAACAGGCCTCCAAGAAGCGCGATGCGATTTCTTCGAATTTCTTCCTCTTCAACCATTACTAGAACTTTGTCAAAGAAGTGGTCCACCGCCGGACGAAGCCCCGAGATTTTCTCAAGGGCTTCCCGATATTTTCTCGCGCGCTTTCGCTGCGCGGCTTCTTCTCCAATTTTCAGCGCCACCATGTGCAGTTGAAGTTCGGCCGGTTCGCGGAGCAGCTCTTTCTTCACGTTGCTCTGCCCCTTGTCGCCGCCTTTGGCGGATTTTTCAAGAATGTTTCGGATGCGCTTGAATGCAGCCGCCAGCGGCGCAAAGTTCCTGGTACCGCGAATCGCCTGCAGCGCCTCGACTCGTTCAACCGCGTCCACCAGATCGTCCGCGCCCGCCGCGAAGGCCGCATTGATCTCGTCGTAAGCGAAGCCGCGCTTCTCCCGCAGGATGAATCGCGCCCTTTCGAGAAGGAAATCGAGTACCAGCTTCTGCACGGCTTCTGACGCATCGATTTTCGGCGCGTGCTCGCGCAAGGCCCTCGCCGCTGCGGAAACCGCCGCCGAAAGCGAAAGCGGAATTCTCTGCTCAAGTATGATCTTTACGATTCCCAGCGCCGAGCGCCGCAAAGCGAAAGGATCACTTGAACCCGTTGGAATCGCGCCGACCGCGAAACACGCGATCAACGAATCGAGCTTGTCGGCCAGCGCCACTGCGCAGCCCGTCAAATTCCGCGGGATGGGATCTTCAAGGCTCAGCGGCTTGTAATGATCGTAGACGGCCCACGCAATTTCTTCAGGTTCACCTTGAGCCCGAGCGTACAGCCCGCCCACGATTCCCTGCAATTCCGGGAATTCATGGACCATTTCTGTCACTAAATCGCATTTTGCCAATTCAGCCGCACGATCCGATCCTGCTACGTCTCCTCGCGTGACGCCTGAGCTGAACCATTGCTCCGCGAGCCACCGCGCCAGCGCTCGCATGCGTTCCACTTTGTCCGCATAGCTCCCCAGCCGCGATTCGTACGTAACGTGAGAGAGCTTGGGCAAGTATTCGCCGAGGCGCTTCTTCTGATCCGCATTCCAGAAAAATTGCGCGTCTGCAAATCGCGCCCGAAGCACGCGCTCATGTCCGGCCCGCACCAGGCCCTTCGAGTCAGAGGCGAGGTTGATCACCGCAAGGAAGTGCGGTGCCAGCTCCCCATTTCGGTTTTCGACGCCAAAGTATTTCTGATGGTCGCGCATCACGGTAAGTAGAATCTCGTCCGGCAACGCCAGAAATCCCGGATCGAAATCTCCAGCGATTACCGTCGGGTATTCATTAAGATATGTCGTCAATTCCAGCAGTCCTGAATCTTCATGTGCGTGAAGCCCCTTGTGTTTCGCAAGGAGGCGGCGAATCTCAGCGTCGATTTTCTGGCGACGCATCTCAGGACGGCACAATACGAAGTTCTTCTTTAGCTTTGCTTCGAAATGCTCTGGACCGCTAACCGTGATGCTCTTCTTCCCGAGAAAACGATGCCCCTCCGTGCGGTTCCCCGCGCGAACTCCCGCGAAGGATGTGGAGATAAGCTTGGCGTCAAGCACCGCGACGATCCACCGTATGGGCCGGATAAACCGGGGGCCATGCGCACCTGTCCAATACATTGAGCGCGGCCAAGAAATCTCCTGAATCGCTTCAGGAAGAACCTCTGCAAGAATCTCAGAAGCGAAACGACCCGGCACCACTTGCCGGACGGCAACGAACTCACCCTTGGGAGTAGAAACGACTATGAGCTGCGAAAGCGGAACTCCCTGCTTGCCGGCAAAACTTTCGGCTGCTCGTGTCGGCTCGCCAAGATCGTCGTATGCGACCGACTTCGGCGGCCCGGTGATCTCGCGAGTCACATCTTCTTGTTTTAGTTGAATATTTCGAACGATCGCAATCAGCCGTCGAGGTGCGCCAAAACTTTCAATTGACGCTTGAATTGTCGGCTCGTCGACGAGTCGATGCGCCGACAGATGCTTCGCAAGTATTGCTTTAAGTTCTTGCGATGCTTTCAAAATCATCCCTGCCGGGATTTCCTCGCAGCCGATCTCAAACAGAAGATCTCCGGTCTGGCGGTGAAGGGCTTGCTTCATCGCTGCCCCAGAATGCTTTCCGCGTGCTTTCACTCCGTCACCTCGGCTGGTCGCGGTGCGTTGGCGGAACGCTGATCGAGCCACGCCTCTGAAACGCGAATCGCAAGTTTGCGAACCCGGCCGATCATCGCGGCTCGCTCCGTGACGGAAATTGCTCCACGCGCGTCGAGGATATTAAACAGGTGCGAGCATTTCAGGCACAACTCGTACGCGGGAAGAATCGGGAACATAAGTTTCGCTCCTGCATTCTCTTTCAGGTCCGCGTAGGCTGTCAGTAGGCGCGTGGCTTCGGCCTCGTGCGTTTCGAACTGCTTTCGTGCGGCAGTGGTATCGGCATACTCGAAGTTGTAAGCCGAAAACTGCTGCTCTTCCTGCAGCCGCACCTGCCCATAGCTCATTGTGTCGGACCATCGCACGTCGTATATATTGTCCGCGCCCTGCAAATAGGCTGCGATGCGGTCCAATCCGTACGTGATTTCCACGGAAATCGGATCGAGGTTGATGCCCCCGCTCTGTTGGAAGTAAGTGAACTGCGTAATCTCGAGCCCGTCTAAGAGTACCTGCCAGCCGATTCCCCACGCACCTAACGTAGGCGATTCCCAATTGTCTTCTTCGAATCGAATGTCGTGCTCCCTCAAATTGACTCCCATCGCAGCGAGACTATCTAAATAAATGTCTTGAATGTCGGCGGGCGACGGCTTGAGTATCACTTGAAGTTGCGTGTGCTTGTAAAGCCGATTCGGATTCTCGCCGTAGCGGCCATCCGCGGGCCGGCGGCTGGGTTGGGCGTATACTACTCGCCAAGGATCTTTGCCGAGCACACGAAGAAATGTTTCCGGGTGCATCGTCCCCGCGCCTACTTCAACGTCGTAGGGCTGCTGAAGAATGCAGTCGCGGCTCATCCAGTATTCCTCAAGTCTTAGTAGAAGATTCTGAAAGGTCAGCCCCTTCGTTTTCGCGGCCGGCTTCACGGGCGATTTCGTTCCCCTTTTTTGCAGCGCCTTTCTATTCAAGTGTTTCATTAAACTGGCGACTCCAGGAGTTCGCGCGACTTCAGTTTGCGGTCGATCTGGTGTTCGATCACGTCGAGCATAACATCGGTAAGTTCCCGCGCCGGGCGCGCCGGAATCATTTCTTCCGCAAGCCGGTCAAGATGCCCCGCCAGCATTTTCCGGGCGGCGGCAAGCGCGACTGGAGAAAGCACCCGCATCCCCGGCGCACGGCACTTCGAGCATGCCACCGCCGACGCCGAACGAGAGAAGTACGCCGGCTCGCCTCCGGCGTCATTCGTCAGCGCCCTTCCGCAGTGGCCGCAAGCATCGAGATTCGGAAGCCAGCCGCCCAGCTTCACTGTCCACAGCGCAAAGTAAGCCATGGGAAGTTCGGGCTTCGCCGTTCGCTTCACGGCCTGCGCGACTAGCAGCAGCAGCCGGAAATTCGCGTCCGAAGCCTCGCGTTCCGGCAAAACCGCCTCCGTCACTTCGCTCAGCAAAGAAAGCGTCACTCCCGAAGCGTAATCGCTGAACGCCCCGAGAAACGACTCAATCAGTTCGCACTGGCTGATGCGAACCAGATCGCGCGTCTCGCGTTCGTAAAACCAGATGCGAATGTATGACAGCCGTTCGAGCGTCGAACCGAAGCGGCTCTTCGTGCGTCTCGCCCCCGCTGCCACTCCGCGAACTCGTCCCATGTTGCGCGAGAGGAAGCTGACAAGCCTATCCGCTTCGCCCAGGGGATAGCTATGCAGAACAAGCGCCTCAGATTCGCGGACTGGCATCGGTTTGTCGGCATGCCGACTCTTGAACTAACCGTTGAACTTCAACTCAACTTCTAGCGCCGCCGAGCAAGTAAGACAATTCACACAAGACGCTTGCCGCGCGCTCAAACCCTATCAGTGCTATTTGAAGTGCTGAGAACAAAAATTTTTATCACAGCCAACGATGCCACGCAAACTATAAACGCGCCACTTCGGGTTTGAAATTTCCCTTCTCTCGGATAAAGTGAATGCGCGTGGCAAAGAAAAAGAAATCGCGGGCGCCGGTCGTGGTCGGCGTAGGAATCAACGCCACCGACACCATCATTCGCCTGCCGCGATTCCCAGCACTTGATTCAAAGGTTGAGATTCTGTCGGCGCAAGTGAAGCCCGGCGGACAAGTGGCAAACGCCATGGTTGCGTGCCGACGCTGGGGTTTGCGTTCGCGCTACGTTGGAAAAATCGGCGACGACCGGGCGGGGAAACTTCAGGTGCGAGAGATGAAGCGCGAACGTGTCGATACGCACTGGATCGTTGCCAAGAACTCTGCCAGCCAAACCGCTTACATCCTCGTGGACCAGCCCTCGGGTGAGCGAACTGTACTGTGGAAGCGCGACCCGAAAATCGCCCTGCGCCCCGCGGACCTCGCTCCGAGTTGGATCGCGGGAGCGCAGGTTCTACTTGTGGACGGACACGATACCGCGGCAGCCACTCGCGCGGCCCGCTTGGCGATACAGTCGAAAGTCGAAGTAGTAGCTGACCTTGACAATCTTTATCCGGGAGTTAAAGAATTACTTCGCTTTGTGAATTTTCCAATTACATCGAAAGACTTCCCTGAAAGATTGACCGGCGAGAATGATCTATTGAAGTCGCTCCCGAGTATTCATCGCGACTTCAAGTGCCGCGTGATTGTCTCAACACTTGGTCGGCTGGGAGCGCTCGCCTGGGATGGCGTCCGGTTCATTTTCAGCCCGGGGTTTCGCGTCAACACGATTGACACCACCGGCGCGGGCGACATCTTCCACGGGGCTTTTGTCTATTGCCTCACGCAAAGGTTCGAATTGAAAGAAACGCTTGAATTCAGTTGCGCAGCGGCGGCGATCAATTGCACTGTGCCAGGTGCTCGGGGAAAGATCGGAACGCTGACGGAAATTGCGCGACTGCGTAATTCGGGAGCGCGATCGGAGCCTGCTTTCCCGCGGGAAGCTTTGCGCGAAGCAGAAGCGCGAGCGGCGAGAGCGGTGTTCAACGGGAAAGGGCAGAAAAGGTCCGGCGAGCGGAAAACCCTCTCCGCGAAATTCCACGCTGCGGAGATCGACGCATGATCCCCCTGAAGAACATGGACCCGAGGCGATCGCTGCCCATTATCACGCTCGTCATTATTGCCGCGAACGTCGCCGTGTTTTTCTATCAGCTCTCGCTTGGTCCGCAAGCTGCCGACACATTCGTCCGGACTTGGGGGATGGTTCCGTCAAAGATTCAGCTGGCGCTTTCCGGGCGCCACTACTCGTTGGAAAATGCGCTGATCCCCTTATTTACCTGCATGTTTCTTCACGGTGGATTTCTGCACATTCTTGGAAACATGTGGTTCTTGTGGATCTTTGGCGCGAATTTGGAGGTTCGCGTTGGTGCCGCTTCCTACTTGGTCATCTATTTCGTTTGCGGCATCGTGTCGGGACTCACGCAGGCGGCGTTTTCATGGGGATCACATGTTCCTTCCATCGGAGCCAGTGGAGCAATCTCAGGAGTACTCGGAGCGTACATCGTTCTATTCCCTTCTTCACGCATACTCACACTTGTCCCCCTTTTCATCATTTGGTTCACCGTCCGTGTTCCGGCTGTAGTGTTTATCGGACTTTGGTTTGTGGTGCAATTCTTGAGCGGAGTTCAATCGCTTGGCCCGCGCGCCGCGAGCATGGGAGGCGTCGCATGGTGGGCTCACATCGGCGGATTTTTATTTGGAGTTATTCTCGGACGACTGATGCGTCCGCGCCCCGCTGCGATCCAGTACTACGATTGAGGGGAGATGCGAAGCGCGTGAGTCGGCTTGCCGACAACTCGAGTGGGACTTCAATGAGAATAGGTGGGCTCAATTCGGGCGTTAACAAACGCGAAATCGCACTCATAACGGCACAAATGGGCCTTATCGTAACTTAAACAAAAACTTTAACTGTCCCAGGTTCATGCTTAGCGGCCCGACGCGAATTCGTTCCTCACAATCACACCTCCCTTCACAACGAACTTGGCATGCTCAAGCGTCGCGGTGTCCTGCAAAGGATCCCCGCTGACGGCAACCATGTTCGCAAATTTCCCGGGGGGCAAGTTCCCCGACTTTGTCAAACCACCCCATCAAGTGGCTCCTCCTGATTGTGCTCACCGTATTCTTTTGACGGCGCGGCGCAGATTGTATTCGGTTCGAGCCAAAACCGAGAAATAGTTTCGGGCCATGGACAAGGGTCCCGAACCCAGCAACTCGCCTTGGGCCGAAGTATGATTCTAATCTGAGGCTAGACAACCGTCGTCGAGCCGACAGCTCCAGTTGAGGTTCAAAACTCAGTTGGTATGACTTCACCAAAAACTTTAGGTATTTTATTGGGCGAGATTCCAGGTGGTCGTGCGGTCCGCGAAAGGTTTAAGATGCGAGCTGAGAACTAAGCGGTCGTAGAAGATTCATTCTCTCTCGGGAGGGCATGATGAATCGATGCAAAGGCTTCGCCACAATTGCTGCCACTCTGGCAGCGCTGCTCTTGTTGGGTACGGCGCCGCTACGGGCGCAGAACCAAGTGATGGGGCAAGTAAACTTCGTTCCGGCTACGAAGGTCGAGAAGTCGGCGGGGGTGTGGATCGACGGCCAATATGTGGGACACATCAGCGAACTGAAGGGCGACAAGAAAATAGTTCTCCTGCCGGGAGAGCATGAGATTAGCGTCCGCCAGACTGGATACCACGACCTGACGCAGAGAATCGTGGTGGAGCCGGCAAAGACCCAAGAATTAACGATCAAGCTCGAGAAAGACGCTCGAGTGCAGATGCCCGCGGTAACCGCCGAAGTGAAGCTAAAAGTCACGCCGGACCGGGCAGCAGTTTTTCTTGACGGCGCTTTTGTGGGTTACGTGCACGAGTTTGGCGGCGTGGGACGAGCCATGCTGGTAAGCCCGGGAAAACATCAGATCAAAATTGCTCTGCCGGGCTACCGGGATTTCACCACGGATGTGAACTTGCTGCCCCAGCAGAAATTCACGCTGAGGACAGATTTGGTTACGGGAAGCATCACGCAAGCGGACCCAGCCGTTAAGAAGGACTAGCGGAACTTACGCTATTCCCACCCCTGTACGAGTCACGGTGTTGGCCAGCCAGTCGCCGACTTCGCGGGTGCCGAGAGAGCCGCCGAGTTCGGCGGGCGTCTTCCCTTCTGCGATCGCGGCGCGCACGGTGGACTCAATCGCGCGCGCTTCGCCTGCCAGCCCGAGATGGGCGAGCATCATTCCTGCCGCCAGGATAGCGCCCATGGGATTTGCGAGATTTTTTCCGGCGATGCCCGGAGCCGATCCGTGGACCGGCTCGAAGAGCGACACTCCCTCGGGATTGATGTTGCCCGAGGGCGCAAGGCCGAGGCCGCCGGCGAGCTGCGCGCCGAGATCGCTGGCGATGTCGCCAAAAAGATTGCAGGTGACGATCACCTGAAATTGCGCAGGGTCGCGAACCATTTGCATCAGGAGGTTATCGATGTATTGGTGGCTGGCCTCGATCGCGGGGTAATCCGCGCGGACTTCTTTGAAAACCCGCTGCCATAGATCGTGACCGAACGCGAGCGCGTTCGATTTATCGCTCATGCAGACGCGCTTATAGTTCCGGCGGTGCGCAAAATCGAAAGCGTAACGGATGATGCGTTCGACGCCTTTGCGTGTATTCAGATCTTCCTGCGTGGCGACTTCGTCGGCAGTTCCCTTCTTGAAAAATCCGCCCATCCCCACGTAAAGGCCTTCGGTGTTTTCGCGAAAGACAACGAAATTAATGTCCTTTTCCGCGCGGTCCTTCAGCGGAGTGAGCCGGCGATCAAACAGAACGCAGGGCCGCGCATTGACGTAGAGATCGAGCTTGAAGCGCAGGCCCAAAAGAATGTCGGCGGCATGCTGATTCGACGGCACACGCGGGTCGCCCATGGCGCCGAGAAGAATCGCATCGAACTCACGGCGAAACATTTCGACGGCGTCGGCTGGGAGCGTAGTGCCGTCGCGGAGATAGCGATCGGCGCCCCAATCGAATTCAGTGAACGCGAGTTTGTTCGCAGTTCCAGAACAAACAGCGCTCATTACCTTCACGGCTTCGGCGATCACTTCTTTACCGATACCATCGCCGGGAATGATTGCGATGCGTTTGCGAAGAGAAGGTGAAGAGGAGGGCTGATTCGTGTTCACTGGGGGAAACTAACATCGCAGGTTGAGAAGTGTCAACGACGCTCGTCGCCAGTCGTTCGGTGACGAACTACAACCGGCTGAGCTAAAAGTTTAGCGAAGATACGGAGAAACCCCTATCGGAGCGTTGCAAATCCTGTGTAAAACTTTTTTCGGTACTATTGCGAAACGCGAAATGCACAGATATTTTCAAAATCCGCCCAGAAAGAACACGGAGATTTTTCGAATGGGACTGCAACGACGAAGCAAGCGTTTGCCGATCTCGATCCCAGTACGCGTATACGGAAGGACGCCAGACGATCAGCCGTTCCGCGACATAACCGAGACCGAGTCGATTAGCTCGAATGGCGGGTTGCTCTCGCTTTCGCAGTCCGTGAATCGCGGGCAGTTACTGCTATTGGTGAACGCGATCACGGACGAAGAGCGCCGCTGCCGCGTGGTCTACGTCGAGCGAAGGGCACGGACCGGAAAGCAGGTAGCGGTTGAATTCACCGACGTGAAAGGCGACTTCTGGCATGTGTTCGCGCCAATCATTAACAGGAAGTTGGTGTCCGAAGGCGATTGACTGGCTACATCGACCGGTCGGTGATGAACGTTCTTGGTTCTGTATGCGGCCAGAGAAATCGAAAGCTCGACTTTGCATTTGCGTCTGACGTTCAAGAAAAACTTCGACTACCTCTTCATTTCAGTAACGATTAATCCCGCGGCACGCTGAATCTATTTAGCGACGCGGAACCGAAGACCAGTGAGTTCTCCTGACCGCGCTGCGCCGATCATCTCAGGCGAACCGATTCCCGCGCGCCCGGCCAATTGAAAAGCCGCGATGTCGAAAACCAGCGAGTTCGCAGCGAAACCCCGGTTATTTGAAATGGGTGGGACTGCCGGGCAGCAAAGTAAATCCCCTGTATTCAGCACCCATCGACGACTTTTGTCAAAATCTCGCAAGAGCAGGAATCGCTCGGTGGAGCGATAGTACTAAATCCAGCCCGAAGAACTGGAACCTGCGGTCCATTAAAACCATCGGAATCTGCATCTTGGCGCAATTTGCGCCACCAGTGCGACGATTTCGGCGACATAAACTGTCACTCAACGAGCACCGCAAAAGAGTGGGCCCACGCACACTGCTCAGTAACTCCACATTTCTGAGCCCCCCTATGTAATAGACCGCTAAGACGTTGTGAGTCGGTCAAGCCCCGGGCGAATTTCATCGTGTGCCGGAAGGGCACGCAGTTGCATTACTCACTTGTGAAGGATGAACCGAAGGGACCTTATGGAGAGAACCAGAGTGAAACTCTTAACGCTAATCATAGCAATTTTGGTGGTGTCGAGTTCGGCGTCGGCGGATAAAGGTAACACGACGCCGGCGACGGGGCAATGGACGATTGTAGCCAGTAACGAGACGAGCCCGAACACGATCGACGGCGGACCGCTGCAGATCATCACCGACTGGACGAGCAATGGGGCCGCGAAATCGCTGGCGATCACACCTGTGCTCGCGAACACGTTTACAAATTCAACATGCTCAGCGTCGGGGCAACCCGCCGCGCTGATGGCCGATGTTGATCCGAACGGCAAGCCAAGTGTCGTAGTAACGCTCGACAACGGCCAGCAGGTGGTATTCAGCGGGACCAACAGCGGCACATCCTCACAGTTCTCGGGTACTTTCACTTCCACGGGCGGTGGATGCACGCAGGCGGATTCAGGAAACTTCACCGCAACACTTTACCAGCCCCTGCTAGGGTCAATTACCGGAACGGTTCAATCGTACGCGGGGACCAATTCGACCAATGTAACGATGAACCTGAGCATCGATTCAAACTTCAATGTGACTGGAACGGTGAAAGCTGCGAACAAACCCTGCATGGCGAACCTGACGATTAATGGACCAGCCGCGCAAGCATACGGACCGAGTTTCGCGTCCGGTGATACGGAAACCATCTTGGCGTCCGACAACAGCGGCAACGTGGTGGGATTCGTGATCAGCGCGACAGATGCAAACGGAAACTTCCTCTTCCCGCCATGGCCTTCACAAATGTATGTGACGTACGACGTGGTTGCCGGCACCTGCAGCGGAGATGCTGGAACGGACGCGCCCTTTCACCAAGTTCAAAACGGCGTGAAGCACGCCCCCATTCGCCGGCCGATCCGCAGGGGCCCTCAGCACGGAGTAGAATTTCACGAAGCGCTCTCACGATAACTCAATTCTTCTACACCAGAGATTTAGACCTCAGGCACTCGAAATCTGCCGCCGGGATGCTGAACGATGAATCCCGGCGGCTCCCGCATACGATTCATGTGAGCACTGTTTCACAATCGGATGTCTGGCATCGTCTTTCCTTTGACTTGTCAGGTTGCGGGTCTAATACTGACTATCAAAAGGGGGGTGTGTCGAAATGAGACTCAGCGCTCAAGCTCATGTGCTCAAGTTCAGAAAATGCCATTCGGCGCAAACCCAGCGGATGTTTCTGCCGCTGGCGCTCGTGATCCTAACCGGTCTTTGCTGCTCAATCCTGGCGGCCCAGGATGCTCTGATTTTAGTGGGATCGGGGTCGAGCGTTCCGGCGCCCCTCTATGCGAAATGGGCGGAGCAGTTCAATCAGCGCCAGGCTGGAACACAACTGCGCTACCTCCCTATCGGGGCCAGCGAAGGCATCAAGCAAATCTCGCACGGCAGCGGAGACTTTGGAGCGGGTGAAGTGCCGCTGACGGCGGCGGATCGCACCGAGGGCAATCTGATCGAATTGCCCAGCGTGCTGATCGGAGTGGTGCCGATTTACAATTTGCCGGGAGTTCATCACGAACTCCGGTTCTCCGGCGAAGTGCTGGCCGAGATATATCTCGGAGAAATCAAGACCTGGAACAACCCTGCTCTGGTGAAGCTCAATCCAGACGCAGAATTACCGGATCATGTGATTAAGGTGATTTATCGTCCTGCGGGGAAAGGGACGAACTACGTGTTCAGCGAATTCCTTTCGAAAACGAGCGCGAAGTTCCGCACGCGGATCGGAACCAGCGCATCGCCGAAATGGCCCGTGGGAGATCCTGCCGAACGCAGTTCGGACATGGCCGACAAGGTGAAAGAAGTCACGGGTGCGATCGGGTTCGTGGAGCAGCAGTACGCCGTCAAGAACGGCATCCCTTACGCCAGCGTGCAAAATGCATCCGGGAAGTTTGTGAAGGCTACGCCGGAATCGATTGCCGCCGCGTGCCGCGCGGTGGAAGCGCCGTCGTGGGACAAGTTTTCGGCCTCGCTTTCGAACGCGCCCGGAGAAAAGTCGTTCCCAATCACTAGCTTTACATGGTTGTATTTGCGAACGGCGTCGTCCGACGCGAAACGCGCGTCCGCTCGTGCGGAGCTATTGAATTGGATCTACTCGGACGGCGAGCAAATTGCCGAGAAGGAAGGCTACTCGCAATTGCCGCAGGAGCTCCTGGCGAAGGTGAAAACTAAAGCTGCCAGCCTGCGGTAAGTTACGATCGATTCGCCGGGAAATTGACTGAGAAATTGCGCTTTGGGCGATGGGGTCTGTAACTGGAGACCCCGGTCGCCATTACGATTTTACGAGGGGCGCGACTGAGGCCCTACTTGCTTCCTTGTCCTGATAAAGTGCTTTGTCGGCTTCTTCCATCAGTTCCTCGGGCAATTGCCCGAGTTCGTATTGCTTCCAGCCCACGCTAAAGTGAATCGGTATTTTCTGGCCGTCGAGATTCACTTCGATGGACTGGAGGCGTTGCAGCACCGACGGAAGCTGGGACGCATCGCACTCGGTAAGCAGCAGCATAAATTCATCGCCACCAAGCCGGGCCGCCAGGTCTGCTTCACGGACGGCTTTTCCCAGCCGGGATGCAAACTCCCTAAGAACGAGATCGCCGGCGGCGTGGCCGAAACGGTCATTAATCTGCTTGAAGCTATTTAGATCGAAGAGCACGAGCGTCAAAGCGTATCCTCGGCGTTCTGAACGCCCCACTTCTGCGCGCAGGCGGCGCTCTGCAAAGCGCCGGTTATAAAGGCCGGTCAGAGGGTCTACTAGAGCTAGATTTCGCCAGGCATGAGAATGGAATTGTCCCTCCGCCAATTCGAGACGCAGGCGGTTGATTAGCACTTTTTCGTAGGTGAGGTAGCATCCGAAGAGCAGGATCAGAAATACGAGTCCGGATACCGCTTGGATCACGCCCGTACCAATGGGAGTGTTTCTGTGCTCAAAAATCGCGGGAAGAGATAACGACGCGACTCCGGCGGTCAACAACAACATCACGAATAGAGATGTGCCCCAGCTCCACCATTCCCGCCCTTGGAGCTTGCGCACGCGGGCGTAGTACTCGGTCGGGCCGAGACTCGGCCTGGCTGGGCCCTCTTTTAAAACTTGTTCGTCCATAATTTTGGAGGAGCTTGACCGAGAACAAGCTCGTATTTGTGAGCTTAGCGTCGTCGAAGCGCGGCGGTCAAATTGCGTAAGCCATTGCGTTCTCAAGTCGTTAACCAGTGTATCAGTATGGTACTAAGGGGCCATTGCGTCGGGGGTCCCGATAATTCACTCTCGTATCTGACGACAAATGATTGCCATATGCATACTCGCGCTGTCAATCCTGGCCCTCGCGGAGTTCGCGATTTCGCAGTGGAGGTCCATGTGGATTCTGGTGGGTGCGCAGCCGCTCTCGAGCAGCTTGGAGTCGGCCACGGGAATCTCGGCTGAATCGCTGACGGCCGATCATTTCAGTTTGTTGGCGCAGACCACCGAGCAGCTCTGCCCTTCCCGCGAGGAAGGCAACCTTTGGCTGCGTGAAGTGGGCGTTTACTACCGGATCGTCCGACTTCTCGACAAGAACATTCCTTCACTCTCAAGCTGGGCCAACGATGAGCTGTTGGCGTGCTCACGATATGCCGCGGTTGTTCTCGACCAGCGCTTGAATGCGAATTTAGCTTACGCTTCGGAAGTACGCGGGTTCTAAGCATCGGCAAGCGGTGAGCGAGTTTCGCTTTAAAAATCCCCTTAGCCAGAAACAAGGCTCCTTGATGTTTGTGTGTGCCTGCGCTCGCGTCGAGGGCCAGACCTAGGCAGTGCCGCGTTCTGCAAGATAGACGCCTAGCAGCACAAAGCAAGCGCCAATTAGAAGATGGCGCGTTGGATGTTCCCCGAGAAAAATGGCCGCTAGAATGATCGCGCCCACGGGCTGAAAATAATTGATCGCTGTGACGCGTGAGGCGGTCATGTAGCGCAAGACCCAATAAAAGAGCGTATAAGCCAGAACTGAGCTGATAGCGGCCATGTAAAACATTCCCGTCCAGCCAGCCCAGCCCACGTTTTTCCAATCGAGGTGAATTCCCTGCCGGATCGCGAGCGGCAAGGCCACGATGGCGGCGATGACGAAGTTCGACGCATTCATCGAAAGCGCGTCATACGTCTCAGCTAGCCTTTTTCCAAACACAACGTATAGCGCAAAACACGTGGTGCCGAGCAGGGTGATCAAGTCGCCGGTGAGAAACGGCGAGCGGACGAAGAGTCCCTGCTCGGTTTCTAGCAGAATCACTCCCGTAAACGCGAAAGCGGTGCCGAGAATCTTTGTGGCGGTAAGCGCTTCCTGTTTCATCGCGCGCGCAAAAAGCAGCACGATGACCGGCCCGCACGCGAGAATCACGGAAGAATGGCCGGAACTGGTGTATCCGAGTCCTATGGTAAAGCCGCCTTGATTGATTGCCATGAGGGCGCCGAGGAGCGCCAAGTAGGCAAACATTCCGATATTGCGAGGAAGCAAAGGGCTTCGTTGCCGTTGCACGAAATAAAACGGCAGGATCACCAGCGCGGCGGCTTCGAGGCGGAAGGAAGCCAGCGTGAGTGGATCGAGATGCCGCAGCGCGACTTTACCTGCCACATAGTTGAACGACCAGATCAGAAGCATGGCAACGAGCGAGATCCCGAGAACAAGCGAGCTGGGGCGGCTGGCGGGAGTAACGGCGGGCGAAGTTGTGGATACGGGGAGGCTCAAGGCTTAATCGAGGACCTCGCGGCGCCGTGTGAGCGATTCGATGCGATCGAGGCGCGGAGCGTAACCGATCCCCGGCGCGGTTGGAACGCGGATTGTACCCTGCCGCGTGACTTCCACTTCCGGCTCGATGATGTCTTCATGCCAGTAGCGCCGGCTCGCGGAAACGTCGCTGGGAAGCGTGAAATTGGCAAGCGTTGACATCGCGATATTCTGCGCGCGGCCAATACCTGATTCGAGCATGCCGCCGCACCAGACGGGGACGCTTTTCGATTGGCAAAGGTCGTGAATGCGTCGCGCGGACGTGTGTCCGCCAACCCGTCCGAGCTTGATGTTGATGATTTTGCAGGCGCCGATTTCGATTGCCGCACGGGCGTGCAATTCGTCATGAATCGATTCATCGAGGCAAATCGGCGTGTCGAGCTGTTTCTGAAGCTGCGCGTGGGAATAAATGTCGTCGTCGCCGAGGGGCTGCTCGATCATGATGAGATAGACGGCGTCGAGCTGCTTCAGGTGGGGGGCATCTGCGAGGCGATAGGCCGAATTTGCGTCCGCCATTAGCCGGATGCGTGGAAATCTCTCGCGAAGCGCTTTTACTGGCTCAACGTCCCACCCGGGCTTGATTTTTACTTTAATACGCTGGTACCCGGCCGCGAGTTCCTTTTCAACCTTCGCGACAAGCGTCTCAATGTCTGGCTGGATGCCAATGGAAACGCCGCAGGGAATCTCTTCACGCGTGCCCCCGAGTAATTTCCAGAGCGGTAGATTTTTTAGACGCGCCTCGGCGTCCCACACGGCGGTTTCAAGGCCGCCCTTGGCCATGTTGTGGCCGCGCACGCGCGCAAGTAGCTCCCAGAGTTCTGAAGCGGAATCGAAATCCTGGCCCTTGAGGACGGGCCAGAGAAAATCGCGAATAATGTGCCAGGCCGTCTCGACGGTTTCGTACGAGTAGAACGGGTCTTCTCCTGCCGTGCATTCGCCCCAACCGCAGGCGCCGTCGACATCTGCTTGAATCAAGAAAATACGGCGATGATGGGTTGCGCCAAAGCTGGTCTCGAATGGCGCGATGAGATCCAGATGAATTTCGCGCAACGTAATTTTGCGAAGACGCATTGTCAGGTTGCTCCCTTTGAACCGGAGACCGGGAGCGCGAGGCCAGCAATCGACGCGGCAGGCTCAAGAATGTAGTCAGTGGTGACTCCGCGCGATTCGATACACGTGACGACGTAATCCTTCGAGAACCAGCGTTGAAATTGTTCGCGTATTTCGTCCTGGGCCCGCGCTGCTGCGGTGCGATTGCCCGCCTTGAGTTCACCAATATCCGACGGGACCGCGATACGCTCGGCAGATGAGACACTCGGCAATTTCCCTGCGAGCACCGAATTCACGCGGTTGCAATCGAGCCACCACTCGGCGACAAGGCGGTCTGTGGGAAGGCCAGCGTGGAGTGGACTCTCGGTGAGGCCATAACAATTCGGAATATAGCGGCGCACAACCGCGCCCAGCCGCGCAAGATTGAAATAAGCGTTCTTCAGCTCGAGAGGATCGAATGTCCACTCGACCAGCTGGAAGCCACGCCGCAGAGCGTCCTCGCGTTGGAAAAGTTTCAAGCGGCGTCCGACACCGACATTTTCGAATTCTGGTAGCACGGCAGTCATGTGCGAGTGCAGGAATTGCTGCCCTGGACGTACGCCAGCCATGGCCATTGTGAAACCAATCAAACGGGAGCCGTGAAAAGCGCCAAGGATTTGTCCGCCGGTGTGGTGCGCGACCACGAAGATTGGAATTGGAACGGCGATAGCCTCGCCCCAAGTGCTGAGTTCGAGGCGAACGCATTCTTCGTACTCCGCGAGCGAGTGGCAATGGCGGACTTCGATTTCCCGCAGCGAAGAGATTTTATTCACGTTTGGCGATGGCCCGCGCCGGGGCCGCAGGTCTCTCGGCAATTTTGGATTCGTTCCACAATTCTTCCATGCGCGGACGAGGCAGATCCGCGAAACGGCGGCCTTCGCCGGCCGCGGCGGACTCCATCCACTGGAAGCGTCTTGAGAACTTGCGGTTGGCCCTCTTCAGAGCAATTTCCGGGTCCGCCCCCACAAACCGGGCGATATTTACCGCGACAAAGAGTAGATCGCCGACCTCCTCTTCGACGTGAGCGGCACGGGAATCGCTTTTCGAGAGTGCACCGGAGCTGATCGATCGCAGCTCCCGTTTCTCTTCGTCAAGTTTGTCGAGAATGCCGGAGAGATCGTCCCAATCGAAGCCGATATGCGCGGCGCGGCGCGTGAGCTGGTACGCCTCAAGCACGGCCGGAAGCGAGCGTGGCACGCCTGCCAAGACGGATTCGGGCTCAACATCGTTTGATTTGCCGGGTGATTTACTTGGTGATTTATTTGTAGACGCGGCTCGTTCCTCGCGGCGCTCCTCTGCCTTGATTTGTTCCCAATTCTTCAGCACGTCGGCGGACGTCTTCGCCTTCACATTGCCAAAAACGTGCGGGTGGCGGCGTACCATCTTCGTGTGGATCGATTCGATCACATCCGTGATGTTGAAGCGGCCGGATTCTTCGGCGAGACGGGAGTGGAAGACGATCTGCAACAGTAGATCGCCAAGCTCAGACGAGAATTTGCTCGCGTCGCCGGACTCCATGGCGTCCAGCACTTCGTAAGTTTCCTCGATCAGGAATTTGCGAAGCGATTCGTGCGTTTGCTCGCGATCCCAGGGGCACCCGCCGGGTGCTCGGAGGCGCGCCTGGAGCGCTACGAGCTTTTCGAACCACTCACCCGCGGAACATTTGAAGCGGCGGATGCGCGGCCGAGGCTTCGCGTGGGAATTCGCACCGCCCCTCGCCCGGGCGCGCGAGCGCTGCTTGGGCAGAACTTTTCGACGTGACGACACAGTGGGTGGGTCCACTCCTCGACAGCAGAACAATTTACAGTGACGGGTACTTACTGGCAAGTGGGTGCCATGCGATGGAGAAAGAGAAATACAACTTGAGCATCCCAACCGGTACACAAAGGAGTGTATTGCGGCCTTTTTGTGGTTCGTGCTAGTTTCCGCTGTCTAGCCCGCCGTAGCGGAACTGCCGAAACGTTTCGAACTTCAGGGAGAGCGACGCTATGAAATGGTTTCCGGGTGGCGAGAGCCAGGACATCGAAGATCGTCGCGACGACAGTGGCGGCGGTGGCGGCTTCCAATTCGGTGGAATGCACATCGGCATCGGTGGGGCGATTGTTCTGCTGATTCTTAGCTTCGTTTTCAAGACCAACCTCTTCGCTCTGCTGGGCGGCGGGACCGGCGATCCCGGCCCAGCTGTCAGCCGCCCGAATCCGTCTAAAGACGCGGCCGAAAAGCCGCTCGTGCAGTTCGTTTCGTTTGTGCTCGATGACACCCAGAATACCTGGACGACGCTATTACCACAGCAGACCGGCAAGCAGTACCATCATGCCAAGCTGGTGCTTTTCCGCGACTACACTCAATCCGGGTGCGGCGGAGCAAAGTCCGCAACGGGCCCTTTCTATTGTCCCGAGGACGAAAGGGTTTACATCGACCTCGGTTTCTTCGATGAATTGAACCGGAGATTCGGAGCGCACGGCCAATTCGCGCAGGCGTACGTTCTCGCGCACGAACTGGGGCATCACGTCCAGAAGCTTCTAGGAATTGAAGGCAAGGTGCATCAGGTTCAGGAAAGCGATTCGCGCCAGGCCAATCCTCTTTCAGTGAAACTGGAACTACAAGCTGATTGTTTCGCCGGCGTTTGGGCGCATTCGACGCAACAGCGTGGCTTGCTCGAAAAAGGAGACGTGGAATCGGCGCTGAGTGCCGCCTCTGCCGTAGGCGACGACCGCCTGCAAAAAATGTCCACCGGCCATGTCAGCCCGGAGTCGTTCACGCACGGCTCTTCTCAACAGCGGATGCACTGGTTCAGCTCTGGTCTGGACAACGGAACCATTGCCGCCTGCAATACTTTCGGCCCGTCGCAGTAGATCGTCGCCCTCGCACATACGCGGCCTTACCGTCAGCATCCGTCGCGCCCAAAGTCCAAAAATCGCCGCAACGCCTTCCCGTGGCCCCCGTTACTTGTTGCCGTCCTACCCGGATGCTAGAATTGCTAGTCAATACTTCAAGGATATACCGAGGAAACTCCGTGTCTGAACCGAAGCATGAAGAAACTTTCCGCGTAATCGACCGCCGCCATTTCACCGAGGAAGGCGATATTCGCCAAGGCGCGGCCGAGCAAGACCGGCGCGACGAAGAAGCGGCTGCTGCGAAGAAGTCCGCAACACAAGCAAAGCCGAATAGTGCGACAATGCCACCGGCAACCGCACCTCCCAGAGCAACCGCCAAGGATGGCGGACTTTTGATCCATGACGGAGAAGCGAGCCCCGAACCTGCGGCAGTTGAATCCGCCGGGACGACCGAGTCGTCGCGAAGCTTTCAGATGCTGGTCGATTTTTTGACGCGCAATGCCGCGGCGATGCTCGGCGGAATGGCCGACCCGCGGACCGGACAGCCGTTCGTGGACCTGGAAGGAGCTCGCGAGGTGATCGACATGCTCGACGCCCTGCGGGAAAAAACCCGTGGGAATCTGGCGAAGGCCGATGACGACTTGCTAATCGAAGTGCTTGGCAGCCTAAAGCTCACGTTCATGGAAATCTCGAAGGCTGCGAACGAGGCGATGGCCAAAAAGGCCAAAGGTAAGTAGCGCTAGCGTTTTGGGCCGCATGCCCGGATCGAGCGACTATTCAAAAGAAGTTGAGTTCCCCGCTCTCCGGCGTTAAATCGAAATCACACTGCCTTGATGTAACTCCGAAATGCCAACACTGCAATTAACGATACTCGGTTCAGGCACGTCGATGGGCGTGCCAACGCTCGGGTGCCATTGTGTGGTGTGCGAGTCGAATGATTCGCACGACAGGCGGACGCGTCCTTCGGTGCTGCTTTCCTACGCGGGACGCAACGTGGTAATCGACACCACGCCGGATTTCCGCTTCCAAGCGATGCGACAAGGCATCGACCGGCTCGATGCGATCGTCTACACGCACGCGCACGCGGACCACATCCTCGGGCTTGATGACATTCGCCCGTTCAATCTGAAGCAGCGGGGCGTTATTCCAATTTATGGTTCAGCGGAGACGCTCGCGACTTTGCGCCGCACGTTCGCATACATTTTTGAACAAGCGCCGGCCGGGAGCACGCTTCCGGGCGTTGAGCTGCACGCGATTACCGGGCCCTTTGATCTTTTTGGGGCGAAAATCATTCCGATCCCGGCGATGCATGGGCCGATACCAGTGCTCGGGTTTCGCTTTGGTGGCGCGGCGTACCTAACGGATTTCAGCCAAGTTCCCGCCGCGTCGAAGGAACTCTTGCGCGGCCTCGACGATTTTATTCTGGACGCGCTGCGGTATGTCCCGCATCCGATGCACTCAACCGTGGAGCAGTCTCTCGCGCTTGTAGGCGAAATCCGGCCGAAACGCGCATGGTTTACGCATATTTGCCACGACCTGGCCCACGCGGAGACGAATGCAAAGCTGCCTCCAAATGTCCGACTCTCGTATGACGGCTTGAGCTTCGAGGTAGCGCTCTGATGCCGTTGCGAACGATGCTTTCGGGTGAAGAATGGGTTGCGCAATTGGGCGCAACGCGAAAACAGGCGGTGGTGACTATCGGAAATTTCGACGGCGTTCATCGCGGGCACCAGAAGATATTGCAAGGAGTGGTCGATCGCGCAAAAAAGGAGGACTTGCTGGCCGCGGTGCTGACCTTTTATCCGCACCCCGCACGTGTCCTGCGTCCAGATGCGGCGCCAGGTCTTCTAGCGACGCTTCAGCAGCGCCTCACGGCATTCAATGGCGCGAGAATCGAAGCGGCGCTGGTCTTGCGGTTTGATGCTGAACTAGCGAAAGTCAGCGCCGAGGATTTTGTACACCGGTTTCTTGTGGACGCGATGCGGGGGCGCGTAGTCCTTGTCGGCGCGAATTTTCGCTTCGGACACCGGCAAGCGGGAAACGTTAGCCTGCTCAGCGAGCTTGGCAGGCGATTTGGATTTGAAGTGGAAGTGGTGCCGCCGCTGTTCGAGGGCGGAATTGTGGTGTCGAGCACGGCGATTCGGCAGGCGGTGCGCGAAGGCCGAATGGAAGACGCGCACAAATTGCTTGGACGTTCTTTCGCGCTCGACGGCGAGATTCGCACCGGAACCGGCCAGGGACGAAAGCTCGTGGTTCCGACGTTGAACCTTGCAACTGAACAGGAAGTGCTGCCCAAGAACGGTGTGTATGCGACGGAGACCATGCTCGGCGACAAATTATATCGCTCGGCGACGAACGTCGGCGTGCGGCCTACCTTCGACGGAACGCAACTGGCGATTGAATCTCACTTGTTTGGTTTCGACGCGACCTTAACCGGCGGCGCGATGGAAGTTCGGTTTTGCAAGCGGCTGCGCGACGAACAAAAGTTTTCAAGCCCGGCCGAGCTGCGGGAACAGGTTCTCAAGGACATCGAACGCGCCAAAGAATATTTCGCAGCGGAAACACACCTCTCGTAAAAACGCGCTGCGCACGAGTTGAATTGCGGAGTAACGCGCGGCTAAAAACTACGCCGAATGGCGCATTTTCGGCTGGCAATCGGTGCAGTAGCCGCCGACTTCCGTGCGGCTGACGGTAATTTCGATACCACAATCGCGCGCGATCTGCTGCTTCAGTTCTTCGTACAGCGGGCTCTCGACCTCACGCACTTTCCCGCAGCGCAAGCACGCCACATGGATATGATCGCGCGGCCCATGTGTCTCGTAGAAATGGCGATGACCCCTCAAGTGAAGCAGGTCGAGTTCGTCGATCAGCCCCTGGCGCTTTAGCATTTCGAGAGTCCGGTAAACGGTGACGCGCGTGATGTTCGCGTCAAGCTTTTGCGCGCGTTTCAGTATCTCATCCGCATCGAGATGCCGTGGGGCGCTTTCAATCACTTGCAGCAGCGCCTGGCGCTGGCGCGTGAGGCGAATGCCGCGCTTGCCGAGCTCTTGCCGGAGACGGCCCGGCGGCTCGTGATCGTTGATGCGTTCGCCGGTGGATACGCGATGCGCGGGTGTGGCGGCCATAAATAACCTGGGTCGCATTATAGCAAAAGCGAAGGTGATGGCGGGTGCGCCATTCGAACAAGCGGGTGTCTTGAATCGCAGTGTTGGTTAGCGCCCGGGGTTGGCGACGCGGACGTCTTTGAGCTAGGTGTCTAGTGACTTTGGATAAGTTTGAGGATGTCGCTGTACATCACAAATGCAAAGATGCCCAGCAAGAAGACCAGTCCCACCTGCACGAAGCGCTCTTTCACGGCCAGGCTGAGATCGCGGCGCAACGTGCCTTCAATCGCGAGTAGCAGCACATGACCGCCGTCGAGGATCGGGATCGGCAGCAGGTTCAGTAGTCCGAGATTCAGACTTATGACCGCCATCAACAGAACCAAATCCAGGAAGCCGCGCTTCGCTGCGCGCCCGGATTCTCGCGCGATTCCCACTACGCCCTGCAATTGACGGACGGAAACTTTACCGGTGAACAAGCCTCCGAGAACATCCACGATTTGGCGGACACCGTTCGAGGTGGCGAATCCTGCATCCTTAATCGAATCACCGAATGACTGCTTTTGGAAATCGTCCTTTGCTTTGGGCAACACGCCGATCTGCCAGACTGGCTGTCCATCGGCGCCCATTCCCTTCTGAGGTTCGATCGAGAAAGGAATCTCGCTGGCTTTTCGCCGTACGACAAACTGTACAGCGTGACCATCGGAATTGTGCACGGCGTCCACGAGCTGTATCCAAGTGGCGATCGGACGACCGTTCACCGATACGAATGCATCCCCGGGCTGCAAACCTGCTTTCTCTGCCGGAGTGCCGATACCAATCTCATCGGCGATGACTGGAAGGGCCGGATAGCCGACCAGATCAGACCCGTCAACTTTTGGATTTTGGGGAACCGTTTCGACCAAGGTTTGCTGCGCGCCGTTGCGCAACACGGTAAAAGTCAGCGTGTCCCCCGGCTTGACGGTGTTCAATGCGGTCGAGACCTTAGCCCAGGAGGGCGTTTGCACGCCGTTCACGGAGAGAATGCGATCGCCAGCCTGAATGGCCGAAGGAGCCGCCGAGTACTGCGGAATCGCCGCGACGTCGGCCGGTTCGCGCAAGTAACTCGGCGTCGGAACGCCAGCGAACCAGAAAATCCCCCAGAAAATCAGGAAAGCGAGGATGACATTCATCACCGGCCCCGCGATGGCGATCAGGAAGCGCGCCCACCGGGATTTCGAAAGGAATTCGTAGTCGGCGCCGGTGCGCTCTTCACTCGGATTGTCGCCCGCCATGCGCACGTATCCGCCGAACGGAAGCGCGCTGATGCGATAGTCCGTGTCTCCGCGCTTCACGCCCGCGAGGCGAGTGCCGAAGCCGAAAGAAAAAACGTCCACGCGCACGCCCAGAAGTTTGGCGGCGATGAAATGTCCCCACTCGTGGACAAAAATCATGATCCCGAGGACCACCGAAACCGATAAGATCGCGATTAAGCTATTTTGGAAGTTCGCCATGGAACCTGTATGAGACCTCTATAGTTTATTTTAACCTTTTTCCCTTGCGACCTCTACACGCGCCAACCGGCGCGCTTCAGAATCGGCAGCCAAAACATCGTCAATGCTACCCATCTTCGTACGCGGCATCCGTTCCAACACTCGCTCAATTACCGCGGCAATTCCCGGGAACGTAAGGCGCTTTTCAAGAAACGCAGCTACCGCGACTTCGTCGGCTGCGTTGAGCGCGCACGGCAGCGGGCCCCCCTGACGAATGGCTTCCTTCGCAAGCGCGAGGCACGGAAACTTTTTCAGCGGCACGTCCTCGAACTCCAGCTTGCGCAACGCGGCCCAATCAAGCGCGCATTCATTCGACTCCAAGCGCTCCGGATAGGTTAGCGCATATTGGATGGGCATGCGCATGTCAGTTGGTCCAAGCTGTGCCAGAATTGAACCATCCACGTATTCCACCATCGAGTGAATCGTCGACTGCGGATGAATCACCACCTGAATCCTGTCGAGGTTCATGCCAAAGAGCCAGCACGCCTCGATCACTTCGAATCCCTTGTTCATCAGCGTGGCCGAATCAATTGTGATGCGCTGACCCATCTTCCAGTTTGGATGCGCCAAAGCCTGCTTTGGTGTCACCTTCGCAAGTTTTGAAATAGCGGTCTTACGGAACGGCCCGCCCGATGCCGTTAGGACGAGCCGCTTCACCTCTTTCGGTTCTCCGGCGCGCAAACACTGATGGATCGCGTTGTGTTCGCTGTCAACGGGCAGTAGCGCCACGCCGTGCCGCTTCACCGCCGCCATCACCACTTCCCCGGCAGCGACAAGGACTTCTTTGTTGGCCAGCGCGATGTGCTTCCCGTGTTCTATGGCTTTATAAGTCGCTGCCAGACCCACAACTCCCACAGCGCCCGAAACCACGATTTCGGCGTCGGGATGGGTGGCGACACGCTCGATGCCCTCCGCACCAAAGACGATTTCGGGCAGCTCGGTCCGCTCGCCGCGCGCGCGATTTGACTTAAGCGCATTTCGAAGCGCGCGCGCACCCTCTTCAGTGCCTACCGAGACCAGTTTCGGGCGGTGTTTTTTTACTTGCTCCGCCATCAGCGCCACATTCGAGCCGGCCGCAAGAGACACAACCTCGAATCGGCCCTGCAGCGATTCGACGACGTTCAGGCTTTGGCGGCCTATCGAACCGGTAGAACCGAGAATGGCGATACGTTTCATGCGCGCCTTCAGTGTTCCCTCTGCCTGCAAAGCGCCATCGAGTTTATCGAGGTTTAGCTCATTTAGCGAATGGCGCATTGTGTACTGACAGCGTTGCGGCTGTTGCGCTTTTCGCAACCACGCAACTTTCGAGCTTATGCGAGTGCTACATTCGATTGCACGGTGTACCGAGCGTCTGCAAAACGAAGTACCCGCTATAGGTTCTGTACTGCAGGGACCAGATCCTGATACTACGCAAGGAGCAAAACACGATGAACACGACGAACTCCATGAAGACGACGACGCCAATTCTCAAGATCGCATTGGCCGCATGTGCCGTAGCACTCGTCCTGGCCATGGGAGCCTCCGGCAACCCGTCACCAGGCAAGCATCCGCGCTATCTGCACGCGCTTTCCGATTTGCGCGTAGCCCGCGCTCACCTGCAACGTCCCGACGGCGGCGAACTCCGCGAGCAGGAACGCGAAGCCATTCACGAAATCGACAGAGCGATCGACGAGATTAAGAAGGCTGCCATCGACACGGCAAGAACCTCAACGACCATCCGCCGGTGGACGACCACATGCAGTGGGGCGGGCGTTTGCACCGCGCAATCGAACTTCTCGATAGCGCCCGCCGTGACGTCGCCAAGGAAGAGGACGACCCGTACGCTCAAGGTTTGCAGGCGCGGGCCCTCGAACACATCGAAAAAGCACATCGCCATGTCGAGGAAGCTATTCACCTCATCCACTAATTTTGGTTTTTGATTTCGGTTCATCGCACGCGACACCGGGGCGCCCACAAGCGCCTCGGTGTCGCGTTTTTTGAGGGAATCACTAGGCCAGTCTCTAATGTCCGAGCCATCCGTATAGCGCGCATACAACAGGAGCTGCAAGAATGAGGCTGTCGACGCGATCGAATACGCCCCCGTGTCCGGGCACTAAGCCCCCTGAGTCCTTCACGGCGGCGCCGCGCTTGTAGGCGGACTCGATCAAGTCGCCCATTTGTCCGGCAATGTTGGCAAGCGCGGCGATCACCAGCATCGTGAGAACATCGTTCCCCATCCAGCGCGCGAACAAGAACCCGACCAGGAGCGAAGCCACCAGATTCGCGAATGCGCCCTCCCACGTCTTCTTTGGACTCAGCACCGGCGCCATCGGCACGCGGCCCAGGAATCGCCCAACGAAATACGCCAGCATGTCCCCGGCCCAGATAAGAACGAGCGTGAATAGCACCAGCTCGCGGCCGAAGCGCTCGATCAGTTCGATGCGTACCAAATAGCTGAATGGCAGCGCAATAAATAACAACCCCGCGGAGCTGACAGCCATTGCCGCCAGCACTTCCTGCAGCGGACGCCGCGTCGCAAGCCCAATCGACACCGCGCCAAAGATAAAAATCAAAAGCAGTGCGTCCAGCGGTAGCGACACGCCCACGTTCCGCCGCACCAGCGCGATATCGAAGCTCACGGAACGAATCTCAACCGCCCCGGCCGAATACTGCGCGTAGAAAAGCCCCGCCGTGCAAGCCATCGTCCATTTGCGGAAAGCGCGGAGCCCAACGCGGTCGCCCAACGTGAAAAATTCAGCGAGGGCCAGAATCGCAATCACAGCTGCGATAGCGGCGAGCAGCCAAGGCGGTCCCCACCACACAAGCGCGACGACAACGGGAATCAGGATAGCGGCTGTCAGTACGCGGAGGCCCATTCGGCGTCAGCCCCGCCTCTGTCGCTCGGCTCTATCCTTACTCGACACGGAGTCCCCCGGAGCAGATCCCAAGCCGCCGTAGCGGCGTTCGCGCTTCTGAAAATCGACGAGCGCTTCCAGCAGCCGCGCCCGCGAAAAATCGGGCCACAGCGTCTCGGTAACGTAAATCTCCGCGTACGCGATTTGCCACAAGAGAAAATTACTCACGCGCATTTCGCCGCTCGTGCGAATCAGCAGGTCCGGGTCCGGCAATCCCGCCGTATATAGATGCTCGGAGATCGTCCGCTCGTCCGCATGAAACGCGGAAACGCCATTCGAGCGCACGTGCTCAAGCATCGAATTGAACGCATCCACCAGTTCGGCGCGTCCGCCATAATTCAGCGCCACCACTAGCTTCATCCCCGTATTACGCGCCGTCATGCGCATGCCCTGCTCGATGTCCTTGCGGACGCCTTCGGGAAGTTGCTCCGAACGTCCGATTACGAGCAAGCGAATGTTATTTTTGTGAATTGTAGGCAGCTCGCGTTTCAGGTATTCGCGCAGCAGCCGCATCAAAAAATCTACTTCGGCTCGCGGCCTCCGCCAGTTCTCAAGGGAGAATGCGTAAAGCGTCAAATACGGCAACTTCAATCGCGCGCAGCTCTCAATCACTTCGCGCGCCGCCTTCACGCCCGCGCGGTGGCCCGCAATTCGAGGCAGATGACGTCGCTCAGCCCAGCGACCATTGCCGTCCATGATGACGGCCAGATGCTCGGGCAGCCGCTTCAGGTCAAGTTTGTCGAGAAGTTGCGCTTCTTCACGGTTAGCTGGCTTCAAAAGTTCGCTGGCTTTCACAGGAAATCGCTCGAGGTCCGTCCGCGAGCGAAAGTAGCACAGGGGCGAACGCCGCGCAACCGCGCCGCCGACACGACACGTGATTCCTCGCGCACGCTTTTAAATACCCTACGCTCCACTTGCCGCCCGTCGATGCTAATATGCGGTCGGAGGGCGTTGCTCGGGCATGATTGATCAAATGTTCGGCCACTATAAAGTGGTCTCGAAAATTGGCGCCGGCGGCATGGGCGTGGTCTATCGCGCGCACGACGAGCAGCTCGACCGCGACGTCGCTCTGAAAGTTCTCGCTGCCGGAGTCCTCGGCAACGACACCTCGCGCAAGCTCTTTCGCAAGGAAGCTCTCGCCCTCGCAAAATTAAATCATCCAAACATTGAAACGATCTTCGAGTTCAGCTCTCAGGGCGACATGGATTATCTCGCCATGGAACTGGTTCCGGGCGAGCCCCTCGACGAGCGCCTCGTCAAAGGCGCTCTGCCCGAGCCCGAACTCTTGAGGCTCGCGGCGCAGTTCGCCGATGGCCTCGCCGCGGCCCACGAGAGCGGAGTGATCCACCGCGACCTGAAACCCGCCAATATTTTCGTCACTCCCGACGATCGCCTCAAAATTCTCGACTTCGGTCTCGCGAAACTCACGCAGCCAGGCTCGCACCCTGAGATCACGCAGAGCGTCACGATGGCGTCCGGCTCCGTCTCCGGCACGGTTCCATACATGTCGCCCGAACAATTGCGCGGCTTGCCAGTGGATGTTCGCAGCGACGTGTATTCGGCAGGCGCTGTTCTCTACGAGATGGCCACGGGCAAGCGCCCGTACCCGCAGGAACAAACCGCTGAACTGATGGGCGCCATCCTGCTCCAGCCGCTGCCGCCGGCGAGTTCGATCAATCCGAATGTTTCACCGAAGCTCGAACGCCTGATCTCCAAAGCCCTCGAGAAAGATCCTGCGAACCGCTTCCAAACCGCACGAGAATTGCGCGCGGCATTGGGCGCCGTGTCCCTTCCGCCGACAGTTTCATTCAATCCCAGTGAAATGCTCGCGTCGGCAGATTTCAATCCCGCCTCGGAACATCAGGCAACACCAGCGCCGCCGTCCGTATCGCCAGGTGTTTCTGCGCCCTCGTACGCGTCTGGGCGAATCTCTGCGCCCGTTTCCGCGCAAGTCCCCGCGGCGCCTGCTTCGCAATCAACCATGCCGTGGATGGCGCTTATGGGCGTCTTAGTTCTGGCACTCCTTGTTGTCGCGGTGGCCGCCGTCGGTCTCAATGCTTTCGGATGGCGCGACCGTTTGCTTTCGCGCGATCAGGTGACCGATAAAGCGGCACAGCCTTCGCTAACCACAGCCACGGTACGCTCGCCTTCCCCGTCCGCCGCACCTGAACGGTCGGCTTCCAAGCCCGCATCGACTGCCGCTCCCGCGAAAACTGTTTCGACTTCAAATCCCGAATCAACGCCCGTGGCTCCGGAAAAAGCCGGACGTGCCGGCGGGAGTTCTAACTCCACCACTAGCGCGACTTCGGCTGCAAACGGTCGCGCCGCAGACGCTCTCCATTCCGAAGGAACCGCTCTAGCCGAGCGCGGAAACTTCCCCGACGCCCGCGCCAAATTCGAACGCGCTCTCGAGCTCGAGCGCTCTTCGGGCGACCGTGCGCGCGCCGCGAAGGATCTGAACAGCCTCGCGAGTGTTCTCTACCTTCAGGGCGACTTGCGAGCCGGCAAAAAAGCTTCGGAAGACGCCGTCGCTGCAGGACATGAGATCAACGACAACGTCCTGGTCAGCTCGGCGCTCGCGAATCTGGGCGACGCGCTCGCCGGTTTAGGCGACACGCCCACGGCACTTGGAAAATACCAGCAATCCCTCGCGATGACGCGCGTTCTGGGCGACGGGCCGGCTCAAGCGCATGATTTTCTAGGCCTCGCCCGCGCGCGCTACACCGACGGAGACTTGGCAGGCGCGAAGAAATGGATCGACGAAGCCGAGCCTGCCCTGCGAAAGTCAGCGGACAAATCCCTGCCGGGACTCGCGCTCGCCTGCACGGGCGATATCTTAGCCGCTCAGGGCGACGCCGCTGGAGCACACGCTGCTTACGAGAAGGCGCTGAAAAGTCTGAATGCTGCCGGAGCCGCCCGTTATGCAGCGGAAACGGAAGTGGCGTCCGCGCGGTTGTCCGTTGATGAAGGCAGCGCCGACGAGGCGAAACCCATCCTCCGCGGCGCAATTGCGAAATTACGCGAGAACAATGACCTCGCTGGTGAAATCGTGGCGCACGCCGTCCTGGTGCGGGCTCTGCTCGCGAAAGGCACCATGGTGCAGTTCGCGGAGGCGCAAAAGCAGGTGAATATTGGCGCGTCCCGCGTATCGCAGCTTCAGGATCCGCAGCCGCGCCTGGAACTCACGATTGCCGCAGCCCGCACGGCGGCCGCGCTCGGTGCGTTCCCGAAAGCC
>Ga0185299_10002127_pt1 | contig 32322 bp, 34 predicted proteins | sample PaiPotPPA55metaG_FD_128002 | JGI IMG/M metagenome (GOLD analysis project Ga0185299, IMG submission 128002) | Iron sulfur acid spring bacterial and archeal communities from Banff, Canada, to study Microbial Dark Matter (Phase II) - Paint Pots PPA... ...
TACGCCACGGCCGGTGACGCATGTAGCACCGGCGTTCGCGAAGTCGGCCAAACGAACCCGAGCCCGCATAAGCCCGCGCAACCTGTAGCGGCGGAACCAACCCAAGCCGGAGCACCCGATAGGGACGAACTGGAAACCCGCCCCTCTGTGCGCGTGGCTACTATTCTGGCCAAACGAACCCAAGCAGCAGCGGAGCGCCGTGAATTTGCTCGCGCAACCTGTGCAGCGCGAGTGGGTCAACGAAAGCGGTCCGCCTGGCTTCGCTGGCACAGCCCGGCGTGCCTTGCGGTTTGCACGGCGGCTCGTCAGGCGCGATGCGTTCTGTGGAGAACCCGGCTCCCCGCTACGGCCTCACCCCGAGGACGCTTTGCGACCCTCACGGTTTCTCAGATCGCAAAGAGAACGACCGAGCTGCTCGCGCGTCGTAACAGCATCACCCCATCTGAGCTCCCAGGCCTGAACTGGCTCGAGATCGCTCCGCCGGCGGCTGCGCGCTACAGCGCGTGCTCGCTTCTTTCCGCTACACTGGGCCATGCGCGTCACTGCAACACCTTGCGTGCATATACAGAGGTTGTGAACGCGGCGTCATCATTCTTTCCCCTGGGATGCTCGGCGCGACTGATTTCCTCCCACGCCCTTTCATCGATGCGCGGGAAAATCGTGTCGCCTTCCGGCTCCAGTTGCACCCGCGTGATCAGCAGCCGGTCCGCAATCGCCAAGGTGTCGCGGAAGATGTCAGCCCCGCCGATCACCGCAATCTCGTCGGTACCGCGCCGCAGCGCATCGCCACGTGCGATGGTCAGCGCGATCTCGATGCTCGGTGCGACCAGCACCCCAGCGGCTGAGAAAGAAGGATCGCGGCTCACGACAATGTTCGTTCTGCCGGGAAGCGGCTTGCCTATGGAGAGGTACGTCTTGCGTCCCATGACGAGCGGCTTGCCGAGCGTGGCGCTGCGAAAATGAGCAAGGTCCGACGGCAGGCGCCAGGGCAATCGGCCGCCTTGGCCGATGACGCGGTTCGCAGCGACGGCAGCGATAAGCACTATGGCAGGCTTGTTCATGGGTACGTTATCCTGAGGAAGGCTCCGCCGCCGACATCAGCAGCCGCTCGACTTCCGGCCGCTTGGGCGAGCCGACGATGCCGCCGAAGCGGACGCATTTGAGCGCGGCGCCAGCGCTGGCAAAGCGCATCGCGTCAGACTCTGGCCGGCCCTCCGCCAGCGCGAGGGCAAACGCGGCATGAAAGACATCGCCCGCCGCGAGCGTATCAGCGGCCTCCACCTTGAAGGCAGGCTGATGGCGCACCGCGGCGTCGCCGGTAGCGTTATTGCGCCAATACGCGCCGTTGTCGCCGTCGGTCACGGCAACGAAACCGGGGCACTGCTTGCCCGCCGCTGCGAGAGCTCGAGGGGGATCGTCGATCCCGGTGGCCGCACGCAAAGCCTCGGCTGAGAAGATCGGATGCGAGACGAGGGCAACCAGCGGGTCGCTCAGCTCCACCGGCTTGTCGACATCGAGCACGACCGGCAACACGCGTGCCCGCGCCCTCTCGCAAACCGGCGTGACGAACGCGGGAAAGTGATTGTCGGCAAGCACCACATCGGCGCGGTGCAGCAGACGTTCGAGATCGCTTGGCCGCGCCGCCTCGAGCCCGGGAGACCGACGCGTTGTGAGCAGCCGCTCGCCCGCGGCATCAACAAAGATGCCGGAGATCGACGTCTCGGCCCCGGGAACGCGCGCGATGCCGCTTAGGTCAACGCCCTCGCGGGCAAGGCCCTCGAGGATGCGCGCGCTGTGCTCGTCGTCGCCAAGCGGACCGGCAAATCGCGCTTCTCCGCCGAGCCGCGCCACCGCGATTGCGGCGTTGGCGGCACAGCCGCCGCCGGTAATCGTAAACTCGACCATGGAAGATTTGCTGCTCGCAGTCGGGAAGCGCTCGACGCGAAAGACGAAATCGAGCACCGCAATGCCGATGCACAGCACGCTTGGACGTGCCCCGTCCGTCTCAGCCGATGTATCGCGCACGGTCACGGACGGGCCTCATACACAGCCTACTGCGGCCGAAGGCCGGCCGCCCGGATCACCTTCGCCCACTTCTCCGCTTCCGCTCTGATGCGCTGCGCGAATTCTTCCGGCGAGCTGCCGATCGGCTCGAAGCCGAGCGCGGCCAGCCGTTCGTGTATCTCCGGTTCAATCCGCCCGGATATTCGCGTCGCGGAGGACTTTCCCCCATTTTTCCATTTCGGTTTTCAGACGCTGCCCGAACTCTTGCGGCGTATTCGCCACCGGGACAAAGCCGAGGGTCTCGAGCCGCTCCTTCACCTCTGGCAAGGCAACCATTTGCACGATGTCCCTGTGCCACCGCTCGATGATCTCATTGGGCGTGCCGGCGGGTGCGACAATGCCGGTGAGCGTATCACTCTCGAGATCGGGCACCCCGGCTTCAACATTGGTGGGAACGTCAGGCAAGGAGGGGGAGCGACGGGCGCTGAGGACGGCGATCCCGCGCAACTTGCCTTCCCTGATATTGCTCATCGCCGGAGGCAGCGCCGTGAACGCGATCGGCGTGTGGCCGCCGATTGTGGAGTTGATCGCCAAGCCCGCCCCGTTGAATGGAACGGTCACGAGATCGAGCCCGTATTTCTGCTTGAGCAGCTCGCCCGCAAGATGCGGCGTCGAGCCGGTGGCCGGCTGTGCAAAGCTGTAGGTTCCGGGGTGCGCTTTGACCAGCTCAATAAGCTGCTTGAGTGTTGTAGCTGGAAAGCCTGGGTGGGCGGAGATGACGTTGGGAGACGCGGCAACGAGGGTAATGGGGGAAAAATCCTTCAGCGGATCATAGGGCACCTTTGCATATAGGCTCGGATTGACGATGAAACCCGTGCTCACGACTAGGATAGTGTAGCCGTCGGGCTTTGATCTTGCGGCATTGGCGATTCCGGTGTTCCCCCCGGCTCCCGGAAGGTTCTCGACATACACCTGCTGGCCCCAGGCATCGGACAATTTCTGGGCGACGATACGTGCAATCACGTCGGTCGGGCCCGCCGCCGCAAACGGCACAATCATCCGCACCGGATGCGCCGGATAAGTCTCGGCCGATAACGGCCGGGAGAGGCCCGGCAAGAATGCGATCACTGCAGCGGCCAAGCGGAGCACGCGCAAAGCTGCCCTCATGCCATCCTCCATTGATCCAGTCATGCTACCATCGTTTCCGGACAGCAAAAGGGGCGCCCATGACGGTAAGGAAAATCACACGCCAGGACCTGCGCGATGCGGCCGTGAAGTACAAGAACTGGGGTAAGTGGGGTCCCGACGACGAGATCGGGACACTAAACTACACCCGCGCCGAGGATATCATCGCCGCCGCGAGACTCGTGCGCAAGGGCAAGGTGATCTCGCTGGCGCTCAATTTCGATCACACCGGCCCGCAGGGCGCCAAGAGCAATTATCCCGCCATGGGCCGCACCAATCCCATTCACACCATGATCCGCACCGGTACTGACGCCTATTCCGGGGTACTCGACAAACGCGGCATTCGCGCCGCCGACGACATGGTAACCATGCCGCTCCAATGCGGAACGCAATGGGACGGCCTGGGCCATGTGTTCTACGAGAACTCGATGTGGAACGGGTACGACTGCCGGGAAGTGACCTCGGCCGGTGCGCAGAAATGCGGTATCGAAAGGACCAAGAGCAAGATGGTAGGTCGCGGGGTACTCCTCGACGTGGCGCGCGCGCTTGGGAAGGAGGCACTGGAGGACGGCTACGGCATCACCTGCGCCGACCTCGACCGCACGGCGCAGGCGCAGGGAGTGAAGGTCGAGCGCGGGGATTACGTGATCGTGCGCACGGGCCAGATGGAGCGCTGCCTCAAGGCCGGAAGCTGGGATGGTTATCCCGGGGGCGATGCCCCGGGTTTTGCCTTCGAGACGCTCGAGTGGATCGCGCGCACGCAGCTTGCCGCGCTGGCCAGCGACACCTGGGGGTGTGAGGTGCGACCCAACAATACCGAGGACGGCATCAACCAGCCCTGGCATTGGATCACCATTCCGATCATGGGAATGACCATGGGCGAAATCTTCTATCTCAAGGATCTCGCCGAGGACTGCGCGGCCGACAAAGTGTACGAATTCATGTTCGTCTCGCCGGCCATACCGATCACCGGTGCAGTGGGATCTCCAACCAACCCGCTGGCCATAAAATGATGCCTGCCGAGAAGAGCGGCAAGGATCGCTCCAATAGTGATGACGGAGACCCGAAATGACCTTTGCCGTCAATCCGCTGATTGCAGTCGGTGTGCTCGCATCCACTGCGGTTACTGACGCAGCCTATGTATTCTTCAACGCTGCGGTGAGCGGTCGTCGACGTATCAGCGCTGCGAATTGGAGCGCGATCTGGTATCTTCTCTCGGCCTTCGCCGTGATCAGCTACACCGAAAACGCCTTTTACGTCGCATTTGCCGCGCTGGGCTCATGGCTCGGCGCATTTTTCTCCGTAACCTTCCTGCATCGCACCAGCCCGCCCCGTCACGATCCACCGTGACGCAGGGTTTGGTGAAGGACATAAAACACACGTTCGGCGAGGGGTCACATGCTGGGGCACAACAGGAGAATGAGCGGAGCGGAATGCCTCGCGGATATGCTCAAGGGGTATGGCGTCACTCACGTGTTCCACGTCCCCGCCGTGCTGCGCAAGACATTCGCGGTCATGGAGAGCCGGACCGACATCAAGCGCTTGCACGTGCACGGCGAAAAAGCGGCTGCGTACATAGCGGACGGCTATGCCCGCGCGTCCGGCAGACCCGGCATCTGCATGGCGCAGGTCATTGGCGCGCTCAACCTCGCCGCCGGGCTGCGCGATGCCTGGCTCGCACACGCGCCCGTGATTGCCATGACTGGCGGGCGCGATCCCAAGACCAAGTTCCGCAAAGTCTATCAGGAGGTCGATGATGTGCCGGCATTCGAGCCGGTGACCAAATTCAACGCGACGGTCGACGACGTGGCGCGTTTTCCTGACATGGTCCGGCAGGCGTTCCGGGTGGCGACGTCGGGCACGCCCGGTCCCGTGCATCTCCAGTTTCGCGGCAACGAGGGCCAGATCGATGCCGAGGAAGCCGAGCTTGAACCGTTGTGCGAGCCGCAGTTCGCCCGCGTTCCTGCGTTTCGTCCGCGTCCGGATGCTGCCAGCGTCGCGGCGGCGCTCGACCATCTGCAGAACGCCTTGCGGCCGGTGATCGTCGCCGGCGGCGGAGTGCGGGCATCAGGCGCTGCCGCCGAGTTGGTAACGCTCGCCGAGGTCCTGCAAATTCCCGTCGCAACCTCGCTCAATGGAAAGGATGCAATTCCGGGAAATCATCCGCTCTCGGTCGGGGTGGTCGGGACCTACTCGCGTGAGAGCGCGAACCGTGCGGTCAACGGCGCCGACCTTGTCTGCTTTGTCGGTACCGAGGCCGGCGGCATGACCACCCATTTCTGGGCGGTGCCGAAAGTCGGCACGCCCGCCATCCAGATAGACATCGATCCGCAGGCGCTCGGCCGAAACTATCCGTTGCTCGTTGGAGTGAACGGCGATGCCAAAGTCACCCTGGCGCAGATGCTGCGCGGCGCCGATCGCGCCAGTGCTGACAGGCGCAAATCCTGGATCGAGCAGGTGCAGCAAATATGCCGCAACTGGGCGGCGAAGAATCAGCCGATGCTCACGTCGGATGCCGTGCCGATCAGGCCCGAGCGCATTTGCGCCGAGCTCAGCCGGCACGTGCCGGAGGATGCCATCGTCGTTGTGGATACGGGTCACGCCGGGATGTGGATGGGCGGGATGTATGATCTCACCAGCCCACGCCAAAGCTACCTGCGCAGCGCCGGACATCTCGGTTGGGCGTTTCCGGCAGGGCTCGGCGCCAAATGTGCGTGCCCGGAGCGGCCGGTGATCACGTTCACCGGCGATGCCGGGCTCTGGTACCACATCGCCGAAATCGAGACCGCTGCGCGCTGGGGCATCAATGCGATCACCCTCGTCAACAACAACGCGAGCGGCAACCAATCCAAGCGCGGCTTCGACCGGGTCTATGGCGGCAAACAAACCGAGCAAGCGCGCGAGCTGTGGACCTTCAGCAAGGTCAATTTCGCGCGGATTGCCGAGGATATGGGCGCGCTTGGCATGCGAGTGGAGAAACCAGGAGATATCGGCCCCGCCCTGCACCAGGCGCTCGCGGCAAAGCGGCCGGTGATTCTCGACGTGGTCACCGATATCGATGCGCTCGCACCGCTTGCGGTGACGTGATGCTAATCCCCAGGGGTCAGGGGCCTGCGCACGCCCCATTCCCGCAACACCGAAGCAAGCTCGTCCGCGACAAAGAAACGGGCGCTTTCCTGATCGTACGCTTCCCGCAGCAGATCGTCGTAATCCGTGAAGGTGTGACGCGTGTAGGCGACAAGCGCGAGCCAAGCGGCCGTCTCCGGCGCGGCGACCCGCAATCCGGGGCTGTCAATAGCGTGGTCCAGCACCGCCTCGAATTCATGTGACGGGAGCTTGGGGGCGAGGACGCGCAAGGCACGGCTGATCTCGGCGCGCGTGCTCATCTGCCCGGAGGATTCATTCCGGTTTGACGCCTGCCAGTCTGATGACCCGACCCCATTTTTCCGTTTCGGCTTTCACATAGGCACCAAACTCCGCCGGAGTAAAGAAACCACCCGCAACGCCAGCTGTGATCTGCAGGAATCGTCGCCGATGAGCGTTGATCATGCGCATAAGCTCCGCTTGCCGAGTGTCGTGCTGCGCAGTCGCGCAAATCGAATTACAAGATCTCCCCAATTTCGCGCAGGATTTCGGTAGTATGCTCCCCGAGCAGCGGGGCCGGACGCTCGGCGGCCATCGGCCTGTCGCCGAGCATGATGGGCGTGCGCACGCCGGGAATTTTACCGGACTTGGCGGCGGAGCAGGGCAGACTGAGCTCCATCCCGCGCGCAATCACCTGCGGATCGGCGAAGACCTGATCAAGGGCGTTGATCGGTCCAGCGGGCACCTGCACAGCTTCAAGCTTTGCGAGGAGGTCGTCTCGCTGCCAGCGCATGCTGAGGTTGGAGAGATGCGCTACCAGCTTTTCGCGATTCTTGAGGCGATTGGAATTGACCAGGTACTCCGGCTCTTGCGCCAGCTTCGGCTCGCCGAGGATGGTGCACAGCTTGCCAAACTGGCTGTCATTGCCCGTGGCAATGATGATGTGACCGTCCGCGACCGGGAACACCTGGTACGGCACGATGTTGGGATGGGCATTGCCGATGCGCTGGGGCACTTTGCCGGACACCAGGTAGTTGAGCGCTTGGTTGGCGAGGACGCCGACTTGGCTGTCGAGGAGGGCGGTGTCGACCAGACATCCCTTTCCGGTCCGGTCCCGCTCAATGAGCGCAGCGAGAATCCCGATCACCGAATAGACCCCGGTAAAGATATCGGCGACCGGGACACCCGTACGCTGCGGCTCCCCCTCCGGGGTCCCGGTCAGATCCATAATCCCGCCCATGCCCTGCGCCATGAGATCGTACCCGGCGCGCGCCGCATAGGGACCCTTCTGACCAAAACCGGTCACCGAGCAATAGATCAGCCGCGGCATGTCCTTGCTTAGGCTCGCGTAATCCAACCCGAATTTTGCAAGCCCGCCCACCTTGAAATTCTCGATCAGCACATCGGATCGCCCGGCGAGCTTCTTGACAATCCGCCGCCCCTGCTCGCTCTCGAAGTCGAGCTCAATCGAGCGCTTGCCGCGATTGGTGGCGTGGAAATACGCCGATCCGAGACGGCCCCCATCGGCTGCTTCGACGAATGGGGGGCCCCAGCCGCGGGTATCGTCACCGGGCCCCTTGCGTTCCACTTTGATGACATCGGCCCCGAGGTCGGCAAGGATCTGACCCGCCCAGGGCCCGGCCAGGATCCGGGCGAGCTCCAGGACGCGCAATCCCGCCAAAGGCCCCGGCATTCGACTTTCCTTTCTCCGCAACAGCCTGGAATGGTTAAGAGCTGAGCTTTGTTTGGCTTTTTGGGCTGATCTTGTCCATATGCCGACCATCCGTACCGGCAACTGTGTGCAGGCGGGCATGAGGCACCTTTGTAGACTCGTCATAGCGCTCCTATTTAATGGTCCACGCGAGCACAGACGATTCGAGCAACAGTGACCTCCACCTTCTTCGGCGACATGCTGCAGTCGATTGCGGAGCGCGGGCGATCCTTGCTGGACCGCTCTCATCGCCGCGGCGTCTCCGAGCAACATTCGGCCAACCTCATCCAGCTGTGCGACGAACTGCTGTCACGCCGCGGGGAAGCATCCGGAGTAGCGCTCGCGCGAGAGATCCTGGCGCACTACAGCGAATTGAAGACCGGCCCGCGGATCGCGTTTTTTGAGGCGCTGGCCAACCGATTCGGTCCCGATGCCAAGCAGCTCAGTGCTGCCGCCACCGCTTGGCTGAGCTCGCCCACCGAAGCGGCGGCGGCCAAGCTGCATCGCGCCTCCGAGCCGCGGCGGCTCGAGCTCATTCGGCGCCTTAACCTGGCACCTAACGGGACCGCGGCGCTGGTGCGCATGCGCGAGCAGCTCATCGATGCGTTGGACCATCGCGACGACCTGGAGCTCATCGACACCGATTTCCTCCACCTGTTCTCGTCCTGGTTCAACCGCGGCTTCCTCGTGCTGCGGAGGATCGACTGGTCGACGCCGGCGCGGATCCTGGAGAAGATCATCCGCTACGAAGCGGTCCACGAGATCCGCGACTGGAACGATTTGCGCATGCGGATAGATTCCCCGGACCGGCGCTGCTATGCCTTCTTTCATCCTGCATTGATCGATGAGCCCCTGATCTTTGTCGAGGTTGCGCTCACCCGCGGCATTCCCGCCGCTATCGAGCCGATCCTGTCCACCAACGGTCAGCGGCTCGATCTCGATCGCGCCAACACAGCCGTCTTTTATTCCATCTCGAACTGCCAACGCGGATTGACCGGAGTGTCCTTCGGACACTTCCTGATCAAACAGGTGGTAGAGGAAGTGCAGCGCGAAATGCCGCGCCTTTCGACCTTCGTCACGCTCTCCCCTGCTCCAGGGTTTGCCGAATGGCTCAACCGCGAGCGTGCGATTGAGTCGTCCGTTGCGATCAGCGAGGAGGATCGCGAAACACTGGCCGCTCTCGACCGACCTGATTGGTGGCAGCAATCCGAGACCGCCGAGGCCGTTTCGGAACCGCTGCTGCGCGCCGCAGCCTGGTATTATCTAGGCGCGCGTAATGCGCGCGGGCTTCCCCGGGATTCGGTCGCGCGCTTTCACCTCGGGAATGGCGCTCGCCTCGAGCGGCTCAACTTCCTCGGCGACACCTCGGCGCGCGGATTGCAGCAATCATACGGGCTGATGGTGAACTATCTTTACGACCTCGACGACATCGAGAAAAACCACGAGGCTTACGCCCAGCACCAGACCGTCATCGCCGCGAATGCCATATCGCGCCTCGTTCGCACCCCTGTGCGTGAAGTCGCACTCGTGCACGATTAAGCAGCCGAGAGAACGCGATCGGGCGACATGGAATTTCGGTATCAGGCCGCTTCTGCGTCAATCCTGAGGCGGGGTTCACTCATGATAATCCGTAGGCCGGCACGACCGCTCCGCGGGTGACCCGGTTTTGCGGTGAGGCAAGAAAGAGGATGGTAGCCGCCACGTCATCGACCTTGGCCCAACCCGCATGGTCCGCATCCGGCATGGCCTTCCGATTCGCCGGCGTATCCATCGTGGACGGCGCCACCGCATTGACCAGAATGCCCAATCCAGCGACCTCCTCAGCGAGCGCAACGGTCAACGCAGCGACGGCAGTTTTGCTCGCGGTGTAGGCAGCGGTCCCGGCACCGGAGCGCCATTCCAGGGCTGGACGGCTCGCGACGTTGACGATGCGACCCCCTGCCCCGCGCTCGGTCATGCTCCTGACGGCGGCTGCGCAGCACAGAAAGGCGGTGACGAAATTCATGCTCAACTGCTTCATCAGATCCGATTTGCTGGTCTGCGCCACGGGCGACATCGCGAAGCCTCCTGCGATATGAATGGAGGCCCACAGCTCCGGGATCCCGGCATAAAGCTTCGCGACCGCGCTCTCATCGGAAAGCTCAACCCGCTCCACCAGCTTCACCTTCGCGTGCGCGCGCAAGGGAAAGCGCTCGGCTTCATCGTTATCGATGTAGGGCACGTGGCAGAAAGCACCCGCCTTCACCAGCGCACGGACCACCGCGGAGCCGAGCGCGCCAGTTCCCCCGGTGACGACAACATGACGATCGCGGTATTCCATCGGGGCACTCCATGTGTCAGGGCCTATCATCGCTGATCGAGCGGCCGGGGCAAGATCGCCGCAGGCGTATAGGTTGCTAGGATAACCGAATGGCGGTAGCCGATTTCGACCTCGCCGTGATCGGCGGGGGCATCAACGGAACGGCCATCGCCCGCGATGCGGCCGGCCGCGGCCTCACCGTCCTTCTCGTCGAACAGAACGATCTTGCGTCCGGTACTTCGTTTGCGTCGACGAAACTCATTCATGGCGGACTGCGCTACCTCGAGCACGGGTGGTTTGGCCTGGTGCGCGAAGCCCTCGCCGAGCGCGAGGTGATGTTGCGCATGGCGCCGCATGTCGTCCGGCCGATGCGGTTCGTGCTGCCAGTCGAGCCTGGAATGCGACCAGTCTGGATGCTGCGCCTGGGCCTGCTCATCTACGACCATCTCGGCGGAAGGCGAGTTCTGCCGGCCACTTGCAGCATCGATAGCGAGCTACACGATGGCGCGCTTGGTGCGCCGCTCAAACGAAGCCCTCCGCGCGGGTTTGAATTCTCCGATTGCCGGGTAGATGACACAAGGCTTGTTGTTCTCAATGCACTTGATGCAGCGGAGCGCGGCGCAGCGGTTCGCACCCGCACCCGCTGCATCGCCGCGGAGCGGGGCAGTCTCTGGCGTCTTGTGCTCGAAGTGCGGGGACGCCGCGACATTGCGACGGCTCGCGTTCTGGTCAACGCCACCGGCCCTTGGCTTCAGCTTTTCGCAACCACGGTCCTGCGTGAGGCGCTGCCGATGCCGGTGCGGCTTGACAAGGGCAGTCACATCGTGGTGCGGCGGCTGTTCGAGCATGACCGCGGCTACATCTTCCCGACCCGCGATGCTCGCATCGTATTCGCATTGCCCTACGAGCAGGAGTTTACGCTGATTGGAACTACCGATCGCGGCTTCGCCGGTGACCCCGCTGGAGTGCGAGCAAGCTCTGACGAGGTCGCCTATCTCTGCGACGTGGCCAATCAGCACTTCCGTGCGACGATCGAGCCATCCGATGTGGTATGGTCATTCGCTGGCGTCCGCTCGCTTTACGACGATGGCTCGTCGCGATCCCAGGACGTCAGCCGCGATTATGTGCTGGCGCTGGACGAGCCCGCCGGCGCAGCGCCAGTTCTGACCGTGTATGGCGGCAAGATCACGACAGCCCGGCGGCTCGCGGAGCAAGCCCTCGATCGGCTTTCCCATCTTTTGAAATGCGGACCGCCGTGGACACGGAACTCGCATCTGCCAGGGGGCGAATTCCCGCACGACGGATTCGAATGTTTGGTGGCAAAGACCCTCGTCTCGATGCCATTTCTGAATGAGCAGGAGGTGCGCCGGCTCGTGCGCGCCTATGGCACGCGGGTCGAGCGTGTGCTCGGTCCAGCTCGATCTCGTGAAGACCTAGGGCCTTGCCTTGGGCCCGACCTTCTGGCGGCGGAAGTGCGTTATCTGATGGAGCGAGAATGGGCGCAGACCGAGGACGATGTGCTATGGAGGCGGAGCAAGCTCGGATTGCATTTTGCGCCTGGCGACCGTGAACGCCTGGGGCGCTTCATGATCTCGACAATCGGCACGGTGGGCTGACTGCTCAAAGCGTCCCGAAAGTGTATCGGCTCCTATTCTTCCAGTGCTGCCCCTTGCGCAACTCGCCGCGAGTTTAACCGTAGTCCGCTAAGATTTTAGCGATCCGGTACACCGGCCCTTAAGCCGAACATGCTTTATTGATCATGTTCAAGCTCGGCTACGAGGAGTTGTTCGTGGCGCTTTCACAGTCTTGCGGCGGAATCCCGAAGGACGGCGGGCCGATCGCACAGGCCAAAATTCTCATTGTGTGACGGCGAGTATCATACGCGCAGGACGCTGCGCGCCTTATTGCTCACGTCGGGCTGCAGCAGGATTCACGAGGCAACCGAATGGGAGGCCGGGCTGGAGGCGATCCATACCCTGGCTCCAGACCTCGTGCTGCTCGACTGCGAACTGCCGGGCATGGGCGGCGCACATTTTGTTCGCCGGCTGCGTGGGGCCGGCTTTCAGGGCGCCAGCGTGCCCATCATCCTGTTGGTCGGACGCGAGGAGCGCGCCCGCGTGCTGGAGGCAGTCCGGCTCGGGGTGCATGAATTTCTGCTCAAACCGATCTCGAGCGGCGCGCTCAGGGCCCGTCTAGTGTCTGCACAGGGCGGGGCACAGTCGACTCCGAAACGTGATCGACAGCCGGCTTCCGAAGTGCGCAAGATGGCAAGCTGAGCCTCGCCCGTACGTCAAGCCCGGTTCTGAGCAGCGGCTTGAATACGACAATCCGCCCGTCCGATCCAAGCGAGTCATTTCGCCCCTTTACAACTACAAGCTGATGTACGAACGTGGCATCAGACTGACTTAAATTATCGCATGGGTGCCTGCAACGGGCCATGCACTCCGCGCCGGCAGATTCTTACGAAGTCTTCTCTTAACGCTTCGCTGCACCTGAGTTGTCAGAGGTCGAGCTTGCCGGAGTTCATTCTCGCCATCGACCAAGGCACGACCTCGACGCGTTCTATTCTATTCAATTCCGATCTCGTCCCGGTCGCAACAGCCCAGCAGGAATTTCCGCAACTCTATCCGGCTCCCGGTCAGGTCGAGCACGATCCCGAGACGATCTGGGCAACCACCCTCGCCACCATGCGCGCGGCATTGGAACAGGCCGGAAGGAGCGCGAAGGAGATTGCAGCGCTCGGCATCACCAATCAGCGCGAGACCACGCTCATTTGGGATCGCCTTACCGGCCGACCTATCCACAATGCGATTGTCTGGCAGGACCGCCGTACGGCCGAAAGCTGCGCAGCACTTCGCGGCAAAGGGTGCGAGCCCTTCATTTCGGCGCGCACCGGCCTGCTGCTCGATCCTTATTTCTCCGCGACCAAGATCGCCTGGATTCTGGATCACGTGGAAGGCGCGCGAGAAGCTGCGAGAGCCGGCCGGCTGGCCTTCGGGACAGTGGATACGTTTCTCCTTTGGCGCCTGACGGGCGGCAAGGCTCATGCCACCGATGCAACAAACGCGGCACGCACGCTGCTATTAGATATCCGGCAGGGTAATTGGGACGCGGAGCTTTGCGACCTGCTCGCGGTCCCTCCCCCGCTTCTCCCGGAGGTGCGCGACTCTGCTGGTGAGTTTGGCACCACGAACGTGCTCGGCGCGCCGATCCGCATCCGCAGCATGGCTGGCGACCAGCAGGCGGCAACTGTCGGACAGGGCTGCCTCGCACCAGGGATGATGAAATCGACCTATGGTACTGGGTGCTTCCTCCTCCTCAATACGGGCGAGGAGCCGGTAGCCTCGAATAATCAGCTGCTCACGACGATCGCGTACCAGCTCAACGGCAAACGAACGTACGCGCTGGAAGGCGCCATTTTTGTCGCCGGTGCTGCCGTGCAGTGGCTGCGGGATGCGCTTAAATTGTTCTCAGCCGCACCCGATGTGAATGCGCTTGCCGCCAGCTCGTCTCCCGCGGAAGAACTGTACCTGGTCCCCGCATTTGTCGGACTTGGCGCCCCATGGTGGGACGCAAATGCGCGCGGCGCGCTCTTCGGGCTTACGCGCAACTCGGGTGCGGCCGAGCTTGCGCGCGCCGCGCTCGAAGCTGTTGGTTATCAGACCCTCGATCTGTTGGAAGCCATGCGCGCGGACTGGAATGCGAACGCCAGCAGAACCGTGTTGCGGGTCGACGGCGGAATGGCCGCAAGCGAGATCACGATGCAGTTCCTGGCCGATATTACGGGCCTTCCGGTCGAGCGGCCTGCGGTGATGGAAACGACCGCCCTTGGTGCAGCGTATCTCGCAGGTTATGCCGCCGATCTGTGTCCCGACCCGGCAGCTTTCGCGGGCACCTGGCGATGCGAGCGTCGATTTGACCCGCAGATGGACGCGGCCACACGAGAACGCAAGTGGCGCGGCTGGCGCAATGCGGTCGCCCGCACATTGAGTGACGGGGGCAGACCGGTCTAGCGTGACGGCATGAGCATCCGATCTGCCGATCACGGGAGCTGGCTCGCCGCTCAGGCCGAGTCTGCGCCGCCGGTGCGGCCGGCAGCTCCCCTGGTGCGATTCGGGGAGGTGAGCAAGGCGTTTTCCAGCGGCATTGCGGTCAACCGGCTGTCGCTCGACATATTTGAGGGCGAGTTCTTTGCTTTGCTCGGGCCCTCAGGTTGCGGAAAGACGACACTCCTGCGCATGTTGGCCGGGCTGGAAAATCCCGACGGTGGCCGCATTGTGCTCGACGGCAAGGATCTCGCCGGAGTGCCCCCGCACCGCCGGCCAACCAACATGATGTTTCAGAGCTATGCCCTGTTTCCGCATCTCAATGTCGAAAACAATGTTGCGTTCGGACTGAAGCAGGATGGCCTTTCCAGGACGGAAATTGCCTCGCGGGTTGCGCGGATGCTGTCGCTGGTGCGGCTTGAAGGATACGACAAACGCAGGCCGCATCAGCTCTCCGGCGGAGAGCGCCAGCGGGTTGCGCTTGCACGCTCGCTGGTGAAGCGACCCCGCGTGCTGCTGCTCGACGAGCCGCTTGCCGCATTGGACAAGAAGCTGCGCAACGAGACACAGTTCGAGCTCGTGACTCTGCAGAAGCAGCTCGGCCTCACTTTCATCATCGTCACCCATGACCAACAGGAGGCGATGACCATGGCCGATCGGATCGGCGTCATGCGAGACGGCCGTTTGATGCAGGTGGGCCCTCCCGCAGAGATTTACGAGTGTCCGACTTCACGCTGGATTGCCGACTTCGTTGGGGACGTGAACCTCATCGAAGGCCAGGTTCTTGCAGCCGACACCGGCGGGTTGTTGATAGCAGCCGGGACTGCGGGACAGCTGCGTGCCGCACCACCCTTGGACTGCAAGTCGGGGGATACCGTCTGGATCGCGCTGCGGCCTGAAAGAGTGCAGCTCTCGTGCGAGCAACCGGCCGCAAGCGAGGCGAATTGCATGAGCGGAACAGTGCACAACGTCGCATATCTTGGAGAGTACTCGACGTGCCATGTGAAACTCGACGGCGGTTTCATCATGAAGGCCAAGCTGCCCAACATGACGCGCACGGCAGAGCAGAGGATCCGGTCTGCTGACCGCATCTGGCTAAGCTGGTCAGCCGACGCGGCGGTGGTGCTGAGGCGATGAAGGGTGTTCTGCCTGGCGCACGTATCGGCGGCGCCCGCGTCGTTATGCTGATACCTTACCTCTGGCTGGCTTTCTTTTTTCTCATCCCGTTCTTGATAGTTTTGAAAATCAGCCTGTCCCAGACTGCGATCGCCCAACCACCCTATACCCCGCTGCTGGATTTGGGCGGAGGCTGGCAGGCGCTCAAGACCTTTGCTGCCGCTCTCTCCCTGGACAATTATTCCCTTATTGCATCTGACAGTCTTTATCTCGCGTCATACCTGCGGAGCATCCAGATCGCAGCAGTGTCGACCTTGCTGCTGCTGCTCCTCGGATTTCCTCTGGCCTATGGCATGGCGCGCGCTCCGCCACGCTGGCAACCAACGCTTTTCATGCTGGTCGCGCTGCCATTCTGGACGTCTTTTCTGATCCGCATCTATGCCTGGATCAATATTCTCCAACGCGACGGGCTGCTTAATCAGTTCCTCCTCACCTTGCACATCGTCGATGAGCCACCCGCATGGCTCGCCAGCGACACAGCCGTTTATATCGGGATGGTGTATTCGTACCTGCCGTTCATGGTGTTGCCGCTCTATGCGGCCCTGGAGAAGATGGATGAGAACCTGATCGAGGCCGCCGCCGATCTCGGCTGTCCACGCTGGAAGGCTTTTTGGCTGGTGACGCTGCCACTCTCGTTGCCGGGTATAATCGCAGGAGTATTGCTGTCATTCATCCCCATTGTCGGGGAATTCGTCATTCCCGATCTGCTTGGCAGCTCGCAAAGCATGATGATCGGGCAGACCCTGTGGACGGAATTCTTTTTGAACAAGGACTGGCCGGTCGCCTCAAGCATCGCGATCGTGCTGCTCGCACTACTGCTCGCCCCGATTTTGTTCTATCAGCACGTGCAGAAGCACAATCTTACGGAGAGAGCCTGAATGCACAGGCCAACCTGGTTCAATGTCGCTTCCGTCGCGCTCGGGCTTGCGTTCCTTTACGCGCCCATCGTTGTCCTGGTGATTTACTCCTTCAATGCGTCGCGGCTGGTGACGGTGTGGGCCGGATGGTCCACCCGCTGGTACGGCGAGCTCCTGCGCGATGGAGCTATCCTCGAATCGGCGTGGGTCACCGTTCGCGTTGCCATGCTCTCGGCGACGGCGGCGACTGTGCTGGGAACGCTTGCGGCCCTCGCTTTGGTGCGGCTGGGTCGCTTTCGCGGCCGGTTGCTGTTTTCGGGCATGATCTATGCGCCCCTCGTCATGCCCGAGGTGATCATCGGGCTTGCGCTCCTGCTGCTGTTCGTTGCAGTGGGCGCCGACCGCGGCTTCTGGACTGTGGCGGTTGCGCATACGACCGTCACCATGTGCTTTGTGACCGTCATCGTACAGTCACGGCTTTTGCATCTCGATCCGAGCCTCGAGGAAGCAGCGCTCGATCTCGGTTCCCCGCCGTTCAAGACGTTCTTCAGCGTAACGGTTCCTTTGATTCTGCCAGCGCTCGCGTCAGGGTGGATGTTGGCCTTCACGCTTTCGCTCGACGATCTTGTCATCGCAAGCTTCACGACCGGCCCCGGAGCTACGACGCTCCCCATCCGCATCTACTCGGAGATCAGGCTGGGAGTGAAGCCGGAGATCAATGCCATATGCACGATCATGCTTGCCGTAGTCGGCATCGCCCTGGTTCTGACATCCCTCATAACGAAGTCTCGGGATTCGCAGACTATGGCCAGAGCGGTCTGAGGGGGCTCGTTTACACTTCCTCCGGGGGCGGAAGGTTGTGGATCACGGGAGCGTTAATGCCCTTGCAACGCCTCCGGTGTCACCACAGAGTTAGGCGCCGCGCTAGCGCCAGCAGGACTCCCCTCAGTCGGAACGGATGTGCCCGCGAGCGATGGTGCTTCCTCGCGCGGTGCGCCAGGGCGCGAGGGTGCAGAGCCGGTCAATCGTTCGATCGCAGAACGGACCTGTTCCGGGACCCCGTGATTTCGCAGCGCATCGAGGAGCGGCGCCGCTGCTCCGGAGTGCTGGATCCGGCTTTCCGGGTCCGGCAGCATGATCGGGTCGCTCCATGACCCCTGCACCATGAAGGGAAGCTCGAATACGGGGGGCAAAGCCGCGCTGGCCGACAACAAGCTCGCAGTTCCCCGCAGATCAAGCTCGCGTTCCGGGATGGATGCGGAGCCGCTCAGTCCAAGGCCGACGGCAGCGCCGGTCATGCGAACCTCTTCAACGTGGGCGATGCCATCGACAATCTTGAGATTCACGGTGAGGGTATCGTAAGGCGTCTTCCCGATACGGAAATCGCCGCGGCTCGAAAGCGGCCTGCGCTCGATGCGTTTGAGCAGCTGCTCGACATTGAAACCGGCGATCACGCCCTTTCGACTCGACAGGGCAGCCGTCCCATTCAAGCCCTTGGTCAATTCGTAAACGCTGCCGCCCGAACTGTCGATCGCAAAGGCGAGGTTACCCTTCCCTTCCAGACGTCTGATCCCAAACAGCTCGCCTAGGCACTGGTCGAGGTCCACGTCGGAAAATTGCAATTGCGCCTTCAGGTCCGCGCCCGCTCCCGATTTGGCAAGCCCCAGAGTTCCTTTGACCACGCCGCCGAAGGCTTCGGACTCCCCAATCGCCAGATTGAAATGGCCGCCCCGCAGCGTTGCCGCGACGGCGGTCCGGCCCAATCTTGCGCTGGCGAGGGTCACGCGCGCGGCTGAGAGCCGAAGATCGATTTCGACACTGTCGAAGCCGGTGAGCGCAATCGGCTTGCTGTCCCATCCGTGCTCGCCACCAGTCAACAGCCGAACAGTTGAAACGTAGGGAGTCAAATCCAGACCTTCCGCGGCAAGCGTGCCTTGCATTGTGCGGTGGCCATCAAAACTCAGAACGCCCTCGCCGACGTTGCCGTCGAGCTCAACATGTGCGCCGGAAAACGCGATGGTCGTCGCGACGACATTCGCTTGGGCCTTGAGAGCGAAACGGCCAAATCCGCCTCCAGGCGGAGCCTCCTGCCCCGTCCAGCGCAGGGCATCTCGCAACGAAGTTGCATCGGCTGCGAGAGTGCCTGCCATCTTCAAGGTGGGTCGATGACTGATGTATCCGTCGAACGCGAAATTGAGCGGCGCACCCGTGAGCCGCACCTTGAGCCCTGATCGGTCGCCGCGCAGAGCGGCGACGAAATCAGTGAAGCTGATGCTCGCGGCAACTTGCTGATCATGCCAGACAAATCCACCGGTCGCGGCGAAGCTGCGCGAGATGGAAGGCCAGGCAAGCTCGAGGTCCACCTTGGTCAGCTTCTCATGAGTGTTGGTGGCCTCATCCTGCAGAATGAAGGTGCCATCCTCGATGCGAATCTCGGTAAAGGAAGCCGCCTTCGGCGGCGCGACCTGCAGGCTACCAGCCAAGGCTTCGAGGTGATCCGACCAATTCGAGCGGCGATCGGGGGCGAAAACAACCGCAACGGTCGGACGGACCAGCAATATGTCGGCGATCTCGATGCGGCCGATCAGAAGCGGGAAAAATCGCAGGCGCGCGGTCACATGCTCGGCCGTCAGCGGGGTAGCGCCGGTACGGCTGTCCCCCAGCGACACATCATCCAGGCTCACTCTGCCGCTCGGGAAGAGCGAGACCGAGGTGCCGCCGCGAAGCACTGGCTCGAGGCCGGTGACGCTCCTGATCTCCGCCTTCACGGCATCCCGTACGGAATCTGCCGGCACGAGCCATGCGGCGATCAGAAACGCACAGGTTACGGCCAGGATCAAAGCTGCGAGGGCAAGTCCGAGACGTTTGGTGCCTACGGGCATGCTCACAACGCTTGTTTCCCGCGGTTACTTGCCGCTCTTAGTCGCTGACGCCGAAAGAGGGGGCAAGCTGGCGCACGCGGTTCACCAGTCCCCTGTCCCGAAGCCCTTGTGCAAGTCCTCTGTGACCCTTTCGTGACCGAGCTCCGCCCGAGAATGCCGGAACCGGTTGGATTCTACCGGTGCTGCCGCCCGACCCGCTCAGTTTGGGGCTATCCGAAAGCTTGCGTCGGTCTTGCTGCGAATCTCGTCGTGAGTGACGCCGGGCGCGACCTCGACCAGCGTCATTCCACCCCCGCCTCTCTTGTCGATGGTGAATACGCCGAGGTCGGTGATGACCATATCCACCACCCCCGCGCCGGTGAGCGGCAGGGTGCAGCGCGTGAGCAGTTTCGGCTCGTTCTTGGCCGAATGCTCCATCACGACCACGACCTTCTTGACCCCGGCCACCAAGTCCATCGCCCCGCCCATGCCCTTGACCATCTTGCCCGGGATCATCCAGTTGGCGAGATCGCCGTTCTCGGCGACCTGCATTGCGCCGAGAATCGACAGATCGATGTGACCCCCGCGGATCATCCCGAAACTGTCTGCGGACGAAAAATAGCTCGTCGTCGGAATTTCCGTCACGGTTTGCTTGCCTGCATTGATGAGGTCAGGGTCTTCCTCGCCCTCATAAGGAAAGGGGCCGAAGCCGAGCATCCCGTTCTCGCTCTGGAGTTGCACGCTCATTCCTGCGGGAATGTAGTTCGAGACCAAGGTCGGGATGCCGATGCCGAGATTGACGTAAAAGCCGTCGCGCAGCTCCCTGGCGGCGCGCTCCGCCATCTGATCACGGGTCCAAGCCATCAGGTTTCCTCCCCGGTTCCGGCAGGTGCCACCCGCTTGCGGACGGTTCGCTGCTCGACATGCTTTACCGCATTGGGTACGTGGATGATGCGTTTTACAAAGATGCCCGGCGTGATGATGTGATCGGGATTTAGATCGCCGGGCTGTACCAGGTGCTCGACCTCCGCTACGGTTGTCCTGCCGGCCGTGGCCATCATCGGGTTAAAATTGCGCGCAGTCTTGCGATAAACGAGATTACCCTCGGTATCACCCATCCACGCGTGAACGATCGAGAGGTCGGCGACAAGGCCCCGCTCCATGACATAGCGCAGGCCCTCGAACTCGCGCTCCTCCTTGCCCTTGCCAATCATGGTCCCGGCGCCCGTGCGGGTGAAGAAAGCGGGAATGCCCGCCCCGCCGGCGCGGATGCGTTCGGCCAGCGTCCCCTGCGGATTGAATTCGATCTCGAGCTCCCCCGCGAGATACTGCTGGGCGAAGGTTTTGTTCTCGCCGACATAGGACGAGATCATCTTTTTAATTTGCTTGGTATCGAGAAGCAGGCCGAGGCCGACCCCGTCGATCCCCGCATTATTCGAGACGACCGTCAGATTGCGGACGCCAGAATCACGGATCGCCTTGATCAACGCTTCTGGAATCCCGCAGAGCCCGAACCCGCCCGCCATGATCATCATGCCGTCGCGCAAAAGGCCTTCGAGAGCGCTGCGGGCATCGGGATAGACTTTCTTCATGCTGAGTTATCCGAAGTAACAAGGCTGAGTTTTCAGCGTCGAGTTCTTATCGCGGCGCGGTAGAGGCTGCAATGTTGCGCCACCCGTAAGCCGGTCGGCTTCACGCGCGAAACCGCGGCATGGTGTCGGCAGTCCACGTCTTCGATTTGCCGCAAGGACCTCTGATAGTAACGATTCGGCCGGAGCGGCGATCGGGGGGAAACGGGATGCTCACCAAAATACACAGACGAGCTGTTGGGCCCGTCCTCCTCGGCCTGGCGGCAGGGGTGTGCTCGGCCTCGCAGGCCCATGCCGCCTCCGGCCCCGAGATCGATTTCGAGGTGCGCGCGACCCTCGATCGGTTCTTCCGCGAGGTCTGGTCATCACATGAGCTCGCCAACAAGGCACTGGCCATTCTGGTCTTTCCAACGGTCGTCAAGGCCGGCTTTGGGATTGGAGGAGAGTATGGCGAGGGCGCTCTGCTCATTCGCGGCAGAAACGCTGGATACTACAATATCATTTCCGGCTCCATCGGCTTCCAGTTCGGCGCACAGGCACGCTCCGTGATCATCATGTTCATGACGGAGGCTGCGCTCGCAGGTTTTCAGCGGTCGGACGGTTGGAAAATCGGCGTCGACGGCTCCGTGGCCATCATCACCATCGGTGCGGGCGGCGCGATCGATACGAATACCGTACGCAGCCCCATCGTGGGTTTCATCTTCGATCAGAAGGGCCTGATGTACAATCTCACCCTCGAAGGATCGAAGATCACGCGAATATCCAGGTAGATACCCGTTGCGCGGTCAGCGCTCAAAGCAGGCGACCAAGTGGTCGGGGGCGCGGGGTGTCAGCGCGGGCGTCTCGCATCGGCAACGGTCGCGTGCGAGCGGGCATCGCGCCTGATAGCGGCAGCCCGGTCCGGGATCGATGACGTTCGGGGGCTCGGTGGCTGCGAGCTGGCGCGGCTTGGAACGATGTTTGGAATTCCCGGCGTGACCAGTGTGATGGTCCCTTTACCGCGCGGGAGCGGGACGGCGCCACATGGGCACGCTGGCAACAATGCCTCCCCTGTGATCACATAGTCAAATACAATTGGCGCCTGAGTTACCAATGCATCCCTGCAGCACATGATGGCGAAGCGTGAAGTCTGTGACTACGTGGTAGTGGGTGCCGGTTCCGCCGGATGCACCTTGGCTCATCGGCTTACGGAGAGCCGCGACACTCGCGTTGTCCTGCTCGAGGCCGGCGGTTGGGATCGCGATCCCATGCTTCACATCCCGCTGGCCTGGGGGCGCAATGTCCTGCGCCGCAAGCATGATTGGATGTACGAAACCGAGCCGTCCGCGACCATGACGGGCCGCCGCATTCCGATCTACCGCGGTCGTGTGATCGGGGGCTCCTCATCGATCAACGCCATGGCCTATGTGCGGGGGCACCGAGGAGATTATGACAGGTGGGCGGATCACGGGCTGAGCGAATGGTCGTACGCGCATGTTCTGCCCTATTTCCGGCGGCAGGAAACATGGGCGGGAGGCGGTGATCTTTATCGCGGAGATGCAGGCCCGCTCGGGGTCTGCAACCCGCAGTTTCCCGACCCGCTGCTGGATGCGTTTCTCGAGGCCGGCGTTGGCGCCGGGTATCCGACCACGCCGGATTACAATGGGCGCCAGCAGGAGGGGTTCAGCCGAGGTCAGTCGACCATCCGCAATGGCCGCCGCTGCAGCGCAGCGGTCGCCTACCTGCGGCCCGCGCTGCCACGGCCAAACCTGCACGTCGAAACACGGGCGCTCGCCACGCAGATATTGCTCGAGGGAGGCCGCGCGGTTGGCATTCGCTATCGGCGCAAAGGCGCGCTGATCGATCTGCGTGCCGAGCGCGAAGTCATCCTCGCGGGCGGCGCGATCAACTCTCCGCAGCTTCTCATGCTCTCCGGCATCGGCGATCCGGCGGAGCTCAAGGCGCATGGTATTGCGATCACCGCTGTGCTCAAAGGGGTCGGTCGGAACCTGCAGGACCACGTCTCGGCCGGCGTTGATTGCTTGCGCAAAGACCAAGGGCCGCTGCACCGCGCGATGCGGATCGACCGGATAGTGCCGGAGCTGGCGCGCGCGCATCTCTTTGGGACCGGTCTGGCGGCCAGCCTGCCCAACAATGTCATGGCCTTCGTGAAGAGCGACGCATCCTCCAACATTCCGGATATTCAGTTGCTCTTCCGCGTCGCACCGATGGACGCTGGCCCTTATCTCGCACCGTTCCGGCAGGCCTTCCCGGACGGGTTCGGTTGTCGCCCTACGCCGCTTCGTCCCGAGAGCCGCGGCATGGTCAGGCTGGCGTCAAGCGATCCGACTCAGCCGCCGCGCATCCAGATAGATTTTCTGGCGACGGATCGTGACCTGCGCATGGTGCGCACCGGCATCCGCATAGCCCGCGAGATCTTCAATCAGCCCGCCGTGCGCGCCTGCACGGCGGCGGAGATCGCACCCGGTCCGGACAAGACCTCCGACGCCGACCTCGATGCTTACGCCCGCGCCACTGCATCGACCGTGTATCATCCGCTCGGCACCTGCAAGATGGGCGCGGATACGGACGAGACCGCCGTTGTCGATCCGCAGCTGCGGGTGCGCGGTGTCGATTGCCTGCGCGTGGTCGATGCATCGGTAATGCCGGACCTTATCGGCGGCAACATCAATGCTCCGGTGATCATGATTGCGGAGAAGGCTGCCGACCTCATTCTGGGGAAGGCTCCGCTTGCGCCGATCACGGCGGCATAGGCTTCAAAGGGAGGAAACGCGCATGGAGATCATCGATCTGAGCCGGGAGCTTTATCATCGTACCCCTACCTATCCGGGACAGCCGCCCATCATCCATGGTGTCTGGAAGACCCACGAGGAGGCGTTTGCGGAATCGGGAAACGTTCACGGCAACAGCGTCATGTTCATCTCCATGCCCGACCACGGCGGCACGCACATCGATGCTCCTCGCCACTTCGGGAAGAACGGGATCCCAATTAACGAGTATCCACTGGAATATTGTTACGTGAAAGGCATCTGTCTCGATCTCCGGCACGTTCCGCCCAAAGCCGAGATTGTGCCGTCCGATCTCGAAGCAGCCGTCAAGAAGGCGGGCGTGCCCATTCCGATAAAGGGAACAGTCCTGTTGTGCACGGGGCACCATGAACGCACCTTCCCTACGCCCGCTTATGCGACGGACAACCCTGGGGTGAATGTGGAGGCAACGGAGTGGCTCGCCAGGCAAGGCGTTGTGCATTTCGGCATCGACTCCATGCGCCCGGGTCCGATGGGCGTGGTGAACTCGCTCGTTCACAAGGCGTGTCTCGATCTCGACATCACGCACATGGAGAGCCTTTGCAATCTGGAAGCGCTGATCGGGCGGGGCGAATTCCGTTTCATCGGCCTGCCGCTCAAGTGGCGCGGAGGAACCGGCTCGCCAATCCGTGCCGTGGCCGTGTTCGACGAATAAGACGGTCCAAGGAGAGGCCATGCCGAAAGCCAATCTGGGCGACGTCGAGATCTTTTACGAAAGGCATGGAGCTGGAACGCCGGTCCTCCTGGTTCCGGGTCTCGGCGGGGTCGGCGCCTACTGGAATCCGAATCTAGAAGCCTTCTCGGAAAATCATCAGGTCATAACCCACGACCATCGCGGCACCGGCCAAAGCAGCCGATCCCGCATGCGGTATTCGGTCGACCAGATGTCCGATGACCTGCTGCGGTTGATGGACCACCTCGGGATCGAACGCGCGCATCTCGTGGGGCACTCCACCGGCGGCGCGATCGGTCAGACAATCGCGGTGACTCATCCCGAGCGGCTGATCAGCCTCGTCATCTACGCCAGCTGGACCAAGGCCGACCCGTTTTTCCGGCGCGTGTTCGAGGCCCGCCGCGCGCTCCTGATAACGGCGGGCGCCGCAGCATACCTGCGCTCGACCGCGGTCTTCCTTTACCCGGATTGGTGGATAAACGAGAACATCGCGCTGTTGGAGGAGCGCGAGAAAGCCGCGATGCCGGTGTTTCCCGACCCCGATATCGTAGCGAGCCGCATCGACGCCATCGTAAATTTCGATCGCACCGCGGGGCTCGCGACGATCAGGACGCCTACGCTTGTGATTTGCGCGGAGGATGATTTCCTCACTCCACCATATTTCGCGCGGCAATTGGCGCGCCTCATTCCCGGTGCCGAGCTCCTGCTGTTGGAGAGGGGCGGCCATTGTGCCTCGGAAACCAGCCTCGCGGAGTTCAACCAAGCAGTGCTGAGCTTCATCGCGCGCCATTCGTAGATGCGGTCCGGTTTTGATGATTGGGCAACTCATTGCTTCGGGGCTCGCACTCGGCAGCATCTATGCCTTGCTGGCGCTTTCCCTCGTCCTCATCAACAAGGCCACCGACGTCGTCAATTTCGCGCAAGGCGAGATGGCCATGTTCGGTACCTTCATCTGCTTCGCTTTGTTGACCAGGGCAGGCATGCCGTTGATCGCTGTTCTTGTGCTAGCTGCTCCGATTGGAGCGCTACTCGGCCTTGCCACCGAGCGCGTCGCGATGCGACCGCTTGAGGGTGCGCCGCAGGTCAACGCGCTGATTGCCACGATCGGACTCTGGATGATCTTTCATCATTCTGCCGGATGGATCTGGGGCTACGATCCGGTTCGTTTCCCCTCCCTGTTCCCTTCCGATCCACTGGATGTGTTTGGAGCGCGGGTCGCGGAAAACAGTCTGGGCATCATCGCGGTCTCTGTGGTGGTAATGATTCTGCTTTACCTGTTCTTTGAATACACCCGAACGGGAATTGCGATGCGCGCCGCCAGCATGAACCGACGGGCTGCGCAGCTCATGGGAATTGATGTCCAGAGAGGGGGGCTCACCGCCTGGGCGCTGGCAACGGGTATCAGCGTGGTCTCCGGGTTCCTGATCGCCCCGCTGACATTCCTTGATTTCGAAATGATGTTTGCCGTTCTGCTGAAAGCCTTTGCCGGCGCTATCCTTGGCGGCTTCAACAGCCTTCCCGGAGCGGTGGCAGGCTGTCTGTTGATCGGCGTGCTGGAAAGCCTGTTCGCCGCCTACGTTTCGACGGCGTTCAAAGATACGTTTGCGTTCGGCATCATCATCGCGGTCCTAATGGCGCGGCCGCAAGGCCTGTTCACCCGCCGGTTGGGACCAAAGGTATGAGCCTGAACGCCCGCACCCTCGGTGGGGCGGCTGTCCTTCTGTTTCTGGTCGCGATTCCGTTCGCGCTGGGCGACTACGGCCACTATCTCCTCGCAACCATGATGATCTACGCCCTGGTCGCGCTCAGCTTCAATATTTTGCTCGGCATGGGCGGGCAGATCTCCATAGGACACGCGGCGTTCTGGGCGATCGGCGCCTATGCCTGCGCTCTGAGCGTCATCAAGCTGGGGCTGCCATTTCTCTTCGGCGTGGCTGCGGCTGGAATCATGGCTGCTCTCTTCGGTGCCCTCGTCGCCCTGCCGGCCCTGCGCGTGCAGGGGCACTACCTTGCGATCGCGACGCTCGGCTTTGCTCTTCTGGTGCAGCAGGTACTGTTCGAGTGGGAAACGCTCACAGGCGGCAGACAAGGGCTGTTCGTGCCGCGGCCTTCGTTGCTCGGCTTCGAGCTTGCAAGCGATTTCAGCTATTATTATCTGCTGCTCGGGATCTTTCTTCTTATCGCCTGGGTGACGGGCAACTTCGCCCGGTCCTACACCGGGCGCTCGCTCGCAGCGCTGAGAATGAGCACGGTGGCCGCAGAGTGCTGCGGCATTGCTCGCCCGAGACACGTCATCATCGCCTTCGCGACGAGCGCATTCTGCACGGGCATCTCAGGCGCCCTCTATGCCCATCTGCTTGGCCATTTGAGCACGGAAACCTTCTCGCTCGCCGCCTCGCTCTCGTTTCTGAGCATGGCGGTGATCGGCGGATTGCATTCGCGGGGAGGTGCCCTCCTCGGCGGAGCCTATCTCGCGCTCGCCCCGGAAGTGCTGCGCGAGCTCAAGGACGCGCAAATGGTGATCTACGGCGTCACGCTCGTTCTGTGCGTGCAGTTCCTGCCGCGAGGGCTCATCAGCCTCCTCGAACCGATCCAACGGGCGCTCAACTCCGCCGTTCGTCATGGTCCTGCTTCCGGCACACAAGGCGTGGATGCCCGGCCCAAAGCCGGACCTGACGGCGAAAGGACCTCCAGTGGCGCTTCTTGAGATCAGCGAGGTTTCGCTCGCATTCTCGGGGCTGCGCGCCCTCGCCAACATCTCATTCGATATCGCCGAACGCGAAATCGTTGGGCTCATCGGGCCGAATGGCGCCGGAAAGTCGACCCTGGTCAATTGCATCTCCGGACTTTATCGGCCCGATGCCGGCAGACTTTATTTCGCGGACCACGATCTCTCCCGTTGCATGACGCACGCGATTGCCGCGATGGGCGTACGCCGGACCTTTCAGAACTTGCAACTGTTTCACGAGGCAACGGTTCGTGAAAACGTCACGCTCGGCCTGGCCTATCGTTACCGATCAAGCCTGTGCAGCGAGCTCTTTGACCTGCCGTCCGCGCGAAGAGCACGCGCGGCGGCCAACGAGGAGGCAGGCAGGATCCTTGCAGATTGCGGGCTGAACGACGTATCCGAGGTAACAACGGCGAAGCTGCCTTACGGGACGCAGAAGTCGGTCGAGCTTGCACGCGCGCTCGCCGGACGTCCGCAACTCCTTCTTCTCGACGAGCCCACTGCCGGAATGAACCCGCAGGAAAGCCGTCGTGTTGCCGATACCGTACGCGCCTTGCGCGATCGCGAGGGGATCAGCGTGCTCCTTATCGAGCACGACATGCGGGTGATCATGAGCCTGTGCGATCGGATCGTTGTGCTCGACCATGGAGAGAAAATTGCGGAAGGCTCGCCCGCCGAGATCAATCGCGCTCCCGCGGTGGTACGGGCCTATCTGGGTGACGAGCCGGATGTTGCTTGAGATTTCCGATCTGTCCGCGAGCTACGGCCCGGTAACGGCGCTGGCGGGCGTCACGATCTCGGTCGAGCCCGGCGAGATCGTCTCGCTTCTCGGCTCAAACGGCGCGGGTAAATCCACCCTCCTCGGCTGCGTGAGCAAGAGCGTATCCTGTCGGATGTCCGGCTCGATCTCTTACGCCGGCACGAGCATCCTCGGCTTGCGGACCGACGCCATCATTGCGCGCGGTCTGGTGCTCGTTCCCGAGGGACGCCAGCTTTTCGCCGAGCTCACCGTCGAGGAGAACTTGCGCATGGGCGCCTACGGCTGCGAGCGCGGCCGCAACTGGCGCTCGGATGTGGAGCGCGCCTATGCATTGTTTCCTGCATTGCGCGAACGACGCCGCCAGCTCGCGGCAACGCTCTCGGGCGGGGAGCAGCAGATGGTAGCGATCGGCCGCGCGCTCATGGCGCGACCGGGCATGCTGCTTCTGGACGAGCCCTCGCTGGGTTTGGCACCCTTGCTGGTCAGGCAGATTTTCGATCTGATCGAGCAAATCAACGGGAAAGGGGTCACCGTGCTGCTGGTCGAGCAGAACGCGCGCCAAGCGTTGCGCATAGCCCACCGTGCCTATGTGCTGGAGAAAGGGCGAGTGACGCTGACCGGGCGGGCAAAAGAGCTTATGAGTGATCCCCAGGTTGTGGACGCCTATCTCGGTGAAGCGTGATCGACAGGGAGAAACACGTGATGGAATCCATTTTGCGTCGGCTCTCGTCGTGGCTGATCGCGGGTATGGCGTCGGCGCTCTTACCCAGCTCCGTCTGCGCGGCCGATCCAGGCATTACGAGCGACAAGCTCATTCTCGGCTCATTTCTGCCCCTGCAGAGCGGCCTTGCCGCCGGAGCGACTCAAATGAAGGAAGGCACTGACGCCTACTTCAAGTACATCAACGATCAGGGCGGCGTGCACGGGCGCAAGATCGATTGGATCGTGGAAAACGACTCCTACAATCCGCAGCAGACTGCCGCGGTAGTGAAGAAGCTCGTTGACCGTGACGGCGTGTTTGCGCTGGTTTCCACCCTGGGCACCGTAACAAACCTTGCTGTGCTGCCGTTCCTGGCACAGCGCGGCATCCCCATCATCAATCCCGCCGGCGGGCATTTGCTTCTGAACAAGCCCAAGGACAAGAACGTCTTCGGCATTCTGCCCTTGAGCTCCGAAATCGGAGAATCGATGACCCAATTCGCCGTGAGCAAGCTCAACGCCAAGCGCATCGCGATCTTTTTTCAAAACGACCAGTTCGGCAAGGACCAGCGCGACGGCGCGGTCGAGTACCTCAAAAGCCGCGATCTTCAGCCCGTCGGCGAAGCAAGCTACGTTCCGAGCGATGTCGATGTGAGCGCGCAAGCCGTGGCGCTGCGGCAGGCAAACCCGGATGCGGTCATACTCGGCGTCATTCCCAAGCATGGCGCGCTGTTCATGAAGGAAATGCAGAGGCTCGGGTGGAAATCGAACGTGGTAGGTCACAACACGATGGCCGATCCGATCGTCCTTGAGCTTGCCGGGGCCGACGTGTTGGAGGGCGTCAAAGTGAATCTCATGACGGCGGTGGACACGATGGACAAGCCTGCGGTCAAGAAGGCCAACGAAATCCTGGCCAAATACTATCCGAACACGAAGCCGGGCTACTATCCTTACCTGGGCATGGCAGGAGCGATGATCGTGGTCGAGGCAGCCAATCGCGCCGGCAAGGACTTGACCCGCGCCGGGCTGATCAGCGCGTTGGAATCGCTCGGCCGGTTCGAGACCGGGCTCGTGCCGCCCCTCGACTGGAGTGCAAGTTATCATGGCGGCCCGCACACGTTCGGCTACGCCGTATGGAAGGGCGGAAAGCTTGCAGTCATCGAGGGCTGGTAATTCAGAGCTGAGAAAGAAGACAGGCTCGCGTTCGAGCCCACAGAGGAGCTTCATCCATGCCGTACCAGGTGGTTGTGCCCAAAGGTTCCGCGCCGCCGCTCGCGCCATACTCGCCCGGAGCCAAGGCCGGCAATGCGGTTTATGTGTCGGGCACGCTGGCGCTTGACGCCAACGGCAATCTGGTTGGGAAGGACGACCCGAAGGCGCAGACTCGCCACATCCTGGAATCGATCAAGGCGGTGCTGGAAGCCGCAGGAGGCTCGCTCAGAGACGTGACGTTCAATCACATCTTCCTGGCGGACATGAGCTTCTATGGCGCCATGAACGAGGTGTACCGGGAATATTTCCCGGTTAACCCGCCGGCGCGGTATTGCATCCGTGCCGATCTGGTGAAACCGGAATTTTTAGTCGAGATCGCCTCGATTGCGCATCTCGCGAGCTGAAACCAGTACCGCGGGCAGAGGCCTGCGCCGCACCCCTCTTTTCACGCGGGCAAGTCAACGCGCCATGCCCGCGCGGTCAGCGCACGGCGAACGGTATGCCACGCGACGATTCAAAAAAAGCCCAAGGGAGAGATTATGGCCGGTCAACCCGAGGTTCAGGTCTCGCGTCTGCTGAACGAACGTGGACTGAGCTCATTCCACGTCAAGCTGCTCATCTGGTCGTTCTTCATCGTGTTGATCGATGGGTACGACATCGGGGCCATCGCGTTCGCGGCGCCCAGCCTGATCCGCGCGTGGAATCTGAAGCCGGGCGAGCTCGGCCCGGTATTCAGCGCGAGCCTGGTCGGAATTCTGTTCGGTTCAGCGCTGTTCGGATGGGTGGGCGACCGTTACGGCCGCAAGGCGGCATTAATCGGATCGAACCTGCTGTTTGGCATTTTCACCTTTGCGGCCGGCTACGCGACGAACCTCCACGAGATGTTTTGGCTGCGGCTGCTGGCGGGTGTCGGGATTGGCGGCGTCATTCCCAACGTGGTCGCTATCAATGCGGAGTCGGCGCCCCGGCATCTACGTGCGACGCTTGCCATCATCGCGGTCGGGTTCGTGCCTATCGGCGGCGCCATCTAGGGGTTTGTCACCGCGACCTTGGTGCCGACCTACGGCTGGGCGATCCTGTTCAAGATCGGCGGTATCGTGCCGATCGTCATCGCCATTGCCGGCCTGCTCGGTTTGCCGGAATCCATCAAATACATGGCCCTGCACGAGAACCAGCGCCCAAAGATGGAAAGTCTTATTGCGGAGATCCGTCCCGATTTTACGGTCCCGGCCAACGCACGTTTCGTGATCGAGGATGAAAAACAGTTTCCGGGATTCAACCCCGCCTATTTGTTTCGAGATGGTCTCGCCTTGATAACGCCGCTCCTGTGGCTGCTGTTTGCGCTCAATCTGATGGGCTATTTCTTTCTGCTGAGCTGGACGCCGACACTGCTCACCGCAGCCAAATTGCCGCCGCCCATGGCCGCGCTGGCCGGTGCCGTCCTGCAGGTCGGCGGAACCGTGGGGGCGCTGGCGCTCTGCTGGTGGCTGCAGCGGCATCGGTTTCTCGGCATCACCTTGATGTTCGTGCTTGCAGTACCGGTGGTGGGCTCTATCGGCTTCGCCGGGTTGAGCTCGCAAGCGGCGCTGTTGATTGCGACTTTCTTCGCGGGTTTCCTGGTGCTCGGCATCCAGTCCGGCATCAACGTCGTCGGCGCGATGATCTATCCCACCTCGTTGCGCGCCAACGGCTCGGGCTGGGAGCTGGGAATGGGCAGGATCGGTTCGATCGTCGGGCCGCTCGTGGGCGCACTCTTTGTCGGAATGCCAGTGCAGCAGCTCTACATGTGGTCGGCATTGCCGTTTGCCGTCGGAGCAGTGGTCTGCTTCATCGTGCACCAGCTCAACACGGCACGCCTTGCGGCGCATCCGGAGCTGCGCGATGCACAGTAGGGTTGCCGGGCGGCTTCCCTGTAAATCCCTGTAAAGGGGGCGGTGCGACGGCGAAAATCTGCAAAAAGGTGAGTATAAACAAGGACATCTGCCGAAACGGCAGGGTCGGGAACAAGGAATAACAGGGAAATAACAGGGAAATGACCATTGGGGTGCACTCGATTCATGACCCAACGTCGCGATCACCACTGCCAGCGAAAGATGATGTAGTCGTCGTTCTCATCGACGCGTCCCAGCTCGACCATCCGGCGAAAACGCTCGCGCACGTCCTTGAGACTTTCGCCTGCGTCCCGCCACAGGTAATGGGTGAGCGTCTCATTGCGCCGTTGCTCCTGCGCTCTCGAGCGCTTACGCCAGGTCGGCTGCATCGGTTCAGCCTTTCCGCTCGCTGACGATTGGCCAAACAAAAAGCCCGGCGCGGGAGACCGGGCCGGGCTTCTCGGACACTTTCCTGAGATTACAGGTTTATAGGCTGATTTTGTTACGGTGTCCACGCACTGCAAGTTGCAATATCAGCCAAATTTGTGTCCGGAGCACACGAGTTGTCCGGGTTTCTGCCCTCCTTGCAGCGATTTAAAGCGTATTCCGCTCGAGTGGATACACCGATACCCGTGTCAAGCGACATCCGGAATTGACCCCCTGGCGACACGAGGAATTGACCCGGGGGGAGGCTGACGACACCGACCAGGATGCGAATGGCGCCGGGGTAGGCTGACGGAGGGAGGGCGTAGCCCGACCG
>Ga0185299_10002128_pt1 | contig 32315 bp, 23 predicted proteins | sample PaiPotPPA55metaG_FD_128002 | JGI IMG/M metagenome (GOLD analysis project Ga0185299, IMG submission 128002) | Iron sulfur acid spring bacterial and archeal communities from Banff, Canada, to study Microbial Dark Matter (Phase II) - Paint Pots PPA... ...
CAGCCTGGCCTGCCCTTTTAATTGCTCTTACTGCACCAACGCGGGAGTGTACGGGCGAAAATGGAATGCGCTTTCCGCCGAACAGTTTGTCGAGGAAACCGTAGACCTTACAACGCGCTACGGCCTGGAGATGCTGTGGGTCGTCGATGATAATTTTCTGGTGGATCTGGATCGCGCGCGTCATATCGCCGAAGGTCTGGTGCGTGCAGGAGCAGACTTCAAATGGAGTATCCAGGCGACGACAAATCTCACCGCCCGTTTAACTCGTGAAGATCTAAAACTCTTGCGTCGCAGCGGGCTGCATCAGATTTGTCAAGGTGTCGATTCAGGTTCAGAAAAGATACTGAAGCTGATGAACAAGACTTTTCAGGATTTCGATTCTATTTACGAAAGTGCGTCTCGCTGCCTGGATGCGGGTATCCGCCCTTCGTTCAACATCATATTTGCCTATCCCGGAGAGGGCAGGAAAGAGCGCCGCGAAACTGTCGATTTCATGATGGACGTCTGTCGAAGATTTCCCGGCGCGGAATTCTGGACCAACATTTTTACTCCTTATCCCGGCTCTCCAATCATGGAAAAGGTACAGGAACTTGGCATCCAAGTTCCTAATTCGCTTGAGGGTTGGGCGGATTTCTTCCCGCGCTACACCGTGCTTCCCTGGTTGAATGGCCGCGAACATCGCCGGCTGCAGGTAATGCGTGACTATCTGCGAATTGCCTTTGATCGCATACCGATCGCGGCGGACACCCGCAAACGCTCGACGCGCATAGCGCAGAAGATGCTTTCCTTTCCGGCGCGTTGGAGGCTCGATCACGACGTCTATAAGCTTCCCGTTGAACTGTGGGTCAACGACAAACTAAAGCGAAAATCGTTAACATTCAAGCCTGCTGTCGACGCGAAACGTCTTGAGTCAGCGGCCGGACAGGCGGCCTGCTGATGGCGCGCAAGGTCGTACTTTTTTACCCTCCGTACGATGGCCCGCCGCTTGGGGCGCCACTTTGTTTGTTGAGCCTGGCCGCTCCGCTGCGGAACGGGGGCTTTGAAGTGGTAATCGTCGATGCCGCTATTGATCCACAGTGGATGAAGACCGTCCTTCGCGAAGTAAGCGACGCGCTGTGCCTGGGAATTTCCGTGCTAACCGGCCCCATGATTGTCGGAGCGGTGCGGATGGCCAAAGCGGTAAGAAAAGAAATGCCCGCTTTGCCGGTGATTTTTGGTGGCTGGCACCCTAGCCTGCTTCCCGGCCAGACCCTGCAGGAAAATTACATCGACGCCATTGTGCGTGGACAGGGCGAAATTACTCTGTTGGAAATTGCTGAAAATCTCGCTGCCAAGAAATCTTTCCATGGTGTTCACGGCGTTTCCTCCAGGCAGTTTGGTCTTCCGCAACACGCTCCTGAACGCCGTGTCGCTCTTCTGGACGATTTACCTACGCCGGCTTTCGAAATGGCAGATTTCGATGCTTACCAGCGCGTTTCTGGTGAGCGCAAACTTGCCTACGCGACCAGCGTGGGATGCCCATACGCATGCAATTACTGCACGGACATGGTGTTTTACAAGCGGCGATTTAATGCGCTTGAACCAAAACGCGTGATCGATGAAGTGACCGAACTGGTAGCGAAGTATCGCATCACAGAAGTTGCCATGCTGGATTCTAACCTTCCCGTGGATTGGCGCAGGGCTCGAGATATCGCGCAGGGATTTTTAGATTCTAAAATTAAATTTGCATGGACCTTTCAGGCCTCAACGGACTTTCTTTGCAGGATGAGCGATGAAGACGTCCGGCTTCTCGGCGCGAGCGGCGTCTCGCACATGGGCTTTGGTACCGAATCCACATCCAGCAGCGTATTGAAGTTGATGAACAAGCGTCACCAGCGCGTGGATGAAATGTATGAAACCGCGCGCAAAGCGGCCATCGGCGGGATCCATGTCACTTTCAATCTAATTTTTGGCTATCCCGGCGAGACTCACGCAGACCGCATAGAGACGCTTCGCACCATGAGCGATATCGCGCGGCAATTCTGGAATGTCAGTTTTTCGCCCAATATTTTCACTCCGTATCCCGGGATTCCGATCTGGCCGCAACTGCGCGAGATGGGACTGCAAGAACCGAAGTCGCTGGAGGAGTGGGCCGAACTTCCACTTGGCCGGAACACTCTGCCGTGGTTGCAAGGTGAAGAACTGAAGAGATTGTGGCAAATGCTCCAATTCTTTCTGCTCAACAACCAACTGCGAAAAGTAACCAAGGATCATCCGCGTCTGCGGACCGGGTTGCGACGTGCGCTCGGCGCGCCGTTACGATGGAGACTTAAGACCAACAAATATTTCTTCCCATGGGAATTATGGATAGGTCGCAGGTTAGAAAAGATTGTCACACGCAGATCGCTCGTTACCGGTCAGCCGTTAAAACCGGAAGGGGCGGAGGCATGTTGATCTTCGTGCTGCACAACTTCATTAGTGCTGGAGGGTGCGAGTGACTGACGTCCTTTTGACGCACTCCTATCATCTGCCCTACGACCGAAAACAGGCGCAGAAAATGGAGCCCTATCCGCCCCTGGGAACTCTGTATGCAGCGGGTTTTTTGCGCGTAAACGGGGTCTCGGTGGCATTGTTTGACGGCATGTTGGAACAGCCGGAGGAAGGGTTGCGGCGGGCACTTCGCTTGCATAGGCCGAAGATCGTTGCCATCTACGAGGACGACTTCAATTTTTTGACCAAGATGTGCCTTACAAGAATGCGCGAACTGGCATGGCAAATGATCAGCATTGCGCACCAGCACAATGCACAAGTTATCGTTCACGGCTCAGATGCGACCGATCATGCGAGAGAGTTTTTGGAACACGGCGCGGAATGCGTGCTTCAGGGAGAAGCCGAATACTCATTGCTGGAGGCCGTGAACGCGCTCTTATCCGGTCGATCTGTAGCGAATATTCCAGGTGTGAATTGCTTGGGTCCGGGAGGATCTTTAGAGTCTCTGCAAAGGAGCCCAAGGATGATTTCCCGACGGACCTCCGCGTTGCCTCTGCCCGCGCGCGATTTGATCGACATGTCAACTTATCGTAAAACTTGGAAGGATGCACATGGCACATTTTCGCTAAATTTAGTGGCGAGCCGGGGCTGCCCATTTCGGTGCAACTGGTGTGCGAAGCCGATCTTCGGCGATAGGTACCAACTGCGCCCCGCCGCGGATGTTGCCAGCGAAATGCGGCTCTTAAATGAAGAGTACGGCGCCGAGCATTTATGGTTTGCCGATGACATTTTTGGCTTGAATCGACAATGGCTCGAAGAGTTAGCCCGAGCCGTAGAAGCCAGTGGATGTGTCGTCCCGTTCAAAATCCAGGCCAGAGCAGATTTGCTCACGCGCGACTCCGCCAGCGCTCTGAAGCGCGCGGGTTGCGCGGAAGCGTGGATGGGGGTCGAATCCGGCTCTCAAGACATCCTCGACGCCATGGACAAAGGATTGCTTGTTGAGGAAGTCATCAACGCGAGAGATCACCTCAGATCGGAAGGGATTCGTGGGTGTTACTTTCTTCAATTGGGTTATCCAGGCGAGTCTTGGGAGGACATCCAAAAAACTATCGCGCTGGTCCGGAGAACCAGGCCGGATGACATAGGTGTGTCCTTTGCTTACCCACTTCCGAACACCAGATTTTATGCGCGGGTTCGAGAACAGTTGGGAGCCAAACAGAACTGGGCGGATAGCGAAGACCTGTGTGTCATGTTCAAGGGAACGTACACCGACAGGTTCTATCGAGCGATTCGTGATGCATTACATGCCGAGGTTGCGAGCTGGAAAACTAAGACACCAACGAACGTCGATACGAACGTGCTTCGCGAACTGTGGAGATCTGTCGAGTCTCTCGAAGCGGTCAGTCAGAATGAAGACGCGACTCAGCTCCCTAAAGTAAAGACTGTATCCCGAAGTACAAAGTATTCAGTCAGTTCTCACTTTGTGTCGCTACAGACGACGGTTGCCAGCGCTGGAGAAATCAATGAGTGACCTTCTGCTCACTCATGGTTACTTCCTGTACGAGGATCCCAAGGAGCTCAAGATTCTGAAACCGTACGTTCCGCTCGGCATTCTCTACATTTGTTCTCATCTGCGAAATAAAGGGTTTGATGTCGACGTCTTCGACACAACATTTTCCAGCTTTGACGCCCTTCGATTGCACCTGCAGACCGAGAAACCGTCAGTGCTCGGTATCTATGCGAACTTGATGACCCGCAAGAACGTGGTGGAAATTCTCAAGATTGCACGCGCAGCGAGCTGGACGACGGTGGTCGGCGGTCCTGAGCCCGGCGCGTACGTCCGCGAATATCTTGAGGCTGGCGCAGATGTAGTGGTTCTGGGCGAAGGCGAAGTGACCATGGAAAACCTTCTTCCGGTACTCCGCTCCAAAGATCAATCCGGTTTAGCAGCTATTCCTGGGATTGCTTTTTTGGATGAGGCCGGACGCGTCTATCAGTCGGCTCCTCGAACTCAACTCGCTGACATCGATGCGCAGCCATGGCCGGCGCGTGATGCGGTGGACGTTCAGCGCTACGTGCAGACCTGGCGCACGGCGCATGGAAAGGGATCACTCTCGTTCATTACCGCGCGCGGTTGTCCGTACCACTGTCGGTGGTGCAGTCACCAGGTATTCGGGAAAACCCACCGCCGGCGTAAACCTGTCGGCGTCGTGGATGAAGTGGAATGGCTGCTCAACACTTATCAACCGGACATGGTGTGGATCGCCGACGACGTTTTCACCATCCATCACGGATGGCTGCGCGCGTATGCCGCGGAGATGCGCAGGCGCGGCCTTCGAATTCCGTTTGAATGCATCTCGCGTGGAGACCGTATCAATGCCGAGATTGCCGACCTACTGGCGGAGCTGGGATGTTTCCGCGTATGGATCGGGTCAGAAAGCGGTTCGCAGAGGATTCTCGACGCGATGGAACGAGGCGTTACCGTGCAGCAAGTACAATCCGCGGTCGATCTATGTAAGTCGCGCGGCATTCAGGCTGGAATGTTCCTGATGTGGGGCTACGAAGGTGAAGAGCTGGAAGATATCGAAGCGACTATCGAGCATGTCAAGCGAAGTGACCCTGACATTTTCTTAACAACGGTGGCATACCCGATTAAGGGAACGCCATATTATTCGCGAGTCGCACCTTCGTTAGTTCAGCTTAAGCCGTGGGGACAATCATCTGATCGCGAGCTTTCGGTCCAGGGACGACGCTCTTCTGAATTTTACGGTTTCGCGGACCGACTGCTTCAAAACGAAGTGGAACTTGCCCGAATTCAGCGCAGCGGCGCAGACGAGGCGGCGCAAACAAAGTTGCGGCAGCAGGTAAGCATTTTACGTGAACGCCTTTACTTCGGTGCCTCCGAGGGGGAGCCAGCATGACTACCTTTGCTGCCGCTACAGCATTTGATGGTGTGGCCGATTCTTACGACGAGGTATTCACGTACACCACGATCGGACGCGCGCAACGCAGAACGGTGTGGGACAAACTCCTTGCGGCGTTTCCACCGGGAAGTCGCATTTTGGAATTGAATTGCGGCACGGGCGAAGATGCAAGGTATCTGGTACAGCGAGGCCGATCGGTGGTCGCGTGTGACGCTTCACATTCGATGATTCAAGTTGCGAAGCGCCTCAGCCCGTCGGGGGCCAGCGCAAATCTTGAATTTCTAAACCTTGCTAACGAAGATCTGGGATTTATACCCAGTCAAAAACTTTTCGATGGAGCTTTCTCAAACTTTTCTGGTCTAAATTGTCTTGCCGATCTGCGGCCTTTCGCCAGCAACCTGGCTGCGCTAGTAAAGCCAGGAGGCCCGGTGTTGTTGTGTCTTTGGAGCCGGATATGTGTCGCGGAGTTTTTCTGGTACCTGCTGCACGGCGAATTTCGCAGAGCATGTCGAAGGTTCACCGGAAAAGCTACAGCTAAGATCGGAGCCGTGACATTTCCGGTCACCTATCCCACGGTTAGAAGTGTTGGCCGAGCTTTTTCGCCGTGGTTTCAATTAAGAACGCGTTCCGCGGTTGGATTGTTTGTACCCCCCTCCTACGTTGAGCGATGGATGAGCAGGCATCCGAAGTTCCTCGCACGGTTGGAGAGGTTGGATAAGGTAACGGCTGAGTGGCCAATTTTGTGCGATGCAGGCGATCATGTGCTTCTGGAGTTAGTTAGATGCAATTAGTAGGAGCGCAACAAGCCAGCGACTCTATGTTATCAGTCCGCCCATTCTCGCCTCTAAGCGTCGACCGTTCTGACTCTGTGCGCCTGCATTGCATCGGCTGTAAGTCAGATCTCACAACATTGCCTTATCACTCATTGGGGGAAGAGCAGAAGCCCGTTGAGTGCATGCACTGCCTTGCCAAGCTGACTCAGAACCAGGGAATCTGGCTAGCGCTTCTTGAATGCCGCCAACGATACTTCGCCAGATTTATGCGCGATTACGAATTGGTGAGAGAAGCAGAAGGGCGGGGAAGCAGTGATCCGGAGTTCTATTTGTGTTTGCCTTTTCAAGATCGCACCGGGCGTAATTCTTGGCAGTGGTCGATCAGGTCGCGTACCTTCAGGTATTTCGCGACCAGGATTCTGCCGGCTCTTGAGGCTCGTGTATCGCGGCCTTTAACGTTTCTTGATCTCGGCGCCGGCAATGGGTGGCTTTCCTACCGGTTGGCACAGTTAGGACATCATCCGATTGCCGTCGACTTGCAGACCAGCTCATTCGATGGATTAGGCGCGGCAATCCACTACCAGCACTCGCTGCCCAAGTTATTTCCCAGATTTCGGGCGGAGCTGGATCGATTGCCGTTCGCCAATGGCCAGTTTGACTGCGCCATTTTCAACGCGTCGTTTCATTACTCAGAAAATTATGACCGCACTCTAGCAGAGACGATTCGCTGCTTACGTCCCGGCGGAACAATTGTCATCGCAGATTCGCCTTCGTACAGCCGAGAAGAAGTTGGACTCCAGATGGTGGAAGAGCGCAGGAAAAGTTTTCAAAAGTCTTATGGCTTTGCGTCGGACAGTCTATACAGTCGTGAATATCTGACCAGAGATCGACTCTTTTACCTGGAGACGCGACACAACCTTGAGTGGGTCACTTATAAACCCTGGTATGGAATGCGATGGGCGTGCCGCCCGGCGCTTGCCTGGGCGCGACGGCGTCGTGAGCCATCGCAGTTCAGAATTTATACGGCTCAGGTGAAAACGGCATGATCATTCTTTTCAATCCGCGAGCCACAAGGCCGCGCAATCGACGCTTCCCGCTCTCGGTCATGGCACTTGCGGCGGTGCTGGAAGGCCGGGAAGAGTACGAGATCATTGATGGGAATATCGACGACAATCCAACGCAAACCATTCTAAATATGGTGCGCCACAAAAATGTCGAGATGTTGGGTGTCTCGGTTATGCCGGGACCGCAGATGGTTTCCGCGATCAATGCCTGCCGCGAAATCCGCAAGTTACATCCAAAACTTCCGATCGTCTGGGGCGGTTATTTCCCATCGATTTACTCAGACTCTACGTTGAACGCGCCATACGTCGATTATGTGGTGCGCGGCCAGGGTGAACAGACTCTTCTCGAGTTGCTTGATGCTATTCGAGGAAATCGGAAGTTCGAAGGAATTCTCGGATTGTCGTTCAAGGATGTGTTTGGCCTGCACCGTCACAATCCTGAGCGCCTGATGCAGAACCCGGATGCGTTTCCCTGGTCTCCCTTTCATCGTGTTCCGGTTGAAAAATATCTGCGCCCGTCTTTCTTCGGCAAGCGAACGGCAGCCCATCACGCCAGCATTGGATGTCCCTTCCGCTGCAGCTTCTGCGGGGTGCACGCAATTTACGGAAATCGCGAGCTGGCGGAGAGCCCGGCGCGAACGGAAGCAATATTGCACCACCTGAAAGAGCAATACGGCGCTGATTCTGTGCAGTTCTATGACATGAATTTTTTTCTGAAAGAAAGTCATGCGCGAGAACTTGCGGATCGCATGGAGCCTCTCGGCTTCCACTGGTGGTGTGAAGCACGTATCGACACCTTCAACCGTTACTCGGACGCGACTCTGGAAGCGGTTCGTCGCGCTGGATGCACAATGATCTTTTTTGGTGCAGAGTCTGGGTCGGACTGGGTCTTGAAGGAGATGCAAAAAGACATAACCACCGAGCAGACCCTTGCCGTTGCGCACAGGATCCGTCAATTTGGAATTATTCCAGAATTTTCGTTCGTCATCGGCAACCCCCGTGACCCGGAGCGGGATACCCGCGAAACACTTGAATTCATTCGAAAAATTAAACGGCTCAATCGACAGTCGGAAATAATTATTTATCACTACACGCCGGTTCCACAACGGACTGCTATGTATGGAAACATCGACAGTCAAGTGACTTTTCCCACCTCACCTGATGAATGGGCCACGAAGAAGTGGTTGAACTTCACGCTGCGTATAGATCCCAATACACCCTGGCTAAAAAGAAAAACAAAAAATCTTATCGATAATTTTGAAGTCGTGGTAAACGCACGGTGGCCCACTGTCCAGGACATCCTGGCGCCGCGGTGGAGCCGCGCACTTTTAAAAATGCTGAGTGCCTGGAGATATGCTACGCGAATTTACGCTTTTCCCAAAGAATTGCGATGGGCACAGCAGTTTATTGCTTTACGTAAGCCCAAGCAGGAAAGCCTCTAGAGGTTTTTGACAAAGAGTTATGTCCAGCTCCGTAACCACATCGTGTGTCACTCCGGCCGAAGGCTACCGGTTGTGGGCGAACACCTATGATGATGAGCCCAATCCGATGTTGTCTCTCGAACAGCGCATCCTTGGGCCGCTGTTACCTCCGCTTGATGACCGAGACGTTGTTGACCTGGGTTGCGGCACGGGGCGTTGGCTAAAAGCGTTGCAAGGAGCGGGAGCACACAGGCTTTTGGGACTGGACTCTTCTCCAGAGATGTTGAGTCTCGCTAAATCAAAATTGGAGGGTATGGCAGATCTTCTCTGTGCGGATTGCGAAAGTGTTTCGCTGGAGGCCGATTCTGCCGACGTTATACTGGCTAATTTCGTTCTCAGTTATGTGGAAGATGTTGTGCCTTTGGTAGAGGCCGCAAGTCGCGCGCTCCGCCCTGGCGGTTCACTTTTTATTACGGATATTCATCCAGAAACCGCAGCGGCACTCAATTGGCGAAGGGGAGTTCCTAGGGAGGAAGGATTTAAAGAGATTCGCACCCACCGCAGAACGATAAATGAAATCATTTCCGTGTGTGAAAAGGTGAACTTGAATGTTGCTCTTGTTTTGGAGCCGCGGTTTGGCGATGAAGAGCAGCTCATCTTTGAAAAAAATGGCAAGCAAGAGTATTTCGAACAGATCAGAGACCTTCCCGCTACTTACATTTTACAAGCGTGCGTAGCGAAGAAATCTACGGCTCGTGGCGTCGCAAAAAATGCAGCACCCACCATCGCGAGATTAAAGGGTGGACGATTCGCGCTTGGTCCCTCTGACAGTGTTTCAGGTGAGATGCGGATCTCCAATTCCCGCATTGAGCGGCTCAGCGCCGAAGGCCGTGCTGTCCACTCTTTGAATTCTGCTGAAAGCAGCATAGATCTTGAGGGGTCTCTTATTCTTCCCGGGCTAATTAACGCGCACGATCATTTGGAGTTCGCACTGTTTCCGCGCTTGGGAAAAGGCGGCTACAAAAGCTTCATCGAGTGGGCAGACGATATACATCATCCAACAGCATCTCCAATTTCTGAGCATCGGCGCGTGCTTCGCGAAGTGCGTCTCTGGTGGGGCGGTATTCGTAATCTTCTGTGCGGCGTAACGACCGTGTGCCACCACAACCCGTTCGAACCAGAGGTGTTCACAGATGAATTCGCTGTGCGGGTACTTCGCGATTATGGATGGGCGCACTCGTTGCCTTTGGATCCCGGTGCGGCGGTAAAGAAAAATGAAACTCCGGAAGGCCAACCGTTTTTCATACATTTGGCGGAAGGCTTCGATGAGGAATGCAGCCAGGAGATTTTTGCGCTCCACAGAGCTGGAGGCTTGGATCGCAACACCGTAATTATTCACGGGCTCGGCTTGGGGAGCAGTGGAACGCAATTGTTGCGATCGAAGGGGGCCGGTTTGATTTGGTGTCCAAGCTCGAATCTGTTTCTGTTCGGAAAAACCTTGTCGCCACAGGAGATTGGAGAACTGCCCAATGTCGCAATCGGCAGTGATTCTCCTTTGACGGCGTGCGGAGATTTACTCGATGAAGTTCGTTGTGCCAGCCAGGTGTTGCAATCGCCTGCGAACGTCCTCTATGAATATGTTACTAGGCAACCCGCAAAACTGCTTCATTTGCATAGCGGCGAAGGGAATTTGAGGATAGGTGGATTAGCCGATCTGATTGCCGTTCGCGATACAGGTCTGACCCCAGCGGCAACGTTGCTCAGCTTATCTCATCGAGACATTGAGCTAGTTCTTCTAGGTGGTCGTGTTCAGTTAGCTTCAGAAGAATTTATGCGCCGATTGCCCGAGAGCTCACGCAAGGGACTTCAACCTCTCGCGATGGAGGGAATCGTGCGATGGATTCGAGCGCCCGTCGATCGACTCTTCGAAGAGACCGGGGCTCACATCGGTGAGGATATTTACCTCGGTGGCAAGCAGGTGAGTCTTGCAAATTAATCATGAATTATTGTCGTTGGTCGAAGAACGCGAAGAGCCTCAGACTCTTTCGACTCTCCCTATTGTGGTGCTGCACGCGCACAGCTCCTGTAACTGCCGGTGCATCATGTGCGACATCTGGAAGACACGCGACCAAAAGAAAATCGGTGTGCGAGAAATTGAAGCGCAACTAGAATCCATTTGCCGGCTGGAAGTGCGCTGGATAGTGTTTTCCGGTGGTGAACCGCTAATGAACTCGGAGTTCCCAGAAATGTGCGCGTTGCTACGAGCCGAAGGCATTCGGTTGACGCTGTTGAGCACTGGACTGCTTCTCAAAAAATGCGCCGCGGAGGTAGCTGAGAATTTTAACGACGTCATTGTATCTTTGGATGGCCCGCGGGAGATTCATGATGGCATACGTCGGGTGCCGGGAGCGTTTGATCTACTCCACGAAGGTATCCGCGCACTCAGGAATATGCGGCCTGATATTGAAATCACGGCGCGTTCCACGGTGCAAAAAGCGAATCACGGTCATTTGATGGAAACGGTGCATGCGGCGAAAGAGCTTCAGCTGGACGGTATCTCATTCCTGGCCGTGGACGTGACGTCCACAGCTTTTAACAGATCTTTGGTGTGGCCGCTAAGCCGCCAAACCGAAATCGGGCTTTCTCTCGTCGAATTAGGAGTGTTGGAAAACGAAATCGAAAGTCTGATAGCCGCGTCGGGGCGGGATTTTGAACCGGGGTTTGTCGCGGAGTCGCCACAGAAACTGCGGCGACTCGCTCGCCACTTCCGCGCGCAACTCGGATTGGCGGCGCCAGAATCGCCCTTGTGTAATGCGCCGTGGGTTTCAGCGGTAATTGAAGCGGATGGTTCGGTGCGTCCTTGTTTCTTTCACCCATCGATCGGAAATTTAAGCGGCACAACTCTGGAGGCAGTGATAAACGGCCCGGAAGGCCGCGGTTTCCGCAGCGCCCTCGATGTGGCCAACAATCCTGTATGTCGTAATTGTGTTTGTTCTTTGAACTATCGTACTTGAGCAGTGGGCGTTGAGCACGGATCCCCAGAATACATGGCTGGTTCTCCGAGACTACCGGCCGGCGGTAAATGGCGAATGTAAACAACAATCGACCATAGCTCGTTATCGGTCAAAATTCCTTTTGAGCCGGGCATCCCGGAAGGTGAGATGCCGTTGTCGATGAGCCATTTGAGTTGTCCATCCGTATAAGACTGGACTTCACTCGAAGACAGCATTGGTATCGGAGGCGACATGCGATCCCCGAATGGTACTCCGGTGTTTTGTCCATCCAGGCCATGACAGGCAGCACAGTAGTGTGAGAAGGCATCTCTTCCACTCTCGATATTCGGCGCAGTACTGGCCAGCGGATTTCTTGCACCCTTGCCGCGTATGGTGATGGAGTGCTTGATCTTTGTCATTGCAGCAGTCTCCCACTTTCCAGGCGGAGTGGCTTTGCAGCCGAGCAAGACAGTTGCGGCGCAGAGTAGGAAAGCTATGTTTACTTTGACCATGTATCAGTCCGTTACGTGAACCGTCATTTTCATCGATCCGTGACCCTTACCGCAAAAGTGCGCGCATTTTCCCTCGAAGGTGCCGGTAATTTCCGGGTCGAACTTTACTTCCGTTCCTTCACCCTTTTTTACCTCTGTGGTGCGCACACCCAAGTCCTCGATTACCAATCCGTGAATGACGTCTTTCGATTTGATCACCAGGATGACCGGCTCACCTTTCTTAACGGTGATTTCATTGGGCTCAAAGGCGAAGCGATGTGCGGTCATTTCAATCGTTCGCGGAGTTTGCGCGCGGTCGACTCCCGCCAATGAAGCAAGCGTTGTCCATAGAAGCAGCGTTCTCAAAAGAATATTTAGTTTCATTGTAACTTCCCTCGATTTGTCGACAGTTGTGTTTCAGGGAGCAAGATATTTAAGAATCAGCTTTTCGTCCTCGGCACTCAGCATTGCGCGAACCCGCATGTGCTGTAACACTGCCGTTACTTCGCGGGGAGAGATCGCCTCCGGTGGAGTGTGACAACGGCCGCAATTTGCCTGGAATCTTTGCTCTCCGTTATTAGTCTTTGACTTTTTAAGCACGGCGGAAGCCGGAGTTTTCGCTGCGGGTGACTGGCCTTGCGGTTGGGCTAACACTGCAAGGCAGCAGGTCAGCAGTAAAGTTCCAAATAAAATTGTGAACCAGGTTTTCATTTGTGTTCTCCCGGCCACGCGGGGAAGAGAAAGCGATACGCGATTTGCACGTTCCATATATTCGCATTACCCAACGAACTGTACTGTCTGCCGTAGCTACCGTTCAGCCGCACGTCATGGGGCAGATAATAATTCAGACCCAAGTCGAACTGGTTTACGTCTGCAGCGGGGAGTACATCCGAGGGAATGGGCGTGCCCTTAAAGTATTGCTGAACACGCGCGACGGTTTGCAGGCGGCCTAACCAGGTTGTGGTGCCGCGGCTTTTCGCAATGTGCATGGCGCCTTCCAACCAATATCCCTGGCCGCCAGGGGAGTGAGCGTACTCGGCTCGAACATCCAACGGAATTTGCGGCGGTTGCCAGGCGAAATAAGTGCCCGCCACGTTAAAATCTCCGTTTTGCAGAAATCTTTGATAGGAAGCTCCAACTTCGATTCCGGCGTTGGGCATAAACATGCCGATCCTGCCGCCTGCGGCTCGGCCAGCCTGAAGATTCTCGGTCGTGCTCGCTGCGGAAAAATACGCCGTGTAGTTCAGCAGCCAGTTTGGCCGTTCGACGAGCACTCCTCTCAGCATTCCGCCGTTGCTGGCCGATGACGTGCGCGTGCCGATGGTGAAAATAATCGGCGAGTCCTGAAGATTTGCGATCCAGATCGCTGAAAATCGCTCGTTATAAATATTGAACGGCGTCAGAAATCGGCCGACGGTAATGGTTAAGTGCGGATTCGCTATGTAATCGAGCTGCGCGTAGTCGAAGGTGGCAAAAAAACGTCCGTTGTAAGGCCCGCTCGTACCATTTTGCTCGGCGAAAAATCCCTGCAGATCTGCACGTGCCTCGACTAACCAGTGTTCGCCAAATGGCGCGACAAGCACGGGAGCGAGAGTCGGTGCAAACGATGTTGCGCCTCCGGTTGTGTTGGTGTTAAAAGCCAGTGCTCCCGAAAGTATTGGCACGTCTGATTGGGAGCAGACGCTGGTGGCGATTCCAAGTAACACTATTAGCGCTCCCAAAACTCTTTTCATCTGCAACCCTTTTCTGCGGCAAATTCAAGACGGTTGACCCGCGTAAAACCGCGATCTCTTAGCTGGGCCCGGTACGATCGAAAAGCGACCGACGATTGTCAGACTAAGTTTTGGGATGAGACCGGTTGTCACAGAAAAGTCAAAAGCAAGTCATCTTGCTGCTGCGGCAATTGCAGAACTATTCATCGCGATGCGGGCATAGTCCGAATTAGTGCTTCTCCGTTAGTGCGTTTCAGCACCCCTGCTTAAAAGCAATTGGACCTGTTTCTGTTTTCATTTCCGCGGATACTCAAAGCAAGGAGATTTCGATGCGATACGCGACGCGCATTCTGGTAGCGAACCGTCCCAGACTGATGCGAGAAGTGATTGTGGCCGCCCTAACAGGCCAAGCCAACATTGAAATAGTTGGAGAAGTATCTGAGGAGCGGGACATCCTCGACCAGGTACGGGCGACAGTGCCGGATCTCCTGGTTATCGCTCTGGATGAAAGCGAAGAGCGGCCGGCGATCTGCGATCGTGTTCTTCGAGAGCATCCGCAGTTGCGTGTTATTGCTGTGGCATCGCGCAAAGATCGCACTCTTTATTATTGGGCATCGTTTGACATTCACTGCGCGGATATCGAATCATCCGCGGCCGGCATCCTGGGCGCGGTGCAAAACATGGCAGAGTCCGCGGCAAGGCCAGCCTTCGTCAATGTGCCAACGCCGATACCAGAGTCACTATGATTGTCAGAAAAAAGACCGGTGCGCTGTGTGCGCTTGCAATTGTATTTATTTGCCAAACGGCCGCTGGCCAGTCCATTTCCTCACAACGTGCGAGTAAGGAGTCTGACAGCGCCACTCAGGCAGGAACTGTTTCCGAGTTAGGGCGGGAAAACGCTAACCGGGTCGCTGCTTCGCCGGCGCAAATTCGAGAAGCGTTGATCAAGGATCCGGGGCTGCTGGTAGCGTTGAAGCGGCTAATGGCTAAGGAAGCGACTGCAAATGGGCAACTGGTTGACGATGCGGATCTAACAGACGACGCAATCTTTGATCGGCTTGGGAACGACGTAATTTTCCGCTCGATTGCGACGCGCCTGGTTCAAAAGTATGGCTATTTGCTTCCCGCGGTTAATCCTGATTCTGAAATAGGAAAACAGCAAGAATTAATCCTGAAAGAGCGGGCTCGTCGATTGGTGCTGATTGAAGCTCAGGAGGACGCGGAGTCCATGAAACCGCCATCTCCGTCAAACGATGAAGCGCAGGCTACGGCTACGTTCGGCCCCAACTGCAACCCCAATACGAATACAAATTGTAAACAGGAAGAAGCAGGCCGGGGACGACAGCCCACTAATCCGCAGGAAGCACCAGGTCCTAATCCTGAGGGTCCAATCGGTCCTACCCAAATTCCTAAGCTGAGTGGCCCGCCGATAATTCAGGCCAGCCTATCCGACGGCAACATTTCCAGAAGCTCCGCAGACGAATCAGAATTCGGTGGGCTTGGTGGGCTGTTGCGGTCAGCAATGAGTACATCGCGCGATGTACCAGATCTCCAGTCTTATCTCGCAGAACGTGAGCTGTCTGGCGCTCGCGAAAGAAACAGTTCCACGAGTAACGATTTTAATTCCACGAGCAACGATTTTAATAGAACGCAAAGTGTTACTGGCACCGCGGGAAACCAGATGGGGTCCCAATCTCGCATGGCACAGTCGCTGAACCGCTCAAGGTTGTCAACCGATCCTAAGACAGATTTGAGTCAGGGGAACATCGTTCGCAGGCCGAGCCCTTACTCTGACGTTCCATCGTTACTGGACCTTTACGTCCAGGTTGCATCTCACGATCGCGCGCCCGAACGTTTTGGCCTTAACATCCTGACGTCTGGCGCTCGTGAAGCTGGCGCGATTTCCATGGATCTTCCGGTGGGTCCTGACTATGTGGTGGGTCCTGGAGATGGACTTGCAATTGATCTCTGGGGAAGTGTGTCTCAGCGTTTCCAGCGGACCGTCGATCGAGAGGGGCGCATTTCTCTTCCGGAGGCTGGCCCGGTACTTGTAAGTGGGAAGACTCTTGGCGATGTTCAACTCACTCTACAAGAGATCCTTCGAAACCAATTTCGCGCTGTGTCGACCAACGTATCACTTTCCCGACTGCGAACAATACGCGTTTATGTTGTCGGCGAGGTCGTGGAGCCAGGCGCCTACGATCTGAGCTCACTCTCAAGCGCCATCAATGTCCTCGTGGCAGCCGGTGGCGTGACGGAACGCGGTTCGCTGCGAACCATCAAACACTATCGGGGAAAACAGTTGATCGAAGTGGTTGATGCGTATGACCTGCTGCTTCGCGGCGTTGGTTTAGATCAAAAACGATTCGAGAGTGGCGATTCGCTGTTAGTTCCTCCCGTGGGAGCTCAAGTGCGGATCGAAGGGATGGTTCGCCGCCCCGCCGTTTATGAGCTTCGTGGAGGGATGAATCTGGAGGAAGCGCTGGATCTTGCAGGCGGTATTTTGCCGGCCGCAGCGTTGAAGCACGTCGAGGTAGAGCGCCTGGTCGCTCACGAAAATCGCACCATGATCAGCTTAAACCTCAGTGAAAATGCGACAGAGAAGGATTCAAATTCACAACTCTCCACTTTCCGCGTTCAGGACGGCGACCGCATTCATATTTTTCCAATTGCTCCGTACAACGACCAGGCTATCTATCTTCAAGGTCACGTACTGCGTCCCGGCCGCTATTCGTACAAAAGCGGAATGACTGTCACCGATCTGATCACTTCTTATACGGATCTGTTGCCGGAGCCAGCAGGGAAATACGCCGAAATTGTCCGGCTTAACCCGCCGGACTACCGGCCTACCGTGGAAAGTTTTGATCTTGCGAAGACACTCAGCAATCCGGCAAACGCGCCGAAGCTTCAGCCGCTCGACACTGTCCGCATTTTTAGCAGATATGATTTCGAACCTGCGCCGGAGGTGTGGATCGATGGTGAAGTGCGGAATCCGGGGCAATTTACCACAGCGGGACAGGCGCATGTACGTGACGCGATCTACCTGGCGGGAGGCGTATTGCCCGGCGCGGCCATGGACTCCGCTCAAGTGTTCCGCACCAGTAAAGACGGCACGAAGACCATCCTGAGTGTAAATCTAGCAGACGCGCTTGCCGGCAGTGCTACGGCAAATATTCTCCTTGAGCCGCACGATCGAATTATCATCCATCGTAACGTCGCCGAAGTCGATCCACCCAGCGTTTATGTGAAAGGTGATGTGGCGAACCCGGGCCGGTATCCACTCGCTGCCAATATGAATGTGCAGAGCCTTGTGCATCTCGCAGGTGGCCTGAAACCGAGCGCTTACTCGGAAAGCGCCATCCTTACCCACCAAGACGGCAAAGAAACTGGTGCTTCGGGGATCACAAGTGTGGACATCAATCTTACGGCGGCCATGGCAGGGCGCTCGGACGAGGACAAGCTTTTGTTGAATGGAGACGTTCTCACGGTGCGCCAGAATCCCAACTGGAATGATCTCGGTGCGACCGTCACCCTGCGTGGCGAAGTGCAACATCCGGGTACATACGGCATCGGTCCAGGCGAGTCACTCAGTTCTGTGCTGGAAAAGGCAGGAGGATTCACATCGCAAGCGTATCCATATGGAATTGTTTTGACACGTCGTGAAGTCCGTGACCTGGAGATGCACTCACATCAGGACTTGGTCACCCGAGTCAAAGCAGAAGAGACACAGCTGAAGGCGCTTCCTGAGAATGACGCCGACCAGAAGAACTTGAAACTTACGGCCATCGCACAGACCGAAACAACACTAACGCAGCTACAAACGAATTTGCCGGTTGGGCGGGTGGTCATCCATACCTCGCCAGACGAGAAATCGTTTGACCGTCGCGCGGCGGGCACGCCGCTGCGAAACGGTGACGTGATTGTTCTTCCCAAAAAACCAAACTACGTCGTCGTTCAAGGACAAATATTCAACCCGACGGCGGTTGGATTTGTGGCAGGCCGGAGCGCCAATTGGTATTTAGGCCAAGCCGGAGGATTTACGCAGCTGGCGGACAAGAAGGCCGCGTTTGTCATCCGCGCGGACGGGTCGGTTTTGGCCGCAAAAAACAATAACAGCAAAATGTGGTCTGGCAACCCCATGGATTCTGTATTAATGCCCGGAGACATGATCGTGGTGCCCGAGAGAGCGCCCAACATCGGAAGCCGGAATTGGCTCCCGCTGATCCAATCTGCACAAGTGGCGACTTCCGTCGTGCTTGCGATCGCTTACATCCACCCGTGAGAAGAGTTGTGAATCAATAATGAAGGGATGCATCGTGGCGCGTTATCTGATGATCTTAAATATGGCGATGGCGGCGGCAGGTACTTGCCACGCTACGCCTCAACAAACGGATAACGAAAACGGTGGCGGGCAGTCTACGGCGACCACGATCACAGTGCCTGCCAAGAAAAAAACTTCAGACGCCGGTCAGTCACGCACCGATTGGATGACCAGTTCCCGTGCTGATCCGGAAAGTGTGAGCGGCCGTTTCGTCAATGACCAAATTCAGCTGGTCACGAGTCCGACGAAGCTGCGGCTGTCTGACATTGAATGGCTGCTGCCATTTGCCGGGGCCACGTCCGGGATGATTTTTACGGACGCCAGTCTTAGCAAGAGTCTCCCCAAGAACCGCGGCATTCTTCATGCGTCTCAAAATATTCGAAACGGCGGCGTCGCGACCCTAGGCCTTGCGTCTGCCGGCATTTATTTGTGGAGCTACCACACTCACGATCCACACCAGAGAGAAACTGGTTTGCTCGCCGGCGAAGCTGTTGCAGACAGTCTGATTCTTACGGAAGGCTTGAAATATGTTACGGGACGAGAACGGCCTTATCAAGGAAGCGGCCAAGGTCCGTTTTTTCAAGGCGGATCTTCGTTTCCTTCCAATCATGCAGCGGCAGCGTGGTCGGCTGCGGGTATTTTCGCCCACGAATATCCAGGCACATTGACGAAACTCCTCAGCTACGGCCTGGCGTCCGCGGTAAGCATTACAAGTGTCAGCAGCAAGCAGCATTTTCCCTCGGATGTTCTGGTTGGCAGCGCTCTCGGTTGGATGGTTTCCGAATACGTTTATCGAACCCATCACGACCCCGGACTTGGAGGATCAGCGTGGAATCCGGTGCACGAGATATTTCATGGAGATGTATCGGGCCCAACTGAATATCCGGGGTCTACCTACGTGCCTGTCGACAGTTGGGTGTACCGGGCGTTTGATCGGTTGGCCGCACTGGGTTACGTGACAGCAGGTTATGAAGGTAAGCGTCCATGGTCGCGCGAGCAGTGTGCGCGTCTGTTGATCGACGCTGATGAAGCCATAGTGAGTTCATCAGGCTCCCATCGCCTGCCCGATTTGGAGATACAGGCGCTCATGCAGGGGTTGCACCATGAGTTTGCGAGAGAGGAATCCACGTTCACGGAAGGAAATCGATCGTTTGAAGTGGATTCTGCTTACACGCGAGTCTTGAGTGCAAGTGGAACGGTATTGGATGACGGCTACCATTTAGGGCAGACGTACGCATACGATTACGGCCGGCCATTTCGGCAAGGCACCAATCTGATTTCTGGCGGCTCAGCCAGTGCCACTTATGGAAGTCTGTTCTTCTTTGTAAACGGCGAATTTCGGCACGCGCCTTCGGCACCAGCTCTCTCAACCGACGTTCGAGACTTCATTGCGCTTCGAGACAAGGTACCGACTCCACCCGCTATGTCGTTTGCTCCCATCAATACGTTTGAGCTTCTGGAGGCGTACGCGGGAATCAATCTACGGGGTTGGCAGATATCTTTCGGCAATCAAAGTCTTTCGTGGGGACCGGGCATTGGAGGATCTCTCCTTTTGAGCAACAACGCCGCACCGTTCCCGATGCTGCGAATCTCTCCGCAGAAGGCCGCGGACGTTCCCGGCATTTCCAAGATCCTTGGGCCCATCAGTGTGGAGCAATTCTACGGGCAAGTCGAGGGCCACCACGGACATTCACAACCGTGGATCTATGGTCAGTCAATCAGCATGAAGCCGTTTCGTTCGTTTGAATTTGCTTACAGCCGCACGACCCTGATTGGCGGCTCCGGTCATCCACTCACCTCTGGAATATTTTTCGAAAGCTTCTTCGGGAGAGTTGATCCCGCTGAAAACAGTGTGCCCGGGGATTCACGTACGGCCGTGGACTGGACATGGCACGTGCCGGGCGTCCATCACTTGGTCACGTTCTATGGCGAATTGGAAGACGACGACGATTCCATTCCTTTACAGAATTTGGCAAAGAGCGTATGGCGGCCGGGAATTTATCTTTCTCGTCTGCCGCTGTTGCCGAAGTTCGATGCGCATTTTGAGTGGACCAGTTCGACCAGCCCCGGACGCGCGTCCTTCCAAAACCACGGAAATTTGAATTATTGGAACCTCGACTATACCGACGGCTATACGAACAATGGAAATTTAATGGGAAACACCGTCGGGCGCGAGGGGGTAACGCTGCAGGCGTGGATTCGATATTGGATGTCACCGCGTAATACGCTGGATTTTTCGTGGAAACAAAGCAGAGTACTTTCCGACTTCGTCCCCGGTGGGGGAAAATGGCAGGATTTTCAGGCTAGTTACTCGGTCACGAAACATTCCGGCTTATATTTAAAAACCTTTCTCCAGTTTGAACATATCTCTTCGTTTCCGCTGCTTTTTCCAGGCTCACGGAACAATCTCACCGCCGCGGTTGAGCTTGGCTTCCTGCCGCAATGGGGACATCAACCCTCAGCGCGCTCCATCCCAGGAAGTACTCCTGCAAACCAGTCGATCGGGGACCGTTTGCCATGAGTGGATCTTCGAATAAGACGACGCCGGAAGCTCTACGCGCGTTGGATATCGACCAGTTGCTCGCGCAACGCCTTCGTCAGGATCGGCAAGAAAACCGAGACAGAAAGATTGCGCGAATCGGCCTTCTGTGGGAGCGACGGAAACTCCTAGGAAAATTTCTTGCGTGGGGCGGGGCTGCCTCTTTGCTCATCGCCATTATCATCCCTACACGCTACGCCGCCACGACGCGGTTGATGCCTCCGGATCCCCCGGCTGGCCAAGGCATGACTCTGTTGGCCGGCCTCGTCGGAAAAATGGGCGCCAACCTTGCCTCACTCGGAGGAGACCTTCTGGGAGTCAGTACCTCAGTTGATCTGTTCGCCGGACTACTCGAAAGCCGCACCGTGCAGAACGATCTGGTCGCTAAATTTAATTTGCGCACCGTCTATGGAGAACGCCATTTAGTCGATGCGCGGAAAGAGCTCGCGCGTCGAACGGACTTGTCGATAGATCGCAAGAGCGGAATTCTTACGATACAAGTAACGGATCAAGACCCCAAGCGCGCCACCGCAATGGCACAAGAATACGTGGCGCAACTAAACAATGTTGTGACTCAGCTGAACACGTCTTCCGCCCACCGTGAGCGGATGTTTCTTGAAGCTCGTTTGGAACAAGTCAAAACGGAATTGGAATCGGCGGAAGGGGATTTCAGCAAATTCGCCAGCAAGAATGCCGCGATCGACATCAAGGAACAGGGTAAAGCGATGGTCGAAGCCGCCGCAGTTCTTGAAGGTCAATTAATCGCGGCGCAAACGGAATTGCAAGGGCTTCGCCAGATCTACGCCGATCAAAACATACGTGTCCAAACCATGCAGGCCCGCGTGGATGAATTGCGCCGCCAGATCTTAAAAATGGGTGGAAAACAGGAGCCCGACGGGGCGTTGCCCTTAAAAGAGGATGAGCTTTATCCCTCCATTCGAAAACTCCCGTTACTGGGCGTGACTTACGCGGATCTCTTTCGGCGAATGAAAGTGGAGGAAACGGTTTTCGAAACGCTAACCCAGCAATACGAGATAGCCAAGGTTCAGGAAGCCAAGGAAGTCCCCAGCGTAAAAATGCTGGATCCCGCTGAACTCCCGGAGAAAAAGGTTTTTCCCCCGCGCACGTTGCTGTTTTTTCTGGGAGAGATCATCGCGCTCGCTATCGGCGCTGGCTGGATTTCAGGTACAGATGGCTGGAGCAAAATCGATTCACAACACCCGGGAAAAGCCTTGGTACTCAATATGGTTCGGAGTGTGAAACCGCCACTGCAGTACGTCGTGCAGCGAGGGAATACCTTCACCGCTCGGACGAAAAGAGTATTCGAGGGATTCAAGGACGCCTCAACAGTGGTGAAAACAAAACCCACAGCAGTACGCGAGGAATAATCCAACTTGGCGGGCGTTTACAAAACGATGAGTAATTTCGGCGATGTTGTAGGAGGCGAAATGCTTCTGCGCCTCGCGAATTTCGGCGTCGCCGCGCTGATAGGTCGATTGTTCGGCGCGCCTGTGCTTGGGCTGTACGCCACCATCGTCGCTGTTGCGACTCTTGGCGAACGGCTTGCCGATAACGGATTGGAGTTGACGGGTATCGCGGAGGTCAGTGCACGCCCTCGATACACCAGCGAAATTGCCACGGCTTTATACACCGACAAAACGATTCTTTGCGTGGTGGCGATTGGCCTTCTTGCGACGATGGGACGGATTGCAGGACTTTCTCCCCGCCAGTGGCTTATCGCGGCCATCCTTGCGCTTCGCACGTTTCTCTATTCTTACTGCCGTTTACACGCTGGTTTTCTAAAAGGGCTGGATAGAACGAGGCAAATCTCAAAGTGCCAGGGAGTTCATTTTTCTCTACTTGCGATTGGCCTTGCATATGTCTATCTGCAACATAAAAGCCTCGTGGTTCTTTTGCTTTTTCTCTTGGCAGCGCAGATTGTGGAATACATTTGCAGCTTTGTGGTGTTGCGCAGACTTGGAGTGGGCTACGCCGCGGTCTCTGCTTCGTTATGTTGGGATCTGATGCGGCGCTCCGTGCCCGTAGGCGCGACTTACACGCTTGCGACGGTGATGTTGCGAGGCGATGTTCTGATCCTTTCCTTGCTAGCCTCCTCAGCCGTGGTGGGCACTTTTGCTGCGGCTGATACCGGGCTGGTCATGATTTATGTCATTGCGTGGTTATTTAGCGGCGTATTGCTGTCGGATTTGGGGAGACACGCTCGAAACAGCCAAGCGCTGAATCTGCATTTTCGCAAGATCCTTCGAACTGTGACGCTCGTCAGCATTCCACTCGCAGCTGCCGGGGTCCTCTTTTCCAGGTTCGCAGTCATTGTGATATTTGGAAAAAGCTTTGCAGCAGCGGGCTCTACGGCCGCCATCATGATACTCGCGCTGCCCTTAATTTTTTTTAACGCGGCTCTTCTAAGCCGTCTCATTGCAAAAAATGCCTCACGGGTCGCGGCGTTTATTTATTTGCTCGCTGCAATCCTATCCCTACTGCTCAATTATTTCCTCGGTCGATATTACGGAGCTGCTGGCGTGGCGGTTTCCATTGTTCTTCGGGAAGCGGTCATATTGTTTGTCTTTCTGAGTGTCTGGCGTTTTCCGTTTCGCTCGGCGGAGTCAGCGATGACAGCGAATCCGCAGTCAGAAATGGCCTCTCTGCTGAATACGTGAAGGGACTTTACAGAGTGACATCACATCTATGAAAAAAACTGTCACGACTCTGCTGGTGGTAAGCCTGGCGGGAAATGTTTTCCCAGCCTTCAACATCGCGGCCATCTCCGGATTATTCCCAATGTACCTGGTTAGCCGGGATTCCGTGGAGCCGAAGCGTCATGGATACGATCCCAACGTTGCCAAAAGTGTCCTTCTGGCCGCTTACCTGTACTGGATTGCGAGCTACATTTGCACCGGCGCGCCTATCAGTAACTTATTTGCGTTTGATTTTCTGCGATTCGATGGCGCACTGCTGATCGCCTATCTCCCCCTGTTGTTAGTTGCCGATATGCGGCTCGATCCTCTTTTTGTTCGCCGCACGCTTGGACTTTTCTTGAACATTATGTCGATCGTGGCCTTGCTAGGTCTCGCGGAGTTTATCGATAGCACAGTAGCTCCTTTCGGTCTGCCCCAACTCCCGGAGTCTTTGCAACTGATACACAACGCGGCGCTCTCCGCCGGTATATTTCATGGTTTCTTTAGGGCACATAATGCGGCCGGTGCCATCTACTCGATAGCAGCGCTCATTAGCTTTGCCCTTTTGGCGCGAGCGAAGAACCCGTCACTACTTTCGTGGCCCGCCTTCTGGTTGGCAACCAACGTAATCGGAATTGTTCTGACACAATCTCGAACCGCCTACGTGGCGTTTCTGGCGACACTGGTCATTATGTTTGTCCGGCAGAGGAAGTTTCTCAAAACGTCCCTGAAATACGCCGCTCCTATTCTCTTGCCGTTACTGTATTTACTGTTGGTACAGCCTGCCGTTAATCATCGTGCCCAAGAGGTGTCAGACCTCGAAGACCCCAACATTGTTACTCGCTTTGTCTATTATCAACGCGCCATCGACGATTTCACAATGAGCCCTGTGGTTGGAACGGGTTTCGGCCGGTTCAACGATCAATTGAAAATTTATTCCGGTGTTCCGCATGTAGTTTACTTCGCAACCGGCGGCTCCAGTGTTGATGACGACTCGCATGCGCATAACTCTTATCTTCACTTTCTGGCGGAGGGGGGAATCGTGGGTTTGGCCCTGATGCTGGGTGTCTGGGTGACGACATTCCGTTGGGTGGGACGGCAGAAGCATATTTTCGAAGAAGGCTCGTTTGGCTGTTGTTTCGCCCAGGGAATACAGGCGTGCATCGTCCTGGAATTCTTTATGAGTTTCACAGAACACATGATGGGGACAGCCTGCAGTGCGCTCACTATCTTCACGTTCGTGGGATTGCTCTTGAATCTAGTTGGCTGGAAATACCGCGTCGCTGCAGTCATCGAGTCGGAAGCCATTCGGATCGGGGAATTAGCACTGGGGAGCGCGACGTGAACGCAGTGACCCCAAGGCACGATGTTCTGCGGCGGAAAACTACCGGATTGGGATATCTATGAGTGTCAGCTCCCAATTAAGTAAAAGCCCTCCAGTCAGTCCGTGGGAACGCTTTGCCGAAATAGATCCGTATCTGTACATCTTCACCGATATGAAGCGGACCGATCCGAAGGCGTTTTGGCAAAGCGGCGAGCAAGTGGTGAACAAGGAGCTCCTTCCGCTCGTTCACGCACATTGTTTGCGCCCGATGGTTGGTCTTGAAATAGGTAGCGGCGTCGGCCGGCTGACGTTTCCACTCTCAAGGCATTTTCGAAGGGTGGTGGGAGTTGATATTGCGAGTGGCATGGTTCAACGTGCCAGGTCTATTGCTCGTGACAATGGTGTTGACAACGCCTCCTTCATTCACATCTCCGGCCCGGAGGACCTTTTGCAGAGGGCGGGCGACTTTTTAGGCAGTTGTGACTTGATCTATTCGCTTCTCGTTTTCCAGCACATTTCAATGTTTTCAACAATCGAAGACTATTTGCATGTGATTCGTGTCTTGTTACATCAGCGCGGTGTCGCGTATCTGCAATTTGACACTCGCCCGCAAGGTGCGGGCTACCGTCTCAAAACATGGTTGCCTGATTTCTTGCTTCCGCGATTCTGGCGCAGGGGCATTCGCCGCATTCGCCGATCAAGTGTGGACATTGAAGACTGCATTCGACGTGCCGGCCTGGAAATCCTCGGAGAGCTTTTTCCTCGGACTTCTTATCACCGTTACGTTCTCCGTGCGCCCAGACTTGTGGTGGACAGTAAATGAAACTAACCTTTGAACAGGAAACTCGACTCACTGAACGTCTTGTTCCAACGACGGCTATTCCCTCGCTCGAAAATGCTCGTATTGCTATCGTGCACTACTGGTTTGTGAGTCATCGCGGTGGCGAACGTGTGGTGGAAGCAATGGCCGACATGTTCCCCAACGCCGACCTATTTTCGCTGGTAGTTGACCGGGATACGCTTTCGGAATCTCTTCGCTCACGTCCAATCAAAACTTCCTTTCTGCAACAACTCCCAGGAAGCCGTCGCTGGCATCGACGCCTGCTTCCGCTCTACCCGTTGGCATTGGAACAATTTGACTTGAGCAGTTACGACCTGGTGCTTAGCTCGGAATCCGGACCGGCCAAAGGGGTACTGACTTCCGCGAACACCTGTCATGTGTGTTACTGCCATTCCCCGATGCGCTATTTGTGGGACTTTTATCATCGATACAAGAACGCGGCAACGCTGGGAGTGTGCACCCGGCCATTGTTCACACTCGCCACTCATTACCTGCGCCTGTGGGACGCAGCTTCGGCGGACCGCGTCGACTATTTTGTTGCCAATTCCCACAATGTGGCCGCAAGAGTTCGTAAGAACTATCGAAGAGAGTGCTCGGTGGTGTATCCGCCCGTAGATATTAAGGCCGGTTACCTGACTGGAGAGATCGAAGACTACTACCTTGCCGTTGGCCAGATGGTGGATTACAAGCGAATGGATTTGGCCATCATGGCGTGCAATTTACTTGGCAGAAAACTTCGCATTGTGGGCCAAGGTGATGAATACAGCCGGCTGCGAAAACTGGCAGGCCCCACCATTCAATTTTGCGGACCTCTTTCAGATTCGGAACTTCATGAACAATATGCGCACTGTCGCGCGCTGCTATTCCCAGGAGAAGAGGACTTCGGGATTGTCCCCGTCGAGGCGCTCTCTTTTGGCCGTCCAGTAATCGCTTTCGGGCGTGGCGGCGTTACGGAAACAGTCAAAGGGTGGAATTCGCGATCGCTGAGTGTTCCGGAGAACTCTTCAGGGGTATTTTTCAGCGAGCAGTCGGTTGATTCTCTTGCCCAGGCTATTCACACCTTCGAAAAAATTGAACAGCGGCTTCGGCCTTCATTTATCAGGCAGCAGTCCGAGAAGTTTTCGCTTGGACATTTTCAGAACGGTTTTCGCGAAGTTCTCGATCAGAAGTGGCGCCAATTTCATCAGCAGACCCTAGCGCTATGATCCGCCGCCGTCTCAACAACGCGCGATTTGCCTTGAGAGTGATAATTTTTTCCGTGCCGCTCGCTGCCTTTGGCTTGGCGGCGTACCTTCGTTTTGCTACCCACTTGCTGCCGCGATATTCGAGCGATGCCGACCCTTCTTCCTATTTTGGCCTGCTTATTGTGACCACCGTGCTATGGGCAATTATTGCTGAGCAACAGAAACTTGTAGCGATAGAATACCCTTTTTTCGCGGGCAGAAAAATCCGGAGCGTGCTAGGTGCCTGTCTGATCACCTACCTGGCAGTCCTCTCGATTACCTTTTTCTACAGGGATTTCACTTTCTCTCGAGTGTTTATTTGGTTGAGCGGCGTAGGCCTTTTCTTGCTCACATTGGTGGCGCTCGCAATATTTGATTGGGCGTGGGGAAAAAACCGGTCGCACGACAAAGCTGGTTTTATGGTGCTGATTGCCGGCGCTGACGAATTCGCCCAGGGAGTCGCACAGTCTATTCGCGCGGGTCATGTTCCGGCCTGCACCATCAAAGGGCATATAAGACTCCCCGGCCAGGCCTGCGTAATAAGAGATACACCCGTTTATCAGCTGTGCGATGTCAAGGAGTTAGCGATAGGAAATGGAATCGATGATGTGATTGTTGCCATTCCACCTGCACTTCTAGGTGCTTTGCCGGAACTGCGCAGACAGCTCTCGCCGTTATGTGCTCCCATCCGATTAGTGTTGGACGTGGGAGAACCGGTGGACACTCGCCAACGGCTTTTTACTTTGGGCAATCTTCTTATGCTCGATTTGCAGACAACACCTGCTGACTCTCCCTTATACGTCATTCTTAAGCGTGCGTTCGACCTTGCTTTCTCCGCGAGTGTGCTGATTCTGGCAGCCCCTGTATTCTTTCTAATTGCTATCGCTATCTGGCTTAGCTCAGGGGGCCCGATCATTTTTGTGCAGGAGCGTGTCGGGTTGAATGGCAAACTCTTTCGCATGTTCAAGTTCAGAACCATGAAGATGTCATCACCCGCAGAGAGTGATGCGCGTTGGACAGTACAAAACGATCCACGGTGTACTCGAGTTGGCAAGATGCTTCGAAAAACAGGTCTGGATGAACTGCCGCAATTTTTCAACGTGCTCAAGGGGGAGATGAGCGTTGTCGGTCCAAGACCGGAGCGCCCTATTCTTGTACAGAAATTCATGCAGTCTGTGGGCAATTACAATCGCCGCCACTATTTGAAAGTTGGCATAACGGGTTGGGCTCAGGTCAACGGTTGGCGCGGTGACACTTCCATCGCGAAGCGCGTTGAGTATGACCTTTATTACGTCCGTCATTGGACCATGACATTCGATCTGCTGATCGTTGCCCTTACTCTCGTTCGCAGCTTCACTGACAAAAACGCCTATTGAGAGGCGATTGAGCACCGCACAAAGCGCGGTAGTGCCAACACACCACAGATATGATGACCAATTCTTGACATCGTTGTGACACCAAAACGCACACGTACAGATAAGGTGATGCTGCCTTTTCAGATTCCGATGCGTTTCGAAGCGGAGCCCACGCTTCAGGCCGCGACGGCCGCAAACACAACTGTGAGAACAAGTGACAACGAAACGCGAGTAGTGATCCTCGGCGCCGGTCCGGCAGGATTGACGGCGGCTTACGAGCTGTCTAACTTGGGCACGCCGTGCGTGGTGCTGGAACAAGATAGGGTAGTGGGTGGACTGGCGCGCACCGTTGAATATAAAGGATTCCGCTTCGACATCGGAGGGCACCGCTTTTACACCAAAGTTTCCTTGGTGCAACAAATCTGGCGTGACGTTCTCGGCGACGATCTCCTTACCTGCAAGCGTCTCTCACGCATCTACTACAAATCGCGATTCTTCCAGTACCCGCTGGAACCCCTCGATGCCATTCGCGGCCTGGGCGTGACCGAGGCGCTTGGTTGCGCGCTCAGCTTTTTGCGAAGTCAGTTGTTTCCCAGTTTGCCTGAACGCGATTTCGCAACGTGGGTTTCTAACAGGTTTGGGCGACGCTTGTTCGAGACGTTTTTTGAGAGCTTCACTGAGAAAGTGTGGGGTGTGGAATGCCATAAGATCGCAGCGGAGTGGGCGGCACAACGAATACAAGGGCTTTCCGTATGGTCTTTGCTGCGCGATGCGGTGCTGCGGCGATCTGATAAACGGACCAAAACGCTTATCAAGGAGTTTCAGTATCCTCGACTAGGACCGGGAATGTTGTGGTCGCGGATGAAAGAAATTGTGGAGCAACGAGGGGTGCCGGTGATTCTGAATGCACCAGTAGAAAGCGTTCAGTGGCGGGACGGAAGAATAGTTTCCTTGCGAGCGGGCGGCGAGACATATCATGGAACGCATTTCATTAGCAGCATTCCCGTACGAGAGCTGATTGAGAAGCTGAATCCCGCCGCGCCACCGTCACTTCTGGCGGCAGCAAACAAATTTCACTATCGCGACTTTCTCACCGTGGCACTGATGGTGCGAGGCCGCGATCTGTTTCCGGACAACTGGATTTACGTGCACGACCCTGCGGTGGCCGCCGGTCGCGTTCAGAACTATGGGAACTGGAGTCCGGAGATGACGCCCGATCCTGATATGAGCTGTCTGGGCGTGGAATATTTTTGCAACGTTACCGACGCACTCTGGAACGCGTCAGATGCGGAACTGATCGCAATGGCCAAGCGAGAGATGGCCCAACTGGGACTGGTGTGCGAACAGGACGTAGTCGACGGGGCGGTGGTGCGAATGCCAAAAGCCTACCCGGTCTACGGCCGCGGGTATCAGGACGGCCTTGCGACGGTGCGCGAATTCCTCGCAACAGTGCCCAATTTGCAGTTGGTGGGAAGAAACGGAATGCATCGCTACAACAATCAGGACCACTCGATGTTGACCGCTATTCTGGCCGCGCGCAACGTTGCGGGCGCACAATTCGATTTGTGGAACTTGAACGTCGATCGAGACTACCTGGAAGCGGGGCCACAAATCAGCAATGAAGAGATAGCGGCGCTCGAGCGAACTCAACCGCTGGTGCCAACCGCAATATGACGAAAGCTGGCATCCTTGCGCTGCTGATGCTCGCTCTTTTTCTGGCAACTTCTTTCCGCAAGGGCTGGGCCCGAGACGAAACCGATTTCCCAAACTACTACACCGCCGCAGTCTTGGTGACTCACCACGCACCGTTGAGAGACTACTACGATTGGACGTGGTTCCAACGGCAGATGAACTTGGCTGGGATCGAACACCAACTGGGCGCCTATCTTCCGCAGACGCCCTTAACCATGCTGCCGATCGTGCCGTTAGCTGGATTCCCGGTGCAAACCGCCAAACAGATATGGCTGGCGCTCAATCTGATATTTTTGGCGGCCACCTTGTGGATGCTTTCAAAAGCTACTCAGATTCGCATTGAGTACGTCGCGATACTGATGTTTCTGGGCTACGCGTCGCTACAGTCCAATTTCCGCTTGGGTCAGTACTACGTGTTCTTGTTATTTCTATTGACGCTCGCATTTTATCATTTGGACCGCGGCAAGTCAGCGGCTGCTGGCTTTCTCTGCGGTATCGCGTTCGGACTCAAGTTGTACGGCGGCCCTTTTCTGCTCTATTTCCTATTCAAACGCAATTGGAAGGCGGTAGCGGGAATGGTTGCCGCAACCGCGATAGCCGCGACCATCGCGATTGCACTTTTCGGCTGGGGAGACGTTCATTTCTACGCTTCACAAATATTGCCACGCTCTCTTGAGGGCGAGGTAATCGATCCTTACTCCAGTGGTATTGGAACGCTTCCGAACTTTTTGCGTCACTCGCTTGTCATGGAAGGGGATTTGAATCCGGAGCCGCTTTGGAATGCGCCAGCGGTTTTCTTTTTCTTGCGGCCATTTACAGCAATGCTCATTCTTGCGTTCACATTGTTTGGCGTGGCATCGGAGGGCAAAGAATTCCAACGCCGGGGATTTGCCTGGTTCACGATAGCGATCGTGCTGCTCTCGTCGAATGCAGCTTCGTATACATACATCCTGTTGCTATTGCCAGTCGTTTTGTTGCTTGAGCGCGCGACGCCCAAGGAGAAAATATTCCTAATTGTTTCGTATATCGCGCTGAACTTTTTTGTATTGCCTGAGTGGCAACGATTTTTTCCGAAATTGTGGATATTGGCTGCACTCTTCTTTGTAGAAGGGCGTGAATTCCGGCGGTCGTTTAGTCCCAAACTTGTTGCTGCGGCACTGGCGGCGGCAATCCTCATCGCGACCCTTGACGCGCGGAGACACGCGGCAGGATACATCCTTGAACCCGGCCGGCATTTCCAGCGCATCGCCCTGGACCAAGGCACTTATCTTTCGACTTATCCAGCAGTGTCCAGCGCCGGACTTTTTTATCAGGCAATGGTTCACAGCGGGTACGTGCTTCGCTGGCTGCACGATGGGCAAGTAGAAGAATTTTCATTCCATGGCCAGGTGTTTCATCCGCTGGCGCCATCTTTTTACGGGCCGCTCTACCTCGAACTGGTGAAGAACCGCGCATCAACAACGATGATTTTTGATCCGACGACAAAAGAAATAGCGCCCTCTACTTCAACGCCGGCACTTCCGACCGAGGATTCGGTAGTGTCGCCTGACGGAAACTGGGTGGCCTTTGAATCGGCGGAATCCGGACCTAAGCAAATTTGGCTGCGAGATACGATGAGTGGAAAAGTACAGCTCGTGGCCGGTGGGAACTGCAATAACTCCTCGCCTGCATGGGAAGAAGATTCGCATACTTTAATTTTCGCCAGCGATTGTGGACGAGGGATTGGGATGCCAGTGTTATATCGCGCGAACTTACCATTACAGACGCACACTAGTACTGCAGGCCCCCGTGTAGGCTTCTCAGCAGAGGGTCCACTTTAATGTCGACGAGTCCGCCATCACGCGGGGAGTAATCCACGTTTAGCCATTCAAGGTTTGGCTCACGATCGCATAAGTTCCAAGAAGGCTAGGAATCGCCGGTTGGACTATAATCCGCGGGTGGCATCCGCGAAACATGATTCCCACCAGCCTGTCCGCTCAACCGATCAGGAGCCGGATGGCACATTGGCGAAAGAGCTCGCCAGTGAGGATATTCTCGAAATCTTGAGAATGATTCTCGCAGGCGCGTCTTTGAAGGAAGTGCTGACGAGCGTGGCGCGGGTTGTTGAATCTCATCGTGAAGGAATGCTCTGCTCAGTTTGGCTTCTTGATCAAGACCGTGTACACATGCGGGCTATTGCAGCGCCAAACCTTCCCGAATCCTACGTTGCAGCGCTTGACGGATTTGTTGTTGGCCCACAGGGCGGATCGTGTGGCGCAGCGGTAAACCAGCGCAAGCCTGTTTTCGTGAGCGACGTTCTGACGGACCCAATCCTTGAACAGGTGCGCGACATAATCGCAGCACATGGCATTCGCGCCTGCTGGTCGGCACCAATCATATCTCACCAAGGTGAAATTCTTGGAACCTTTGCGTTTTACTTCCGATCAGTGCGAAGCCCAAGTCCAAGAGATATCCAGCTAATCGAAAACGCAACTAGC
>Ga0185299_10002130_pt1 | contig 32307 bp, 24 predicted proteins | sample PaiPotPPA55metaG_FD_128002 | JGI IMG/M metagenome (GOLD analysis project Ga0185299, IMG submission 128002) | Iron sulfur acid spring bacterial and archeal communities from Banff, Canada, to study Microbial Dark Matter (Phase II) - Paint Pots PPA... ...
GCGTTTACGGCTGCGAGTAACGGGCATAGCACTGCCTCCTAAGGAGAAGAACTGGGTTAAGCCATTCTCCCTAAAGGCAGTCTGAAAAGGTTTTTTTGATTTATTAATCTAAAAACCTACATACCAGGGGACGCAGCTTGTTTTCGCACATTAGCACTCTGAAAACGAGCTGCGTCCATTTTTTCTTTTTAACGCCACTCCAGTTCGAAGCGCAAGCGTAACGCCCCATTTTTCCATAAGGTAGTTTGCGGGTAGCAGTACACGGTCACTTTTCCGCCCCGTTGTGTGTCACTGGCCGTGGCGGCGGCCGTTCGGCTGCGCGGGAGGGTCGCATGGACGACCGCAAAACACTCACGGAGACGGAGCGACTACTCTTGATGGCCGCTGCTGTCCACGACCTGGGGCCGGATACCGATCTGGCGTATGCGAACACGGCGCGGGTTGTTGATCAGGCTCTCCGGTGGCGCGGGTTGAGCGTCGAGGAGATTCGAAATGGGTGGCGGGAACCAGAGAGCCACCCCATCAACGAGGAAGTCTACAATGTCCTGATCCGGATGACCCACCAAGTGCTGTTCGGCGACAATTACCTTTCCCCTTTAGCGACAATTATCTTTCCCCACCTGGAGCCGCCGCCCTATGCCTCTGTCTGCTTGAACCGTTTGGCCGCTTCCGCCCGGTAGCTCGAGACGTTTAACTCCACGATCACGCTGTGATGCACCAGCCGATCCACCGCCGCCGCGGTCGTCATTGGGTCCTTGAAGATCTGCTCCCATTTCGAGAACGGCAGGTTGCTCGTGACCACCACACTGCCACGCTCGTAACGCTCCGCCAGAAACGTGAACAACACCTCCATCTCTTCCCGGCTCTGCTGCACATAACCCAGGTCGTCCAAGATCACCGCTTCCCATTGCTCCAGACGCTTGAGGAACATTTTCAGCGTGTAGTCGCGCTTGCTCGCTAGCAGGTCCTGGACCAGCAGGCTGCAGGTCGTAAACAATACCCGCCGCCCCGAGCGCACCAGTTCCTGGGCCACCGCCGCCAGGCAGTGCGTCTTCCCCGAACCATGCGCGCCAAACACCAACACATTGTCGCGCCGATCCAGGAAGTCGCCGCTCAACAAGCCACGCAGTTGTTGCACCACCTTGGCCGGCAGACGCTTCAGGTCCAAAGCCGACCAGCTCTTCTCCAGCGGCAGCTTCGAGGCCTTGAGCAGACGCTCGATCCGCTTCTCCTGCCGCTGCTGGCACTCGCGCCGGGCCAGCTCCAGCAGGTAATCGACATAGCTCCACGCCTCCGCCGTCGCTTGCCGGGCTACCGCCTCGTGCTGCACGCGCATCGTCGGCAGGTGCAATTCCTGAAGACAACGTGTCACTTCCTCGCCCGCATTGGCCGTCATCCATGACCTCCTTTTCTGTTCCGCCGACCGGCGAACTGTCCCCTGCCGTCAGGGTGTTCGTCGCCGTCAGCAAACTGTCGTATTGCTGCAAATCCACCGCCGGCACGCTCACCGCCAGGGTGACCGTCGGCGGCGTTTCCTGACCCAGAGAAGCACGCACGGCACGCAACGTCAGCGGCGCCGCGCCGCCGAGCAAAGACTGCAGCGCTGTCTCCACCGCCGCTTCTCCGATCCGGGCCGCCAAGTAGAGCACCTGCAAATAATCCTTGTCCGCTCGGTCACGATCCTGCGCCTGCAAGGTGTCGTAAGCACGGCGGAATGTGGTCGTCGGGTAGAGCTCTTCCCGGTAAACGTAGCGGGCAAAGGCGCCCGGCTTCCGCACCAGCCAGCTGATGATGTGCCGATAATCGATGTGGTGCTTGTTCTGGCCACGCAGCCGCGGCATATGCTGCACCAGGGCGTCGGCATACCACACTTCGATCTCCTCGACGCCGATGCGCACGTCGACAAACGCGCCGATCAAGCGGTCCGGCACCGAATAGGTGTTATGCCGGATCTGCAGGGTGCTTCCCTGACGTACGCGCAGGCGCTGACGCTCCTGTGTCTCCAGGCGAGCCGGCGGTAAGCCGCGCAACGCGGGCAACTCCGCAGCCAGGGCAGCCTGACGCCGCGTGTTGCGTTGCCTCGCCAGGTTCTGCAGAAAGACCTCGTAGGCTGGTCGGTCGGCAAAATCCCGGCTGCCCCGCAGCAGCAGGGCCTGCGCCACCGCCTCCTTGAAACGCCGGTGGCTCTGTTCACAATCGCCGTTCTCGTGCGCGCTGGCGGGGTTGGTAGCTTCGGCAGCTACTCCGTAATGCGCCATCAAGGCCCGGTACTTGGCGGTGAACTCCTCGGCTTGGCCGTCCGCGTGCACCGCCAAACTCATGCAGTCGGTACGGTGGCACCAAGGCGCACCGCCCAAGGCCCGCACCGCGTTCTGAAAGCCCTCGCTCAAGCTGGCGAAGCTCTCCGAGAAGCACACGGTTACGTGTTCCCAGTTCGAGTGCGTCAGCACGAAGTGGTACAGCAGATGATCGAACAACTGGCCGGCGATCGTCACGCCCAGGCTGCGCATGTGCGTGAAGTCCGAAGACCCCAAGCGACCGGGCTCATGGACCTGAGCGAAGTAGACCTCTTTGGCAGGGCCGTGCTCCGCCTTCCAGCTACGCACCCGCCGCTCCAGCGTGCGCCGCAGCGCGTCCGGATACTTCCCCGGATAAGCGCCCTGCAACCAGCCGAGCAAGGTGACCGCTTGCAAAGCCGGTTCGCGCCTCAGCATCTCCGCCAGCTCAGGCCACACTTCTGCCAGAGGATCCGGCCGCGTTCGCCAGGTCCGCGGTGGCCGCGCCTCACTGGGCAGTTTGGCTTGGTCCCGATACTTCCGAGCACTCTTGCGATCCATACCCGCCTTCATCGCCGCCTTCTTCAGCGATGCCTCCTGGTTCAGCCACATCCTCAGTTCCTTCACCTGGGCATCCGTCACCCGGCGCACCGTCCGCATTGGCAACCCCTTTCGAAGTGAGTTGCCTTCGTTTTACTTCCCGCGACCTCACGTGTTCGCTTATTCAGTGGGGAAAGATAGTTGTCGGTGGTGGGGACAGATAATTGTCGCTATTCAGCCTGCACCGCTGAGAGCGCATCGTATCCCTCGTTTACCAACGCGACGAGTTCTTCGTTCGCTGTCGCAATGTGGATACGCAGGCGCATAGTCTAATCAGGTGTCTTGCCGGTCGGGTCGAGAAGCCGTGATGCCGCCACGGTTAGGTGGAGCGATTCCTTGGGCCACATTACGGCGAAACACTCACTCGAACGGCTGTCCGAAGGTAAGCTCCTTGCCCTCATCGAACACCATGCCGGGCAGCGCGCCGTCCGGCGTTAATCGTCCTCTTCCTGCTTCTCTTCTTCGCGTGTGCCAGGAGCCTGGTAACCCTTGCCCTTGCGGGAATGTTCCTCCCCGGTTTCCTCCCCTTTTTCACGGGCGTGTTTCTTCTTGCGCTTCCACTCGTCGATCTTCTCTTTCCTTCCGGGGAACGGCGGTAAACTCATCAACCGCTTGATCTCGTCTTCAATTTCCTTCACCCGCTCTGGCATCTTGAGTTTCGGATCGGGCTTCGTGTGTGGAGAGTTCTTGCCGCCCCCGTGCTTCCAGGTTTTCTCGGGCAGGGGCCGAGGGCGCTCTTTCGGATCCCACTCCGCGTAGAAGCTGATAAACGCTTCGTCATCAAGCAAGGTCCAAAGTCTCGCGTCTTCGAGCCATTTTAGTGTTTTAGCCGACGAGAGCCTCTGGCCCGAGATGCGAGCCAACAGTCCACGAAGACGCTCGGATTCCGGGTCAAGTCGGTGTTCCACTCCGATACCTCCCAAGCCGCCGAACTGGGATAGCCATCCGTCGCGTGGCCAGTCGGCTGCACCGGTTTGTTCGGGAAGGAGCCTCTCGGCATGCGCCGAAAGGACGCCAGCATCAGTCCGCCACCCAGCTCCCGAGGGAACCCAAGATAACAGTTTACGGATCTCTTATTGCAAGTCAGCGTTGCGGAAAAACCACGCCCTGGACCGGCTTCGCGGCCTGGTAACGACTGAGGCCAAGCCATGTGCAAGAATCGAGCAACCGGCTGATGGCCGAGCGGCCACGCGGTAAACTACAGATGGGAAATGCCGGCCGTCCACCAGCGCCGGCGAACGTGCGGACGGACCTTCTTTGCACGAAAGCAACGTCGTTTGATGCGGAGCCGTTCGCTGAAGCTCACCTGGCAGACCAGTGAAATGGCCAGTTGACTGCACGCCGCCGAGGCCTGGCTGCGCTCCCCGGCGAAGATGGATGCCGCGTTGGCAGGTGCGTTGACGGCTCCGGTGACGGCCTTGTTGCAGCCGCAATTGCTCTAGTGTTGATCGAGCGCTCGGTCCTGGCTTTCAGCCTGAAAGTGACCATCAGCGACGGCGTGAAGCCCTTCGGATCACTGCTTCTGGTCAGACAGCCTTAGCGCATAGAAACCATCGAAAAGTGGTTTGCCGCCAACCTTTGTCATGCCCAAATGTCGTACCAGAGCCGCATCGCTGATGTCCGTCGATTCGTAAGTCTCCAATTGATCCTGGCCGCTGTCACCTGGGCGAGCGAGCATAAAGCTGAGCCGAAAAATATCGCGTTCACGGTAATTCATGTCCACCGCGCGGATGCTGAGCCCTTGAAGGACGCGCCAAACCATGACAAGCATGGCAGGTGATCGGTTGGGACGCAGCAGTTGGAGAAAGGCTTGAACTTTGTGCGGATTCCTTTCCGCTTCAGCTTGAAGGTCCTCGGGCGCAAATGAAACGGCTACTCCGCAGCGCGAGCGGTATTCCGCGGCAAGCCGAGTGAGAAGATCGAGGTAGGCAGGAATGGCTTGATCCTTGGGAGCATACATGTCGATCATCCAACCCAGCCCATTCGTGCGGAGCAAGGTTTCGAGAATCTCAGCCGATGATTGGCTCATGCTGCCTCCGCATAGCAAAAGGCATCTGTGTTCAAGATCTCCATCTCCATCATTGTCCTGATCCCCTCCAGTATTGCCGGCATTTCGCCGACGTTGGGATCATCGAGTACAACCGTCACGGAGTTTTCGGAAAGAATCAGATACAACATGGAATTCACTGGCGAATCTGGCTTGTCCGCGTCCCACAAGGCTTCCGCTTGGACGTTTGGGTACGCAAGCAGATGGCGTATCCGGCCAATGGGGATCTCGCCGTAAGATGAGTATTTTTCGCCCGTCTCGGCGTCTTCAAATCGCGCGTGGGGCCATTGCCGTTGGATGACGCGGGCGCAAGCGTCCAGCGACGCGGGTGAGCCGACTGCGGGTATGACGATATCTTTGCCGCCAATCATGCCTATTTCTCCGCCAAATCTTTTGTCGCTCCGTGCACGATCTGCCGATCAGGTTCCACGGGATAATCCTTGGGAGAATAGAAAATCACTTCCCCTCGACCGCCTGGCAAAGGTTTGAGACCGTCGTCTCCCGAGAAGTGAAACACGAATTCGAGCTTGTCGCGGCAACCGCGAACAAAAATTCGCTTGCCAAGATTAATGGTTCCGGGCGGCAAGGTTGTAAAGTACGCTCCTTCGGGATGGTCCCCAGGCGGTTGGGAAGCCTTGAAAAGCCAGGTCGGTTGAGAGCGAATGGAGTTGAATCCCTTCGTGTTTGTGTAGTGAAACACCATCTCCCTCCCACACGCCCGTTTTCCCCACTAGGACATTATACTGCCACGGTCGCGATGGCGTGATCGATGTTGATATCGTCCGCCGACATCCTTCCCGCGAAATTGCCCCCGCAGGGCAGGTCGGCCTGAGCCGCGAGATAGGGCTGGTTCTGCGCGTTCCGGTCTGCTGCTTGAAAGGCTTCTGGTCCAAGGTGGTCCAAGGCACAGTCTACCGTTGCAATTATTCCAGATGGACTTGCGGAAAAATATGGCGCAGGCGTCTCGTCCTGCCCGCGTGGCCTGGTCGCGGAGAATTGTCAATCCGCCGATAGGCCGAACGAACATGCCGAACCACACAAACAATCTCGCCGATGAGCCGCTTATTGTGAACGGAGGAATAGCAGCCCTGGTCTTGCCAACTACTTCTTCGTCCCCACTCCCATCGCGCGAAAGCGTTCGAGCGCCTCGCTCGAACCGAAGTCCTCGAACTCGAAGAAGGGACGGATCTCGCACTCGCTCTCCGCGCCAAGGCGGCCCGGGGCGTCAACCTGCACGAAGCGCTTGGTCCAGGCGATCGCCTCGGCCTTCGACGTGAACTGGAGGATCGCATAGCCGCCGACCAGCTCCTTGGTTTCCGCGAACGGTCCGTCGGTCACCAGGCGCTTGCTGCCGGAGAAGCGGACCCGCGCGCCCTTCGAGCTCGGCTGCAGCCCGTCGCCCGAGAGGAATACGCCGGACTTCACCCCTTCCTCCATGAACGCTCCCATGGCGGCCAGGAGCTTCTGGTCCGGGAGGACGCCCGCCTCCGTGTCCCTGTCCGCCTTGACAATGCCCATGTAGCGGATCGTGCCGGGCTTCCGGGCGGGCGGGGCGGCGCGGATTTGCTCCTCCTTCTCCCGCCAACCAGCGGGCTTCTCGGCGGCGTCGACCGGGAAGTCAAACAGTTCGTACAGCGGGCGCAGCTCGATCTCACCTTCCTGAAAAGGCACCCGCTTGGCCCAGGCGATGGCTTCCTCCCGCGATTGTGCCTGGATCAGGCAGAAGCCAGCGATCAGCTCCTTCGACTCGGCGAAGGGTCCGTCCGTCACCGTAAGCTTGCCGTTGGCGTAACGGACGCGTACGCCCGCCGAGCTCGGCTGGAGTCTCCCGGAATCGAGTCGCGCGCCGGCCTTGACCAGCTCCTCGGTCCAGCTGGCCATCTCCGACAGGAGCTTCTCGTCCGGCCAAACGCCCGCCTCGAAGTCCCTGGTGGCCTTGACCAGCATCATGAAGCGCATCGTTGTATCTCCTTTTGGCTTGCAGATAGACCATCCCCACGGTTTCGACCGGGGAAGTCGGCCCTGGCTGGCCTGTTAACACCCAATAGTCGTTCGGTGGGGGGCCAGAATCGACAACGGGACCAGAATTCTTTTGAGGCGATGGCGCGATCGATGATGATATCGTCCGCCGACATCCTTGCCGCGAAATCGCCCCCGCAGAGCAGGTCGGCCTGAGCCGCACGATCAGGGCTGGTTCTGCGCGTTCAGGTCTGCTGCTTGAAAGGCTTCTTCCCAGCTCTGCCCAACACCTTTCACCCAAAACACGCTGCCGATCTGTTTGCCAACCCTGAACTCACCGGATTCCGGCTGATGGCGCGCACGACCTGCCTCTCCCCAGCGGCGCCGAGCTTGCTGCATAGCTTCAGCGTGGGTCATGACGCGCACTCATAGAGAGAGAACAGCATCATCGGCAGGTGCGATCTGGAAGGCAGCCGTTCGCGCAGGGCGCTACGACCGCAGCGTGAAAATAGGGATCGGCAAGGAGTGCTTTCAACTTGGTCAGGATTGACTTTTTCTCCTCTGCCGGAATCTCCGCCGCCTCGATGAGCTGCTGAAGGGCTTCCAAAAGCTGCAGGCCCGTCAGCGGCACGAGGCCGTTCCGAGCAGCAACAGGAGCAGGACATTCGATGTTTTGATTGATGGCGGAAGGCGCCGTGGTTTGCTGCATCTCGTGCCATTTCGACGTTGTGACAAGTTTCAGCATCGTGTGGGCAACATTGGACCCGGTCATGACCGACCTGTATTTCGCCACCTCAGATACTACCAGAGCTTGCGGACAATCAGCCCTCTTGAGGAAGTCTCCTTCTTGAACATCGAGATCGAATGGCGCGAATGCAGTACTCATCGACTGAAGGCGCACGTTGATCTTTCGCTCCTGGCCATCACGAGTGAGCACCACCTGGTCGTTCAATTCGCTTCTCCCGGGCCGGTAATCAGCGGTGTCCGGCAGATCAAAATCCCGCGCCAAGCTTCCAACAAAAAAGCCGACGTGGCAGAACACCCCCAGAGTGTTCAACCACGTCGGCTTACTCTTTAACGGGCCTCCCGAAATATCGGGCTGCCCTTTACCTAGTCATCCGACGACTTCAACAAACAATCCGGCTCTAACTCATCGGTACATTACCGACTCAAACAGTGAAAAGCAAGCAGGACTGCCACGGCGCGACACTAGCCGTTGGCGAAGAACTCGCCGGAGGCTTCGAGACCAAGCCGGACCACGTCGGCATCGAAGTTTGAGAAGACCAGGGCTTTCAGGCCCACGATGTCCGGAGGGCGGTGCACCAGCGCGTTGTAGTAGGACGTAAACAGCCGCGTGCGGAATTCGGACGAGTCAAGGAAGACCCTCGCTACCCCAGGAGAGCCCGGTTGCGACATGGCGTTGACCCATGCCGCCACTTCACCGGGGCTTGCCGCACGGTTGAGTAAGAGCCGGTAAAGGGCTGCCACCTCGCGCTGCGGCGGCGTTCCAGAACCGATCAACGCCTGGGCACGATTGAAGAATTCCGTACTACCAAGGATGTCACTCAAGACCTGCCCCTCGGTCTGTCCCTGCAGCAGCAAGTTCACCAGTCCGAAGTCTTCGCCGTTCAACGCCTGGCGGCCCAGGTAGCTCTGGTACCAGAATGCGACCAGATGAACCCGTGCCTCCGGGGAATGCTCGATCGCGGCGGCGACCATCGCCTGGTTCGCGATGCCGTTGCTGAGGACCTGGACCCAGAAGCCCGCATCGCTGGGACTGCTCAGATCGCCGGATCGTCCCAGTTCATCCCGGTACAGCGCTTGCACGAAATGAGCTTGCGGCGTCAGAACGGTGAGGGTGAAGGTCTGCGCCGCGTCCGGACCGACGCCGTTGCTAGCGGCAAAAATCAAGTTATAGGCTCCGGCGCTGCCGGCCGCGGGTGTGCCACTAAGCACACCGGTCGCGGCATTGAAGGCTAGACCGGCGGGCAAGGCGCCGCTTTCGCTGAGCGCGGGCGCGCCAAAGCCGGTGTCCGTCACCGTAAACGTGCCGGGACGGCCTACGGTGAAGGTCGTGTCGGCGGCACTCGTGATGGCCGGCGCCTGCTGGACGGGGACGTAGAAGTTCTGCACGGCGTCACGGCCAACGCCATTATGCGCCGTGACCGTAATGCGATAGAGGCCGCCCGTGCCGGTCGCGGGCGTGCCGGCCAACGTCGCCGTGCCATCGTGGTTGTCGATGAACGTGATGCCGCTCGGCAGGGCGCCGACTGCGCTGAGGGACGGGATCGGGGAGCCGCCGCCAGTGAGCGTGAAGGCGTCCTTCCGACCGACGGCAAAAATCAGCGGCTTGGCGTCGTAGTAGTCAATTTCTAGCGGCAGCTCGACGACAAGGGTGAAGTTCTGGGAGGCGTCAGCGCCCAGGCCATTGTGCGCGGTGAGCGTGACGTGATAGATGCCGCCGCCAGTGCGGAGAGCCAGATCTGCGGAGAAGGCGGCGTGCCATTGTGGTTGTCCGCGAACGTAACACCGGCGGGCAAAGCTCCGGTCTCGGTCCAAGTCGGCCTGGGGAAGCCGTTGGTGGTGACGGTGAACGTGATGGAGGGATAGGAGTAGATGATGATCGGTGGGTAATACGAGTTAGAAATCCTGGGCGAATAGTTGATAATTTGGCCCAGAACAAGAGTCCCCGTGTTGGGGCTGGTGATGGCCGGCGCCTCCTGTATCGTCAACATGAAGGACTGGGTAGCGTCGGGACTGTGGCCGTTGTGCGCCGTAATGATCAGCGTGTACGAGCCGCCTGCGCCGGCGGCCGGAGTCCCGGACAGCGTGGCCGTGCCGTCTCCATTGTCAACGAACGTGAGGCCGTTTGGCAGGGTCCCAGGCGTAGGGTGGGGGCCATCCCACGTCCAACCGGGCTGGTAGTATGCCGGGAACACGTACACTGGCGGCACCACGACCTCGCTCAAAGCCGGCGCGGGAAAGCCGGTGGTGCTGAAGGTGAAGCTGCCCGCCTGGCCGACCGTGAAGGTCACATTGTCGACGTTGGTGATGGCCGGCCGCTCGTCTTGCGTGACGGCGCCGGCGTCGACGGCGCCGTTGATGACGCGCGCGAAACCGCGCTCGTCCGAGGCCGGGGCGCCGTTCAGGACCCCCCTGGCAATGGCCGGGCTGCCCCGCGACAGCGCCTCCGTCTCCAGGGTGGTCGGGATGCCCTGTGAGCCGGCTGACGGACCGCCGTTGTCCTGCAGCGGACCGAGAAGCGGGTCGAGAGGCGCGGCGCTCGTGCCTGTCTGAGTGGTTGCGGCATGGAAGCCGGTGTTGCCGCTGCCGGCGCCGCTGACGCCGATCACGTTGCCGCCCAGATCGGTGAAGGCCGGCAGCACGGGATTGTTGGCGTCCGGCCCGCTCACGCCGCGGTTGCCGGCGAGGATGGTGTTCTGCACGCCGAAGAGAGAGCCGGCTGTGCCCGCCCAGAAGACGCCGCCGCCGGCCGCCGCCGCGTTGGCGTTGATGGTGTCATTGAGGAGCTTCAGGACGCCGGTGAACCCAGGCCCGGCATCGAGGCCGCCGCCAGCGCCCGCGGTGTTTAGCGCGCTGTTAGCGGTGATCGTGGTGTTGGTGATCGTCGAGGCGTTGAAGTCGACGCCGGCAGTGGCCAGCTCGATGCCGCCGCCGCTGCCGCGCGCCGTATTGTTCGCGACGGTGCTGCTCTGGACGTTCAGCGTATCGCCGCCGGCAAAAATGCCGCCACCGCTGCCGCCGCTGGTGTTGCCTTCGATAGCGCTGTCGGTGATGAAAGTGCTGGCCCCGGCCACGGCGATGCCGCCACCGTCGCCGCTTCCCCCATTGTCAAGGAAGACGCTGTCAGCAATGGTTAATGCGCCGTGATGGTTCGCGGCCGCGAAGCCGCCGCCGTTCGCTCCTGAGGAGTTGCCTTGCACGGTGCTGTTGGTGATGGAAGCGCTGCCGCCCTCGACGATGCCGCCACCGTCGCCACCGGCCACGTTGCCAAGGAAGTTGCTGTCCGCGACGGCAAGGGTGCCCTGGTTGCTCTCGTCGGCGAAGCCGCCGCCCATTCCTCCCGAAGAGTTGCCCTGCACGGTGCTCATGGCGATGCTGACGCTGCCATTGCCCGCATTGCCGATGCCGCCGCCAACGCTGTTTGCAGCGAGGGCATGGTTGCCATCAATCAGACAGCTTCCGGTCACGTTCAGCGTGGCACCTTGCAGAACGGCGCCGGCTGCGATGGCGTCGAGCCAAATGCCGCCGCCCGCATTCACGGCAGTGTTATTGACGATGGTGCTGTAGCTGACCGAAACGATGCCCGGGCCGTCCGTCTCGAGCCCGCCGCCGGCGCCGCCGGCGCGGTTAGCGCTGATTGTGGTGTTATGGAGCGTCAAGGTCCACGGGGCGCCGGCCGTATGCTCCATGGCGATGCCGCCGCCCTCGGCAGTGGCGGAGTTGTTGGTGACGACCATGTAGTTCAGCGTCAGGCTGGCGTTACCCTGGTCCCGAATGCCGCCGCCGCTGCCGGCCGCCGCATCAGCGGATGACGCGTTGCCGTTCTGGATCGTGAAGCCCTGGAGGGTGACGGCAAACATGGGGGTCGGGTTGGCGGGGTCGTAGCTGGGGTTGATGTCAAAGACGCGATCGAGCTGATTGCCGTCCACCACGATGGCGCCGCTGCTCGTGTTGGTGATGGTCAGGTCGCCGCCGCTGGGCAGGATGTCGAAATCGCCGGTGGCATTGGCATCCTCGTTGGCGCCTGGGATGGCGATTTTGTAGCTGCCGGAAACGGTCAGGTTGATCGTATTGCCGCCCGGCGTGGCGTTGGCCGCCTCGATGGCCGAGCGTAAGGTGACGACACCGGCGGGCGGGTTGAGCAGATCTAGCGTGCTGTTGACGTTGAAGACCGCGGGCGCCAAACGCTGCTCGAGCGGTTCCAGGGTCAAGCGGGAGCGGTTCTGCCTGGCAGCACGTCTTCCGCCCTGTTGGGATGCGTGGTCGAACCAATCCTGGACATGCTTTATCCAATGGACGAGACGATTATTCATGCTTGGCACACCTCGCGGCACATAAAGACGGGGTCGGATCCGGGCCACTCCTATGTATCCCGCAAAGCCGCGGAAAAGGTTACAGCCAACAAAAAACCCCGCCAGGTTGCCCTGGCGGGGTTTTGCAAAATACCCGGCGATTACCTACTCTCGCGCCAAAGGGCACTACCATCGGCCCTGGATGCTTAACGGCCGTGTTCGGAATGGGAACGGGTGTGACCATCCAGGTATGCTCACCGAGAAGTTCAATGATTGCAGACTGCAGATTTAAGATTGCAGATTGAACTGACTTCAATCTGCAATCTCAAATCTGCAATCTGCAATTGGATAGCAATAAGAGTTGTCTCTGCCCGAGCTTCGGAGTCGAGCAAAGGATCAATGCGGTCAAGCGCTTGGCTGTTAGTACCGGTTAGCTAAAGCGGTTGCCCGCCGTACACATCCGGCCTATCGACCTGGTGGTCTTCCAGGAGCCTTTGTTCCCGAAGGAACGGGAGACCTTATCTTGCCGAGGGTTTCACGCTTAGATGCCTTCAGCGTTTATCCTGGCCGTACGTTGGCTACCCAGCGCTGCCCCGAGCGGGACAACTGGCACACCAGAGGTACGTCCCTCCCAATCCTCTCGTACTAGGGAGAAAACGGCTCAAGTCTCCTGCGCCCACAACAGATAGGGACCGACCTGTCTCACGACGGTCTAAACCCAGCTCACGTACCGCTTTCATTGGCGAACAGCCAAACCCTTGGGAGCTTCTCCACCCCCAGGATGCGATGAGCCGACATCGAGGTGCCAAACCTCCTCGCCGCTATGAACGCTCAGAGGAGATAAGCCTGTTATCCCCGGAGTACCTTTTATCTGTTGAGCGACGGCCTTTCCATCCAGCACCGCCGGATCACTAAGTCCTGCTTTCGCACCTGCTCGTCCGATCAGACTCGCAGTCAAGCACCCTTCTACCTTTACGCTCGCTGCCCGATTGCCAACCGGGCTGAGGGTACCTTTGAACTCCTCCGTTACTCTTTAGGAGGAGACCGCCCCAGTCAAACTGCCCACTTAGCCCTGTCCACCGCCCGGTTTCACGGGCCGGGGTTAGAACTCAAGCACAACAAGGGTGGTGTTTCAATTTTCGCCTCCCCAGGCGCCAGAACGCCCGGTTCATAGGCTCCCACCTACACTACGCATGCTGGGCCTAAGCCCAAGACTAAGCTACAGTAAAGGTTCACGGGGTCTTTCCGTCTAATTGCGGGTATGTTGCATCTTCACAACAACTACAGTTTCACCGAGTCGCTCGTGGAGACAGTGATCCGGTCGTTACGCCATTCATGCAGGTCGGAACTTACCCGACAAGGAACTTCGCTACCTTAGGACCGTCATAGTTACGGCCGCCGTTTATCGGAGCTTCGGTTGCGAGCTTCTCCGGTTACCCGGATAACCCTCTTCCTTAACTTACCGACACCGGGCAGGCGTCAGTCTGTATACATCCGCTTGCGCGTTCGCACAGACCTGTGTTTTTAGTAAACAGTCGCCAGATCCCTTTCACTGCGGCCCCCGAGGGCTTTAACACCCCCAAGGGCACCCCTTATCCCGAAGTTACGGGGTTAATTTGCCGAGTTCCTTCACGAGCGTTCTCTCGAGCGCCTTAGAATCTTCATCTCGCCTACCTGTGTCAGTTTTAGTACGGGCCGTCTGCTTCAATCGCCCCGAGGCTTTTCTTGACTCCTGGTCCAACCACTTCGGGATCGTAAATGCCCTCGCCCTTGCGGGACGCGGATTTCTATCCCCGCGCTGGCTTTCCCAAAAGCGTCACTCGGTTTGTCCACAGATCGGGTGCAGGAATATTAACCTGCTGTCCATCGACTACGCCTTTCGACCTCGTCTTAGGGTCCGACTAACCCTGGGCGGATTTACCTTCCCCAGGAAACCTTAGGCTTTCGGCGAACGGGATTCTCACCCGTTTTATCGTTACTCGTTCCGGCATGATCACTTGCAGGACCTCCAGGGTTCGTTATCCGTACCCCTTCGCAGGCAACTGCAACGCTCTCCTACCGTATGGCTTGCGCCATACCCGCCGCTTCGGTGTCATGCTTAGTCCCGTTCATTATCGGCGCAGGACTCCTCGACCAGTAAGCTATTACGCACTTTTTAAATGATGGCTGCTTCTAAGCCAACATCCTGGCTGTCTCAGGAATCCAACTTCCTTTCGCACTGAGCATGACTTAGGGACCTTAGCGGGCGATCTGGGTTGTTCCCCTCTCGACGACGGAGCTTATCCCCCGCCGTCTAGCTGCCCCACCTTGTACAACGGTATTCGGAGTTTGGTTTCGAAGGGTAGTCGGGTAGACCCCCTATCGAATTCAGTCGCTCTACCCCCGTTGCCAACTAATGAGACGTTAACCCTAAAGTTATTTCGGAGAGAACGAGCTATCTCCACGTTTGATGATACTTTCAATCCTCCACACAGGTCATCACCCAGTTTTTCAACACTGGTGTGTTCGGACCTCCATGGGGTATTACCCCCACTTCATCCTGCCCATGCGTAGTTCACGTGGTTTCGCGTCTACGACCATGAACTTTGTCGCCCTATTCAGACTCGCTTTCGCTTCGGCTCCGCGGCAATGCCGCTTAACCTTGCTCATGACCGTAAGTCGCCGGATCATTATGCAAAAGGCACACCGTCACCCCACAGCAGCCAGAGACCAGGGACCACAGCAGGAGTCCATGGTCCATAGTCCATGGTCCATAGTCAAAGACAGAATGTTCTCTGGTTCTTGACTATGGACCATGGACTATGGACCATGGACTCTCTGCCTGATCGCTGGTCCCTGGCTGCTGAGTCGGGCTCCGATCGCTTGTAGGCATGTGGTTTCAGGTTCAGTGTCCTCCCCTGGTAGGGGTTCTTCCCATCTTTCGCTCGCGCTACTTGGTTCACTATCGGTCGCCAGCGAGTACTTAGCCTTGCGGGATGGACCCCGCAGATTCAGACCGTCTTCCACGTGGACGGTCTTACTCAGGTGCCGGTGCGTCCGCTTTCCCTTGCCGCGTACGGGACTATCACCCGCTATGGTCGCTCTTTCCAGAGCTGTTCCGCTAAGGTACTTGCATTCTAAATACCGGTCCTACAACCCCACCCGGACGAGTCCGAGTGGTTTAGGCTGATCCGCTTTCGCTCGCCGCTACTGACGGAGTCGCGGTTGCTTTCTTTTCCTGGGGGTACTGAGATGTTTCAGTTCTCCCCGTTCGCTCCATACACCTATGGATTCAGTGCATGGTAATTCGGGCATCCCGGGCTCAATGCTCGTTTGACAGCTCCCCCGGGCTTATCGCAGTCTTCCACGCCCTTCATCGCCTGCTGGCGCCTAGACATCCCCCACACGCCCTTAGTAGCTTGACCGCATTGATCCTGTCCTCGACCGAGGAAGTCCGTAGTCCATAGTCAATAGTCCGTAGCCAAAAACCAAACGGTTCTTGCCACGGCCTGCCGCTACCTTCCACGAGCTTCAGGATCTGCATCCGCTACTTGAAAGTCTTTCGCCCTCAGCCAGAGCACGCAAACAAAGTTGTCTTTGACTACGGGCTATTGACTACTGGCTACTGACTTTTTCGAAAAGTAACGATCCAATTCTCTTCTTTGGGCTCATGCAGAGATCGCAAGAAACTAAACGTCCGGCAGCCGAGGCTGCCTTGGTCTAGCTGCTTGTGAATTGCAACTCTTATCGCTACCGAGTTGTCAAAGAACTTGTCCTGGCTACGCTGCGAAGTTGCCGAAGCAACAATCGCAACGCCTTCTGCTGGCCAGGAGTCGCTGCACTCGCGGGTGCGGCGACTCGCGGCCAGAAAAACCTAATCTATGGCTCGTCGTGCCGGGATCAAGGTTAGATATCGGCAAACGGCAAAAGATTCAATAACTCGCCCTTTTTTCGTGTGGAGATGAGGGGGATCGAACCCCTGACCTCGTGGTTGCAAACCACGCGCTCTCCCAGCTGAGCTACATCCCCATCGAAAAAGGTGTCAGGACCCGTTTCGCCCAGTGCCAGCCACGAAGGTCCCGCTGCAACGAGGCGAAACGGGTCCTGACACCTTTTTCGCGTCACTGCGGGTACTTGGATTCGAACCAAGGACCTCAGCTTTATCAGAGCTGCGCTCTAGCCAACTGAGCTATACCCGCTCGAAGCCAGGGCAACAAAAAAGCCAAACCAGCAAAGGTTTGGCTCTATCCGGCCCTGATTATTGGATAGAGCGTCAAATCTCCTTACGGCTGTTGAGAATTCGCTTGGTCATGAACACGCTGCCTTCCGCTGTGACGGGGAAACCAACCTTTCCCTGGAGAGTGCTCCTGTGCGGTAATTATAAAGCGAAGCCGCAAAGTGTCAACTGGGAAAATAACGAGTTCAGCGCATGACCACCGGCTCGGCGGTCTGGGCTGGGCCGGCACCATGCCGTCCCAGCCCATAGCCGATCAGGAGCGCTAAAGCGAGCAGCAAGGTAACGACCAGGGCCAGCGGCCAGCTCCACGAAGTGAGCCCTTCTTCCCAGGACGCCAGCCAGCGGCGAAAGAGCGCCTGGCGTTGCAGGCGCTTTAGCCAGCGCCGCCCGATGGCGGCGCGATCGAACTGCCGCACGGCTGTGGCGACCTTGCTGACCTGACGGCGCGCCTGGGCGTTGTCGGGATCAATTTCCAGAACTTCAAGATAGGCCCAGACCGCCTCGCCCAGTTCTCCCCGGCGCGTCAATTCATCCGCGCGCGCCAGGCCGTCCTGCAGGTGGCCGACGTAATCCACCAGAATCGAAAGATCCGCCCGGCAGCGTGGACAGGCGCTGCTCCACTCGGCGAGCTCTTTCTTGCACATCGGGCAGATCAGCATGGTCCATGGCCCATAGTCCATAGTCCATAGTCCATAGTCCGCGGCGTTTTGCCATGGACTATTGACTATGGACTATGGACCTTTTTAGAGCAGATAGGCGTAATTCAGCAGCCGGTCGTTGAGGGCGTTGCTGGCTTCTTCCATTTTTTTGCGGTCGCCGGAGCCCATGGCGAGCCGGACCATGCGGCAAAGTTCCTCTAAGTCGCGCTTGTCCTCGGGGTTTTCCACGCGCGGAATGACGTCCTGCTCGGTCTTCTTCAGCACGTCCAGCGCTTCGCGGTACTCCAGGGTGGACTCAAGTTGCAGCGTGCGATTGACCAGGTCCTCATTGATGCGCTTCAGCTTGATGAGCTGGGCGGCGTCCAGCTGATCTTCGCCGGCCTGCTGAATGGCGAAGCGCTTCTTGTGGCGGGTATGCACGTCGTTGATCTGCACGGTCAGAATACCGTCGTCGCCATATTCGAAGGTCACGTCGAGGGCAGCGTCGCGCTGCTGGCGTGGGGGATCGAACTCCCAGGGAATCTCGGCCAGCTTGACGTTTTCGGTGTTCTCCGGGCTGTCGTAGGTGTCGCCTTCGTAAACGCTGATCACGACGCGCGTGGCCGGGTCGGCGACGGGGTGATAGGTCTTGGTGAAGGAGCAGGGGATGTCCACGCCGCGCTTGATGATCGGATCGAGATAGATGCGGCGGTGTTCGTCTACCGGGTTGGTGCACAGCGAGTGCTCGAGCTTGACGCTGTAGGCGTAATTGTCCAGGCCCGGGGCGCCCTGGAGAATGGCGGCCACGATGGCGGCGCCCTGCGCGACGCAGGTCATGGGATCCACCTTGTCGAATGGCTCGGGCTCCTTGCCGGCCATCTTCTCGGCGACATAGCGGCGCACCAGCGGAATCTTGCTGGTCCCGCCCACGAGCAGGATGCGGTCAATGTCTTTCGGCTTCAGGCCGCGCAGTTTCATGGCCTCGTCAATCGCGGTCCCGGACTTCAGCACCAGCGGCATGATCTCGCGCTCGAATGTCGGGCGATCGATCTCTTCTTCCAGATTGAGATGGCGCTCGGGGACGAGGGCGGCACGCCGGGCGATGGCAGTCTGTTCCGCGGAGAGATCGATCTTGGCTTGCTCCACGGCAAGCATGAACTGCTGCTTGTATGGCGAGTTAAGGACGTCGAAGCCGGTCTTCTGCTGAAAGCGGTCGGCCAGGAGTTTGCCGAGTAGAACGTCCATGTCGTCGCCGCCCAGTTTGCTGATGCCCTTGCTGCTGATTTCCTCGAAGATGCCGTGGTGGATGCGGAGCACGGTCACGTCGAGCGTGCCGCCGCCGAAGTCGTAGACGAGGATCGTCTGGTCCTCGCTGGTGTTGAGCCCGTAGCAGATGGCCGCGGCGGTCGGCTCGTTGATGAGCGTGAGCACTTGCAGACCGGCGGCGCCGGCGCAAAGCTTGGTCGAATGCCGGGCCAGGCCTTTTGAATTTGCCGGAATCGTCACGACCGCCTTGGTGAAGCTTTCGCCGAGCCGCTCCTCGGCGTCTTTCTTGAGGAGGCTGAAGAGCATCACTGCGATCTGCTCCGCGCGCAGGTTCTGGCCGACGAGCGGAACGCGTTCGGACGAGCCGAGGATGCGCTTGATGGAGCGGATGGAGCGTTGCTCGTCAAACGTTTCCTTGGCCTCTTGGCCAAACGACAGGGTGCCGTCGCGGCGCAGCGTGACGACGGACGGCGTCCACTTCAAGCCTTCCTTGTTCGGGATCACCTCGGCATGTCCGTACTGAAAATTGGCGACCACCGAGTTGCTCGTTCCGAAGTCGATGCCGATATAGGGCATGGGCAGAACCTCTTCCAGGAAATTATTCTTCTAGCCTATAGGACAGGCGCAAGCAGAGCCAGCGTTTTCCGTCTGGTGATTCGTCGCCGACAGCGGGAAATTGCCTCCCGTCGAAGAAACTTCGTCGCCTGACAAGCGCGGGGCTTGCCGTCCTCGCGGAACCCCTTACTTGTAGAGGAAGAGCCCCTTAATTAAGTAGCGTTGATAAAGGAGAGTCGCATGCGCAGCGTCATGGCCCTGCTTACTGGTTTAATCATCCTGTCCGCGACTTGCGCCGATGACAAAGGAGACAAAAAAGTGCCTCCCGTGCTGAACTTCAAAATGAAAACCCTGGCAGGCACGGAAGTCGACCTGTCGCAATACCAGGGCAAGCCCATCCTCATCGTCAACGTCGCCAGCCGGTGCGGCTACACGCCTCAGTACAAGGGCTTGCAGGCGCTGCATGACAAGTACGCGAAGGAAGGACTGGTTGTTCTCGGCGTGCCGTCGAACGACTTCGGCAAGCAGGAGCCGGGAACCAGCGAGGAGATCGCCGAGTTCTGCGATAAGAATTACGGCGTGAAATTCGACATGCTGGAGAAAGTCGTCGTCAAAGGACCGGACAAGGTGCCGCTGTACAAGTACCTGACTGCCAAGGAGACGGATCCCAAATTCGCCGGCGAGATCAAATGGAACTTCACCAAATTCCTGATCAGCCGCGACGGCGCGATTGTCGCTCGGTTTGAGCCGGGCGTGAAGCCGGAATCGGAAAAGCTAACCAGGGCCATCGAAGCCGAACTGTCGAAAAAGTAGCTGGGCGGCGGACAAGCTTCAGCCCGTTGACGGGGGACAGGACCTTTGTCAACGGGCTCTTTCCGTAGCGCCGAGCGAGGAATAGGCGCCTCATTCCGATGCTCCGCCGACGTAGGCGTCCGTGTCGGCATGCTGATGCTTCCACTCCCCCCAGGTCGTGAGCGTGAAGCGTAACTGCTCAAAGGGCACGGCAGGCATTCCCGGATTGGCGGCATTGTCATCCTGCAGACAAATTCCGGCTGGGGTAGCCAGCAGAAGGCTGCCGTTGTACCAGCCACCACAGGCAATATCCAGTACTTCGCCCCGGCTGCTGCCGGTAAAGACGCGCGTACAGTTGTTGCGATCGCAATGCGTCACCGTCACCGGCCAGCCGGCCACGAGATCATTGACCACGTGCCGTTCTTGCCCCGCGAAAGCCGCGACCAGATAGGCGCGGGCTTTGCCGCCCGCCACAACGCCGATGACCTCGTCGCCATCGCCCAGCGGGGCCTTGTCGGCGCGGTAAGTATGCGGTCGCATAATTCCAGGCCAAAGGAAGGGCGTCGCGCTCTCGAAGAGGGGCGCGCTGTTGGCACGTGCTGTCTTTGGCTGGCCGCCGCCAGGCCGCACGATAAGCTTGAGACTAACTCCCAGGCCGATCGCAATTGCTAGGAAAACAAGCACCTGCAGGGCAGGGGAGCGCGATTGGTGAAGGGGACGGCTTGTGGTCGAATCAGACATAGCAAAGCTTCCGGAGTCCTGGCCGAGGAGTCCATAAGAGACTAGCAGGCATAGGTGAAAGGATCATGAGAATCACGGTCGCCGAGGCGGCCGAACAGATGGGCCGCACCAAGAACGCTGGCGTCGGGCCGCTGTTCCGCGGACTCAAGACACTGCGACCATTGCCTCGCTCTGTCGTCTGTAGAAGCGGGACACTTCATGAAGGTCATTGCGTGGGCCTGGCTTACTGCATAGGAGAATCGATGACTACCACCGACTCAGTCTTTCAACGCGCCTTGTCGAACATGCTGACGGAGATTTTCGATGGCCCGCCGGGCAAGGAGGCGTATCTGCTCAACCCAGGCGATCCCGGCCTGCTTCGCCAGCTCGACACGATCGCAGCGAGCGCGGCGTCGAAGCGGCCCATGCCCGGAAAAACGACGATCGCTGCGCACGTCGATCACGTTCATTTCGGCCTCTCCATCCTGAACCGCTGGGCAGCCGGCGAGGCGAATCCCTGGACCGGCGCCGACTGGAACGCCAGTTGGCAGCGCACCACGGTTACCGACGATCAGTGGCGAACACTCTGCGCTGGCCTCCGCCACGAAGCCGAAAAATGGCGGAAGGTCGTCGCCACGCGCACGAATTGGGACGACATGGCTGCTGCCGCGGCGCTCTCCACCGCCGCTCACACGGCCTATCACATCGGGGCCATCAGGCAAATCCTTGCCGGGCTGAATACGTAGCATGGCATGGACGGCATTGGCCGGGCAACGAGTGCCCGAATGCGCGGTAACCACGCCAGTTTCAGCGAAGATTGCCGCTTCGATAAAATAAGCCGCAGTCGCCACGACCTGCCCGAGTTCCTGGACAAATATCGAAACGGATTGAAGCCGATGCCCGCTACTCTTCGTCCCCTAAGCGCAGAATCTGCTGGCTCGAATCGGCAGCTCGTCTATGCCTGCATGGCCGGTTATTATCCCTTCCTGGCCTTGCTCTGTCTCGCCGGCGTCTATGCCGCCTTTTTTCTCCTCCACATTGGCTTTCGGCTCAGCGGCCCGTTCGGTCTCCCCTTCGCGGTGCTCGGCCTGTCTTTTCTGTTGATGGTGCTGGACATCCTGGCGGCTCTGCCGGCACTGTTTGGCCGTTGGTCCGGCCGGGACCCGCTGGAAATCGAGCTGCCGCGGCAGTGGATGAGCGGCGTGCATGCTCTGGTTGAGAAGGTTGCGCGGCAACGCCAGGTGGACGCACCCGATGACGTCCGCCTGCACGCCGACAGCGTGGCGCACGTGTATCAGGATGAACGCGGGCGCAGAATTCTCGTCATCGGCGGCGCCGCCGTGGCTGCTTTTTCTCAAGATGTGCTGGCGGGCATCATCGCGCATGAGCTCGGGCACTTCGCCGGCGGGGACACGCAGCTCGGGCGCGTCGGCATGAGATGGCACGCGGTGATGGCCCGGCTCGAAGGACGCATCCGGATGCGCCCCTGGAGCCAGTTCAACCCGCTGGCGTTGCTCGTGCGCGGTTACCATCTTGTTTTCGGCCTGGTCTGGGCAGCCAACAAGCGTGCCCAGGAATATGCCGCCGACCGCCACGACGCGGCCATGGTAGGCGCGGAGATGGCGGCGGCCGGGCTCATTCTCTTCACGGTAAGCGAGATCATGCCCTGGGTGCGGCTGTCGTCCATCGCCGAAGCCTATGTCGCCGCCCGCCAGCCGATCGCCGATATCTTTGCCGAGCAGGCCCGCCGGGCAAGGACCGCCAGCCCGTCGGAGTGGCAAGACGCCTGCCGCAAGGCGCTCAAGCGCAAGACCGAGCCGTTCGATACGCACCCGTGCCTCAAGGAGCGTCTTCAGGCCCTGGGCGTATCGCCCCGCCAAGCGCTGGCCATGGCCGTACCGGCGGCCGAGCCGCCCGCGCGGCAGCTATTCAGCAACTGGGAGCTGGTGGAGAAGCTGCTGACCGAGAAGATCATCGCCATTTATCGCCAGGTGTACTGGCACAAGATGGAGGTTGCCCAGATCTTCGCTGGACGGGCGAATCCGTAAGCTGACCAGATCGGCTGGCCGGCTGGTCGTCCATGTCGCGTACGGTCAGGTCGGCCATTTCCCGTGTGGTTGGCAAGGCGAGTGGCCGAAAGGTAAGTTGCTGGTCTATTGAAGGACTGACCTATGGCGAAGTCGATAAAGCGTCCTTCCCGGCCCACAAGGATTTCGTTTAAGCCGGTACAATGTGCGAAGAGTCCGCAACTCCTAAACGCCCTTCGAATGCGCCCCTTCTTGGCGCCGGCCCGCCCAGCCTCTGAAAACGCCGAGTATTTTCGTGAAGGCTTTATTCGCCCTTCGTAGGCGCCGGCGGACTCTTCTCGGGCTTCGCTAGCCGCCAAAGGCAGAGCGAATGATCAAAGCCGGTTGTCACGGCCAATTTTCCGTCGGGCGCGACGGCGACATAGTGAAGTTGATCCTGGTAGGTCGCATGGCACAATTCTTTTCCCGTCTCGACGTCCCACACACGCAGGGATTTGTCGGGTCCGCCCGTGGAGAGGAGGCGGCGGCCGTCCGGCGTGAAGGTCACGCCTTCAATATTGTCCGTGTGTCCTTCGCAGGTATGCAGTTCTTTACCGGTTTCGACGTCCCAGATCTTGACGAGCTTGTCCCAGGCGGCCGTCGCCGCGCGTTTGCCATCGAGCGAGAAAGCCACGCGGCGTATGGTCGAGGTGTGGCCTTCCAATTGGTGAAGCTCCTGCCCGGCCTTCACGTCCCAGAGCCGGCAAATCTTGTCCATGCCGCCGGAAAGCGCGTATTTGCCGTCTGCCGTGATCCCCACGGTCCAGAGATAGCCCTTGTGCCCTTCCAAAGCATGCAATTGCTTGCCGCTTTCCACCTCCCAAACGCGCACGATGCCATCGTTGCCGCCGGAGACCGCAACGCTGCCGTCCTTGGCGAGTCCGATCCCGTTAATGCGGCCGCGGTGTCCCTCGTAGATGCCGATTTGATTCCCGGTCTTGATGTCCCACAGGCGCAGCGTGCCGTCCAGGCTGCCGGAGAGCGCCTGCTTGCCGTCGCCGGAGAAGGCGACTCCCGCCACGTGGTTGGTATGACCCTCAAGGCGGTGAAGGGATTTGCCGGTGGCGACGTCCCAGAGCCAGAGCGTGTAGTCCTGGTCGCCGGGCAGCCATTGGTTGTCGCTATACGATCCGCCGCCACCGGAAAGGATGTAGTTGCCATCCGGCGAGAAAACGGCGCAATAGACAAAATCCTTGTTTCCCTCGAAGCGGCGGATTAACTCCGGCGCCGGCTCGGCCGCCACCGCTCGGCCGGGCTCGCCCTGGCCCAACAAAAATAGCAATACCAGGGGGCACACGAGGCGGCGATCGGAGGACTGTCTGCGTTGCATGGGAAGTCTCCTGCGGGACCAGACCTTCAGGCGATGCCTCTGCGAGACCTGCCGAAAGGAACCGGGCCGGAACCGTTTTTGCCCGCGACTGGAACGGACAGCGCAGAGCACAAACCCTTATCGTGCTTCAGCTGGGCACGGAGCAACTTGCTGTTATCGCCGCCGATTTTACGCTTCAGACCGATCACTATGCGGACTATTTGACAGACGGCCGATGGGCCTACCTGGGGCTTTCAGCCGATTGACAGGCGGCAGGCTACACCCCATACTCCGGATTTCCCTGGCATCCTCTGGTGAGCTTGAACTTCATCCTGCAACCCTGGCAACTCCTGTTCCTCATCCTGGCCGGCTGGGTCAACCGTCAGCAGCAGCAGGTCATCGACTACCTACGCACCGAAAACCAGGTCCTCAAGGAGAAGCTCGGCAAACGCCGCATTCTCCTCTTCGATGACCAGCGCCGCCGCCTGGCTGTCAAAGCCAAGGTGCTTGGCCGTAAGCTGCTTGCCGAGGTGGGCACGCTGGTGACGCCGGACACGCTCCTGCGCTGGCACCGTCTCCTGGTGGCCAGAAAATGGGACTATAGCCAGCGTCGCCAGCACAAGCCTGGACGCCCCCAGCTTGCCCAAGAGATTCAGGACTTGGTGGTGCGCCTGGCAAGGGAAAATCCAAGCTGGGGCTATGATCGCATCCAGGGCGCGATGGCCAATTTGGGACACGACCTTTCCGATACCAGCGTTGCGGATGACGGCTTTCTGCAAGGCAAGCAGTATCTCCTCATGGATCGGGACAGCAAGTACTCGCTGGCGTTTCGCACGCTGTTGCAAGAGGCCGGCGTCGAGCCAGTCCTCTTGCCGGCACGATCTCCTAATTTGAATGCGCACCTGGAGCGCTTCCACAGGAGCTTAAAAGCGGAGTGCATCGAGTGCCTGATTCTCTTCGGCGAGCAGTCGCTGCGGCAGGCGATTTCTGCTTCTGGAGAGCATTATCACCGGGAGCGCAACCATCAAGGGCTGGAGAACAAGCTGATTGACCCCGACGAGATGGTCGGGCACATCAACGGCGAAGTCCAGTGTCGTCCGCGTCTGGGCGGACTGTTGAACTACTATTACCGATCCGCCGCCTGATTGTCGGTGTCACCTGGAAACAGCACCCGCGCACGACCCGCATGCTGCCGGAGGCAGAGCGCGGCCATCTATCGCTCCTGCCCGATTACTGCTTCTTCTGCCTCGGCCGAGATTCGGCCAATCAGCAGACGGCTCGCCCGGTATTAACCGTTTCTAACCCACGGCTGAGTTTTTTGACCATACGGGGCTGGCCACAGCCTGGACATTTCTTGCTGAGTGACTCGTTCATGAAGGCGCGCCCTTGGCGTACGGCAGCAGCGCCGTACGCATGTCCTTCGCCGATGTGAAACGGTCTTCCGGCCTTCTGGCAATGGCCCGGTGGACAACAGCAGCCAGGCCGGCGGGCAAGTGCGGACAGCGCTCTTGCAGGGGCGGAATCTCATCTTCAAGGATAATGGCGAATGGGTCTTTTCGCGATGAAAAATCGCGCGGCGCGCTCTTCGCCAACAGCGCGTAGAGCGTGGCGCCGACGCTGTAGATATCCACTGCCGGTTTCGCTGCACGGCAGTCGATCACTTGCTCGGGTGCCATGTAGGCGAGCGACCCGCGGACTTCGCCCGAGCGCGTCATGCCGCTGAAGCCGCCGTTCTCGAAATTCTTCGCCAGGCCAAAATCGGCCAGCTTGGTGCGCAGTTTCCTGCCGGCGCGGCTGACCAGGATGTTGGACGGCTTGATGTCGCGATGCACGAACGACTTTTCGTGAGCGTAGGCCAGCGCGTCCAGGACCTGGCAAATGATGCCGCTGGCGGCCTTCACATCGTTCGCCGGCGACAACTTCGCGCGTATCTCGTCGAGCGGCGCACTCTCGACATAGTCCATGACGAAGTAGAACTGGCCCCTGCAGGTTCCCATCTCGCGGAAGCGCACGATTCGCGGATGGTGCAGTTGACTCAAGACACTGACTTCACGAAGAAACATCTGAACCGCGCGCTCGCTGGCAGCGGATTCCGGCACGATCAGCTTCAGGGCCGCGGATTGACTCGTCGCGATCTGGTGGACGAGGTACACGGCCCCCATCCCTCCCTGGCCCAGCTTGCGCACCAATTCATATCCCGGCACCGGTTGCGGCTGGCCCTTGATGACGGTTTTGCATGAGTCGCAAAGGTGCATGGTCGGCGACGGATTGCTACGCGTGGCCGGCTGTTCGATAGTCGTCGTCCTGCAGGCCATGCACGAAACCGAGATAGTCTTGGGAAGTTCCAGAGGAACTTCGACGCGGAACCGAATCTTCGTCCTGCCGACGTGAATCTCGTCGTTATCCCTAAGGTAGGACTCTTTGACTTGCGCGCCGTTCACAAAGGTTCCATTGCGGCTGCTCAGGTCGCGCAAGTAGCAGGACGGTGGATTGAATTCGAGCAAGAACTGATGGCGCGAAAGGTGAGAGTCCTCCGGCAAAGACAGGTGCGCCGTCTTGGAACGGCCAACCAGAAACGTGTCGTGCTGATCAAACGCGAAGTTTGCGCCGCTGTGTGGTCCTTCAATCACTTCCAACACGAGGCCCATCATGAAACTCCCAACCGCCTCTCAGTGAGGCAAGGTCCACAAACGCACGCTGGAATCCGCACCACCCGAGACAACTTCGCGGCCACCTGGTGCGAAGGCAACGCATGCAATCGTTGCGGTGTGACCCTTGTAACAGCAAAGTTGCTCACCCGTCTCCACATTCCATAGCCGGACTGTCCCGTCGGCGCTACCCGTCAGAACACGGCGTCCATCGTCGGAGACTGCGGCACACTGAATGTCTTCACGGCGTTTGATTGGTACTTCACGGCCCCTGGCGGTGTTCAGATCCTCTTTTGTGGTGTCCACTTCGTACAGCCAAAAGGCACCTGCCTTGTCGCCCAGGACGTAAATGTGAGACGCGTCCGGAGAGATTGCCAGATGGCGGACGCGTATCGGAAGAGCCCTGCGGAAGTGCTTTGCCCTGCGGGTCCTTAGGTCCCATAGGCGAAGCAGCCTGTCTTCGCACTGCGTCAGCACGTGCCGGCCGTCGCCTGCAACGGACATATGCGTCACGGAAACCTTACTACTATGTTGTAAAGGCCCACCTATCTGTTGGGCCGTGCTTAACCGCCACTGTTTTATCGATCCGTCCGGATTGCCACAAAACACACTCTGACTGTCGGCAGAAAAGGCGACAGATGGAATCGCCAATTGTTGCATGGGGAATTTGGGCACCTCGGCGCGCCGTGACACATCCCAAAGCCGAATGGTATTGTCCTTGGCGGAGGAAACAAGCTGTCCGCCATCGGGCGAAAGGGCTACGGAGAGCAGCGGCCGGGTATGCCCGATGAACACCGGATTCTGCAGTGTAAGCGTGACGATCTGATCCCGCGGCTCGGCGCCGGGATGCGCGGCCACGACCTGTATAACCTTTGCGTTTATCTCGTCGGCATCCACGGCAGGGCGCAGCACCAAGGTCCCTTTGTTCTGGCCTGCTTTCAAAATGAGCGGCTCACAAGCAATTTTCTCCGGCAACCCCTCGACCTTGACGGTCACCGGAGCCGGGGAATCTTGGCGCACGATTTCCACCGTGATGTTCACGCTCGTGCCCGGAGTTAGTGTCAAACTGTTCTTGTCGAATGGCAACATTCGCAGAAAGGGCCTTGGCGGCGGCGTGGGCAAGGTTTTGACGAACTCTGCGGAATCGCGATCTCGAACCTCGACTTCGAATGTTGCTTCCGCCACTTTGATCCAGGTGCCTTGTGCGTCTTGCATGCGCGCGAGGATCTTCACCTGCTTTTTTGTCCGCTCGGCATCTTGGGGGGCATCCAAAGATATCCGCATCTGGTCAGCCCCAGATCGTAGCGTCGGACGCACGGGACCGATGCCCAGCTTGAGCGGCAAGCCCTCGATCGCGAACTCGATCGGCCCAGAGTAACTATGGCGCTCAATGCGCAAACTGAATTCGGCCGTGCCCGGTGCCGCTATCGTTACCGCAGGAGGGGCGATTGCGATAAACGACACCCCCGGAGCATGCCTATCCACAGGCGGCGTCGCGGGGGTCTCAAGGTGCACCGCCTGATTGGAGAGCTGCGCGGGCGGCTGGCTGATATTGCTTCCCGAGAGAGACCAAGTCAGCACCGCTCCGCCGGCAGCGAGCACTACCGCAGCGCTTGCAAGCCCAGCCAGCCTGCGTCGTTTTCGCCGAAGCGCGTCTATCGGCGCCGGGCCAGGTGCCGTAAATGCCGGACCGTCCCGCGGCTCATCGGCTTTCACGACGATCTTTTTTCCGGAAGGCGGCTTGACGAAGGGAGCCAAAGCTGTCGCCAGTTCACTCGGCGTCTGTGGGCGACCGGCTGGGGTCTTGGCCAACACCCGGCTAAGCAACTGGTCCAGCTCCACCGGCACATCGTTGCGTAACTCGGACACCGGTCTATGGGCTCGTTGCAAATGAGCCATGATTTTCTGAACAGCGGTTCCCCCCGGGAAAGGAGGTTTACCAGCTAGCAACGCATACAAGGTGCAGCCGAGGCTGTAGATATCCGCGCGAATATCGGCTTGCCGCGGATCAGTACCTTGCTCCGGGGCCATGTAGTCCGGCGTGCCCATGAGCGAGCCGGCTCCTGTCAAGGCATGCTCAGCCTCATCCGACTGTGCGGCGCCGCCAGCTGCTGCTTCGCGCAGAAAGCGGGCCAGCCCAAAATCGAGGATTTTAATCCGGCCCCGGGGCGTGAGCATGAGGTTGTGCGGCTTAATGTCCCGGTGTACCATTCCCTTGGTGAACGCGTGCTGCAGTCCGAGCGCGCCCTGGCGCACATACTCACACGCATCCTGAACCGGCAGCGGTCCTTTCCTCGCGATCAACTGTGCCAGACTAACACCCTCGACATACTCCATAACCAGGAAATGCAGATCGCCCGCCTGCTCGGCATCGTAGGCGGTGACGATGTAAGGATTGGAGAGTCGGGCGGCGGCCTTGACTTCACGGACAAACCGCTCGACTACCGCCGGGCTGCCCATGAATATGGGGTTGATAACCTTCAACGCTACCACACGCTCCATTAACCGGTGCTCGGCCTTGTATACCGCGCCCATACCGCCCTGGCCGAGCAGCTTGAGCACTCGGTAGCGCGGATGATTGACAAGCGCGGCCGGCACATCTAGTGGCGCGGCCGAGGCAGCGAGCGACGGCGGAACAGTGGTCGCGCCACCGCTGTCAAAGCTTTCGGCAGCCGCCTGGCCTGGCCGCGCTGCCGTTGGTCTAGCGAGCCGGCCGCGGCACGCCGCGCATTGATTCACATGGGCGCGGATCAGCGATGCCTCCGCGCCGCTAAGCTGACCGGACTCGTAGGCGGTCAGCTGTTCGGCTTTAGGATGAGAGGTGTCGACGTCACTCATCGGACCGGAGCCTGAGGAAAGAACGGGTCTACTTTTCGGTAGCTTGATGGCTCAACAGGTACGTTGTCAAGCAAATTCTCTTCCACTGGCCGAAAGGCGGCGTGGCGGCGAAACGGGAATCAGGACCATGCAGGCTTTGCGAGGCGAATCCGTCTGGAAGGCCATGCAGGCCGGAGCCTGGGAAAGGGAGCCCCAAAGGGGGACAGGGTACTTTCTCGCGTGGAACGTAACGCCGGACACGGAGCGTCTGGGCCGGGCGAAAAGTATCCTTTCCGCCGTTCGCTTCGGTTGCGTTAGCTCCGTCCTCCGGATGTCGGTTGCTCCGGGGGAAGTCTCATATGCGGACTGCACCAGCCCACGAGAAAATCCATCACGTCCATGACGGCGTCTTCCTCGGCTTCCCGGTCGGCCTGCCGTAATGTGTGCCGGGCGTGCTCGAACAAGTCGAGAATTTCTTCGCGGGTCTGGCCTTGCGCCAGCAGATGGCTGGCCAGGTTCCGCAACTCCTGGACCGGCGCGTTAGAGCTCAGGGCTTTTTCGATGCGTTCATCAATCATCGGCCGCACTCCCTTCATTTGATCCCGATCACGCTTTCTGCCACCGGTGCTGCGTTTGACCTAAAGCCCGTTGATATTCAGCGAGCGTCATCACCCGGCTTGGTTCAATGAAACCGTGATCGGAGCGCATCGGGTCAGGACGATAACACAGATCGGGTCCCAGGTCGGCCTCCATAACTCGCCACACAGGATCTTTGCTGGTACCTCCCAGTTCCGGCGGCCTGCGGAAATAAGGGAGATGCAAGGGGTCGTCAGGCGTAACCGACATGCCGCCTTGACCTGGTCCGACGGGGTCGCTGGGGTCGGTCGCTACCACGTCAACTCCCGGACGGACCCCCAAGGTTCGGGAACTCTCTCCGCGTTCAGGCATGCCGCTGGCGTCCATCTTCATGCCACGGAAGAGCTCGGTCATGTTGTTGATAGACTACCAGAACTCGTGCTTTGGCGGAACTCGACATGGCCGCCCACAATGACTGAGCAGACCTGTCCCTGGACACCGTCCTGGGACTCAAGTGACGGGCGAGCGACAACAACCATGAAGAAAGCGACAACAACCATGAAGAAGACGAAGAGCGGCGTCGAGGAAGGAAAAGGAGGAGGCTCTCCCTCGCAGCGGATCGATGCGAGAATCAAGGAGCTGAGTGATTGGCGGGGCGAGACGCTCGCTCGGATCCGAGCTCTCATCAAGCAGGCCGACCCCGAAGTGGTCGAGGAGTGGAAGTGGGCGAAACCCACGAATCCCGGAACACCGGTGTGGTCGCACGCCGGAATCATCTGCACCGGTGAGACGTACAAGAATGCCGTGAAGATGACCTTCGCCAGGGGCGCCACGTTGGCGGACCCTTCAGGCCTCTTCAACTCCAGCCTCGAAGGCAACACCAGGCGTGCCATCGATTTCCATGAGGACGACAAGATTGACGAAAAGGCGCTCCAGGCGCTCATTCGCGCCGCCGTGGCACTGAACACGTCGGTGCGAGCTACCGCTCGCCCCGTCCGCTCTCAGAAGAGACCAAAGAGCGCTTGAGGGGCGTCGTGTCGCTAGGACGGCGTGGCTCAGGCACCAGCGACTGGTCCCCCCGTTTGACTCACTCTCGTTTCTGACGTAAGCTTTTTCGGTTTTCTACTTGACCACCCCAGTCAGGTTCCCATCATGACCGCAGCTGACGCCGAGTGCAAAGCGGAACAGCCCCCCGAGGTGGTGACGGATTCGGGCTGCCGGGTCTTCGCGCAGCCTTCCCGGTGCCTTGAGATTCAGTGTCAGCCCGTGGCTTCGCGCGGTGACAATGACATCATGTGGCCCGCCACGGTCAACCACCTTTCCGCGGAAACGATCAAGATTGTGCTCCAGCGCCGTTTTGAGCCGCGCACCGCCCTTTCCTTGTTCCTGCCCGACCCGGGCTCTGATTCCAGCTATAACGTGTTTGTCCGCGTTGGCCGTGTCGAATCGCCGGGCGAAGGGCGCTGGCTTCTCGAGTGCGCGTTTCTCGCGCCGCTGTCGGAAGAGCGTCTCGACACGCTGCTGGAACTCGTCAACGGAGCACGTCTGACCGCTCCGGGGCCCGATACGGAACCGAGTCCGGCTCCTCCTACCGTGAGCGCAAGAGAGGTCATCCAGGACGTGGTCTTCCGGGTTCGCCACGGCAACCAGGCGCCGCTGCGCCGATCCGTCACGCGGCTATACATCCACGGCCGTTGGCCCCTACGGACCGGCCAGGCCATGAGAGTCTGGCTCGGCAGCGGCCCCACCAACGAGTCCGCGGCCAATATCCGTGTCAACGGCTGCTACAAGCAGGATGGCGGCTGGCTGCTCGATTGTTACTTCCTGGGCCCTCCGCCCGCGGCGCTTCTCGAAAAGTTACGCAGCCGGAAAGAGCGCCGTGATTCGCGGGTCGGGCGTCCCTGGGCGGGATGTTGAAGGACTAAGTCTCGCCAATTCATCGCCAGCCCAGCACAAAGTAGACGGCGTGGCCAGGCGGGCAGACGCGCGGGAGTCCCGAGGACCAGATGCGCTGCCCGCGGAGCAAGCCGTCGGCCGTCTGGCCGCTGGCTTCTACATCGAGGGCAATGTAGCGATGCAGTTCATCTTCAACGTCCTGTCCCAGTGACACGGTTAGAGTGGATGAAGGAAAAGCTTGCTGAGCGAGATCGATGACCGCGTTCACGTAACGGCTGACACCTTTCTCGGTCGCGAATTCCTGAACCGCGGCCGGAACGGCTGGCCGGGACAACGTAGCTATCGGGCCATTCATAAACACCTCCGAATTGGTATTCAGGCAACTTCCAGTATAGCTAGCCAGCACGTGGTTCGCGAGAGATAGCCGGTCCGAATGTGTCGGTGCAGAAGCTCCGCCGATGGCTTAAGCTCCTGCCCAAAGGGGCGTTCTTCAAAAAAGGGAAAATGTCCCAACTCCCAAGACGGCTAGCTCCCCGCCCCAAGATGCACAACACGGCCATGAAGATGGCCACCAAAACCGACGAAATCCTCTGGAAATCAACGAAGGCAGGCAAGGTGGCCAGCCCTCTCCACCTCCCTGGCTCCGCCGCCGAACCGGCACCTTCATTGGCGGGCGGACGGCGCACCCTGCGCGCAGCAACACTGCTTCAGTCAAGACGATTTCGCTCGCTGCCGAATGGATTGTCGAAGTTTTCTGAAGACCGGTAGAGTAGAAGAGCGGATAGACAGAGTGTAGGCTTCGGCATAGTCCGTGTCAGGGTTTCCCCGTGCGTGTCTCATTAGCCGCATGCCCTGCCCAGCGAGCCGTTCCCCCCTCGTCACACCGGACG
>Ga0185299_10002131_pt1 | contig 32298 bp, 32 predicted proteins | sample PaiPotPPA55metaG_FD_128002 | JGI IMG/M metagenome (GOLD analysis project Ga0185299, IMG submission 128002) | Iron sulfur acid spring bacterial and archeal communities from Banff, Canada, to study Microbial Dark Matter (Phase II) - Paint Pots PPA... ...
GCGCCAAACCGGCTCGCCGGTCGTCACAGCGGCGAGCGCTCGGGTCGTCGGAATCCCGAGCGCCGCCATCGCCTCGCTGACGATGTATTCGCGCAGGACAGGCCCGAGCGCCGCGCGTCCGTCGCCCAGCCGGGAAAACGGCGTTGGGCCACACCCCTTGAGCTGGATGTCGCGGCGCACGCCGTCGCGATCGATCACCTCGCCGAGAAGAATGGCACGTCCGTCACCGAGTTGAGGTACGAAAGCCCCGAACTGGTGACCGGCATAAGCCGTGGCGAGCGGCTCGCCTCTCTTGGGCACCCGGTTGCCTGCGAGGATCTCAACCCCCTCCGGTGCGGCAAGCTTTCCCGGATCGAGCGCGAGATGCCAGGCGAGTTTCTGGTTCAGCCGGACCAGGCGGGGTGCGGCGACGGGAGTGGGCCGAAGCCGCGCGAAGAATCGGTCCGGCAGGCGGGCGTAGCTGTTGTCGAATGCAAAGAGATCGACTGCCTCGATTTGTGCCGTCATGACAAATCTGCTGCCTCCGGCAACGGGCCGATCGGGCCGAGTACGGCGGCAAGGCGCTGGATCACGGCGGGGCGTGGCACCGAAACCTCTCCCTGCTCGAAGGCGACGACCGTAAGGGTTGTAAAGGCTTCGAGCAACTCACCGGGGCGAAGCAGGAAATCGGGATTGCGCGGCCGGCCGAAGCGTTCGTTGCCGCGCGCGAAGGTCTCGTAGATCAGCACTCCACCCGGCGCGAGGGCGCGGGCAATCGCCGGGAGCAGCGGGCGGTGCAGGTAATTGGCAACGATGATTCCATCATAGCCATCGCCGAGCTGCCTACGGTCGTCGGTCTCGAGGTCGATCCGGCGCACCTCGCAACACGGCCCCGCGAACGCCAACAATGCCGTGGTATCACGGTCGACCGCGCACACGGCAAATCCGCAGTCGCGCAGCAGGCGGACATGCCGGCCACTGCCGGCCGCGAGATCGAGCACAAGACCGCCTGGCTTGATCAGCGGCAAAAAGCGCTTGACCCAGACGGAGGGGGCCGTCGAGGACTCAGGCGATCGCATGCTCTGTTGCATTGGCGGCGGCCGATTGCAGATAACGGGAAGAGCCGAGTACAATGCACGGCTCGGAGGCAGTCGATGATTTTATTTACGCTGCGTTGCGCCCGCGGCCACCAATTTGAAGGCTGGTTTCGCGACGGCGACGGGTTCGAGGCGCAGCAAAAGGCCGGCCAGATCTCCTGTCCCGAATGCGGCGCAACCAAGGTCGAAAAAGCGGTCATGGCGCCGCGGCTCGGCAAACCGGTCCGCCGGCTAGCGCTAGGTTTGGGGGTGACCGAAGACCCTGGTGGGGGGGCCTAAGTTTCGGCCGACATCGTTGTCGTACGGTCGCCGCGGCACTCATGGATGTCCATCCTAACGGACAGGTAGAAGCAAATGGCACGCGGCGCTTCCGACCGCTTAGTGCACGGCGCGCATTCGGCTCTGCTTGGCCAAGCGTCGAGCTTTTCGACTAAGAACGCGCATATCTCCCGGCATGTAGCGGGGGTCTTGCAACAGCAGCCCTTGTCCTTCAAGCCACGCCCACGCCTCCCTTATTGCCTGTCCGATTTGGTCGCGCCGGGGGTAGCTTGAATAGCCGGTCAGCGCGCCGTTGAGAAACAGACCTAGCCGTATTTGACTGATGTGCGGGCTCCAGGTTGCGAGCACTTGAAGTATGCGCAGCCCAAGCTCTTCGGGTTTCAGCGCGACAAGCACGTCTCCATCGGGCACCACGTCAGCGAGGTTCATTTGCTCTCCCGGCCTGCTCGCGAGCGCCTTTTCGTTGCCTCTCAGCAGGCTCAGGAAAGGCATCGTAGCTGGTCGAGGGCTGGGCAGGAAGTGGCCGCTCCGGTCGCCAACAGAGCGTTACGCCGCCAGCCCTTCCAGACGCTGAGCCGGCGAGGTTTCTTTGTTTGCCGGTTTGAAATGTTTGGCGTGTCGAGCATGGTTGATCAGTTGAGATCAACCGCCAGCAGGTCCATTTTTATCTTTGCGGGGCATAAGCGCGGGCGCCTGGAGAACCGGTGTCCGGTCTCGCACATCGTTCACTGGCTAACGTCGTAAGATATTGCTGGCGCGCTTGGAGGGCGGTTACTTCCTTGCTAGCCGCGCCTTTGAAATCCATCGCGAACCACAGCGGCCATATCAGGATTCCGGCCACACCGGCAGCAACATTCTGGCCAGCCTTAAGCCCTTGCTCGTCAGCAAGCTCCTTAAACTTGACGTTGTTAGCTGAGGGAACTGGCGTGGGCGCAGGAATATTTTAATGCAACAAGCTGAAGCTTTGTTCTTCATCGATGCGTTTGTTGGAAGCCCTGACAGCAGTTGCTTATGGCCATCTAATGTAAAAGCGAGCGAGTTGATACACCATCAGACAGATAACAGCATTGTATTAAGCTGCCGAGTGAAAGCGCCTTCGTCGGCTAAGCAGCGAAGATCAAATAGCAAATGTCCCTTCGATATTCTTCCGAGCACTGGAACCGGAAGCGATCGGAACCTGGATTCTAGTTGATCAAGCGGATTGTGTCGCTTTCGTCCCTTTACTCGAGGTTTAATTGACAGAGCAATGCTTGGCACTGATCTATCCGGAAGGGTACCACTGCCAAACTGAGTTTCGCAGCTAATTCGATCCACTTTCCAGGCGGGACCGAGCAATCTCGCAAGCAACGGCAACAATCGGTCGGCCTGTTGTTTAAGATCATCAAGCGGGCGCGTCATGGCCGCTAGCGCTGGTAGTCTCTCGGTCAGGAATTCTGGACTGCGATAGAGCCGCAACACTGCTTCGAGCCCTGCTATCCTGATTTTGTCCAATCGTAAGGCGCGCTTCATAGGATTCTTATTAAGACGAACGATTAATTGCGCATCTCCCACTACGAGTCCCGCTTGGGGGCCGCCAAGAACCTTATCCCCGCTGAATGCAACGAGGTTTGCGCCTTTTGCCAAGGCTTCTTGCGGCGTCGGCTCATGTGGTAAGCCGTAAGATACAAGATCGACAAGTGTCCCACTTCCTAGATCTACCATCAGAGGCACATTTGCAGCTCGACCAATCTGCGCAAGCTGGTGCGTCTCGACCTCGGATACAAAACCACGAATCACGTAATTAGATGTGTGCACCTTTAACAACATGGCCGTGCGTTGTGAGATCGCGTCCGCGTAGTCGCCCGGGTGGGTCCGATTTGTTGTTCCGACCTCGACCAAACGGCATCCAGCCCTCCGCATTATGTCGGGAAGCCTGAAGGAACCACCGATCTCGATAAGCTCGCCTCGTGAAACTATCACCTCTTTTCCTCTCGCCAAACTGTTCAGTGCGAGCAAAAGGGCAGCGGCATTATTGTTGACGAGCGTAGCAGCTTGCGCGCCCGTGAGTTCGAGTAACATGCGGGTTACGTGAAGATCGCGTTCGCCTCGCTCTCCCGAGTTTAGGTCTAACTCCAAATTGCATGCGTTGCTTGCAGCCAAGACCATCGGATCGATAGCTTCCGGGGGAAGCGTTGCGCGTCCAAGGTTTGTATGAAGAACGGTACCGGTTAGGTTCAGGACGGGCTTCAGAAGCGGTTTCAGCGTCGATTCCAGCTCTTGCGAGCACATGCGAGCCCATTCTTCGGGCGGCAATGTGGAGTTCGTACTGGTGGCGCTTGTGCGGCGAATTTTTAGTACAGCACGGACTGCGTCGCGAACGGCGGTTCGTCCATAACGTGTCACCAGCGGAGTCAATGAACCATCTCGCAGGACTTCGTCTACCGATGGTAAAGTTGACCTCACTGCCGGGATCGAGCACACGGCGCGCTCCCCACCATCGTTGAGGAATACGGACGTGGCGGAAGAGAGTGGGAGTCGAACCCACCGGGGATCGCCAGGCGACCCCCTCCGGATTTGAAGTCCGGACGCCCCACCGGGGACCGCATCTCTTCCTTAGTTGGAGTCATCGATTACGCTTGAGCAGGTCGCCAGCGGTGAAGGTATGGAAAATGCTGCCACCGCATGTTTTACAACACGTCGGCCGGTCGCGACCCGGCGGGTGAAGCGAGCGCGGTCGAAATAGTCAAGCAACATTATGGCCCCGTTTCGCCCGACCCCCGTAGCGGTGCGAAATGCCTGAAGAGACACTACGCCGTCGCTGCTTCGCGCCGCCTCCCGCTCTAACTGCAGTGCGATCTCACGAACCCTTCCGCTATCAAGAATACGATTGCGGTCGACAAAGATAACCTCCTTCCTCTGCGCTAATCGTTTGACGGACTGACGCGCGGCCGGTTCGGACACCCGGATCGAAGCGGACAGCGATGCGATGGATACTGGTTCAGCCGCCGATCCAGGACGCTCTCTGAAATAGCCCAGGATTGCCTGATCGACACGGGTGAGGACAGGATTGTGAGCGGGCACAGAAAGATGTCCAGCAACAGCAACAAGCCTTCCTGTTGCGATCAGCTGATCAATCAGAGCGGTACATGCCGCCTCGCGCATCTTCAGCACCCCGCAGAGCTTGTTGGGAAGGATGCCATCCTGTTCTGGATGTTTCTGGAGATAGTCCCGCACAGAATTAACTGCTGCACAAGACAGTTGTTCAAAATGCGTGGAGTGGAAAGCCCATTTGCCGCCCGCGCCTCCGCACGCTGCGCATGTTTCGCGTCTCAGTGCATCCGCCTGATCCCGATCAATATCGTGGATGGCACAAAACCACTCGAGGTCAATCCCATTGCGTGCAGACAGCAGGATCGCGTTGAGCCGCTTAGGACCTGGTTCCGTTTCCAGAGCCCGTAAGAAGGCCGCGCGCTCTCGTTTTTGATCTCGTTTACGAGACGGAAACGGATCCAGAATCGTCCCGCCTCCGATGATGCGGCGGGTCGGCAGGTCTCGAATAAGAAAGCGATCGCCGTTGAGAGCGAGAATGGGGGTCTCGGTAACGAATCGGGCTAAGGCCTCCGAGCCTCGCTCCAGTTTTTCCGTCTCATACAGCGCTACCCGTGTCGTCACGGCCGTCGTGCCAACGTGCAAATGCACTGACGACCAATGCGCAATACGCGCCGGTGCTGATTGCCCATGGAGTCTAAGCCGGGCGTCCAACTCAGTCGTGGGCAAAGCAAGGCTTTCCGCAACAACCCAATTTCCGCGACCGGCTTGTTCCGCCGCCAAACCGGGCCCCACGATGTTCAAGGCACAGCGCTGACCGGCGCGACCAAATTCAGATTCTTCCCCATTGGCATGGATTCGACGAACGCGAACCGGACACAAAGCGGGCGCAATAGTGAGGCGGTCTCCCACCCGCACGAAACCGCTCCAAACAGTGCCCGTCACAACCGAGCCGTGGCCAAGCAAAGTAAAATACCGGTCTATTGGCAATCGAAAGTGGCGCCCAGGGGTTGGAGGGATGCAGGCTAGAACTTCCAAGCAAAGCCATTTGTGGAGTTGATCAAGACCCCGCTGCGTGCGGCTTGAAACAGGGATCACCGGAAACGTGCTCATCCCATAGGTAGCGAGGAGCTCACGCAGCTCCGTCGTGAGATCGTTGATACGCCTCTCAGAAACGAGATCGGTTTTCGTGATTACAGCGCATCCCCGCGAGACACGCAGCAGCTGGATTCCCAAAAGGTGTTCAAGCGTTTGTGGTCGAGGGCCTTCATTTGCGGCGACCACAATCATCACGCAATCGATACCGGAAATTCCCACCACCATAGTTCTGATGAAACGCTCGTGACCAGGAACGTCGACAAAACTGATGCGTGTTCCGTTCGGTAATTGCAGATAAGCAAAACCGAGATCGATCGAAATTCCACGGCGCTTTTCTTCCGGCAATCGGTCGGTATCTACTCCCGTTAGCGCCTTAACGAGAGCCGTCTTGCCGTGATCTATGTGACCTGCTGTGCCTACAATCATTGTCCAATGGAATGAATCCTACCCTTCTTGCAGCATCTTCGATAGCAAGTTCTTGACAATTCCAACTAGAGGAAATTCGGGTCCTACTCATCGCGAACGTGTAATCGCAGCGTCGAGTTACCACGATGGGTCGGCTACATCTTGGCTCTTTCCCAAGGTAGCCGATCGTATCCATTCGAAAAACGACGCTGTCTCATGACGTCGAATCTGGTTTGATGGGCAAACGAAGTAGTACGCATACCGCGATGGTGTAATCACATCGAACAGCTTCTGAAGCCGTCCTGCTGCCATCGATTTCTCGACTATCGTGCTGCGTGCCAAAGCAACGCCGTAGCTCAACAATGCCGCTTCAAGTACGAGGCCGAGATCATTGAAAATAGGACCAGTTTGTGGTTCGGGCCATATCAGACCTGCGGCCTGGAACCATGGCAGCCAAGGCTCACGGCAATATCGAAGAAGCACAGCACGAGAAAGATCATGAGGCGCGGACAAGCCTTTTGCTTGGAGGTATGCGGGGCTGCAGACCGGAAATAATTGGTCCGTCAACAGGCGGTGACAAAAGAGATCACCCCAGTTACCGTCTCCATACCTGATGGCTACGTCAATCTCGTCCACCTCGAGATCGACTAGCTCATAGGAAGCATGCATTTCAATCTCGATGTCGGGGTACATCATTTGGAACTGAGTTAGCTTGCCCAATAGCCAGTTGGCCGCGAAAGCCGGTGATGTACTGATTCGTAGACTGCTCTTTCGCGCACGATCTTTCGTGGCACATGCGTTTTCCAACAGCGACAATGCCCTTGTAACCGTATCTAACAAAGAAATGCCGTCGCGCGATAATGAGATCACCCGATGTTGGCGGTAAAATAGTGGAAACCCAAGCTGTTCTTCCAAGATCTTTATTCGATGGCTTACGGCGCCGTGTGTAAGGCAGAGCTCTTCTGCTGCCTTCGTAAAGCTTAGATTTCGCGCGACGGCTTGGAACGCAATCAGGGCGTGAAGCGGAGGCTTCCATCTTGGAGGAAAGCGTCGCTCCGGCAGTTTCTTCTGTCTGGATTTCTCGATCATGACTCTATTGTTAAAATTATTGGCGGCAGTATTCAATATAATTCGTTTTGCGTATCAAGTGATAGACCTAAGATCAAGTATCAGGGCCTGGTGGACTCGCCACCGACAAACGGCCAGTCCGTGACCAAGGCTTCGCAAAAGGCTTGCAAAAGGCTCATTATCGAATGATTGACTTTCGTCCCACAGAACAGCAGCTGGCGATGAAGGCTGCTGCCCGCCGCTTTGCTCAGAATGAACTCAGGCCTTTGGTCAAGGAACTCGAGCAACTGCAGGACCCTTGGGAATGCTTTGCCAGAACCAGGGATGTTTATCGCAAGGCCGCCGAGCTTGGTTTGACGCGCGGCTTTATTCCCGAAGAGTATGGCGGTTTGGGTCTCGGTACCCTGGATTATGCGGTGGCTGCCGAAGAGCTCGTTAAGGTGGATCTTGGAGTACCCTCAACCATTCTAGCAAATGGCTTGGCACTGGCCCCTCTGATCTACTTTGGAAGCGAGCAACAGAAGGGCAAGTGGTTGACCGCTTATTGCAAAGGTCAGCAGGCTGAGGATGGCCCTTATCTTGCCACGTATGGATTTACTGACATCGATGGCGCGGCGAATTTTGATTCACTCGATCCTTCGGCTGGTTTTCGTACACATGCGAAGCTTGACGGAGACCATTACATCATTAATGGAACCAAATATTTCGCAACAAACGGCACGGGGTGGGACCGAAAAGGGGCGTGGCTCTATACAGTCTTCTGCCGGACTGATCTCAGGAAGAATGCCCGTGAGGCGCTCAGCGTTATATTGGTACCGGGCAATTCACCCGGCATATCGGTTGGGCGCGTCGAAAACAAACTAGGGATCCGTCTTAGCGTTCAGCCAGAGGTGATCTTTGATAATGTTCGTGTGCCTCGAGAGAACTTGATCGGGAAAGAGGGCGAGGGCATTGCGATGATGAATCGCGCCTACAACTGGCGTGGTGCTCTTCTGGGGATAGGCGGTGTGGGCGCCATGCAGGCCGCGTTCGAATACTGCCTGGAATTTGCAAAGCGGGACAAGCGAGGAGGGACAAAGCCCATAATCCATCATCAGAACGTGGGCTTCATGCTGGCAAACATGAAGATGCGAATTGAAGCAGCGCGTTACATGGTCTGGCGAGCGTGTCACTGGGTCGACAGTCACCGAGCGGATGGGACCGAAATGCCTGTCTTAGCCAAAGTCTTTTGTTCCGAGGTGGCAGCAGATGTCTGTCGTGATGCCCTCTACCTTATGGGGGTCAACGGATACGTGAGGGATCATCCAATTGAGAGGCATCTGCGAGATGCCCTTGGATTGCCAATTTCAGATGCAGGAAATATGGGGGTCCGGCGGCGACAGCTGCACGGTCTGCTGCTGCACAATGACTACGACGCGAATGCCATAGTGAACGACGTCTTGTTGCCTTTTGACAAACTGCAGGCCAGCGAAGTCTAGGCCCTGCACGGTTGAAGCACGATAAGCCCCGCCGTTCAGTCGGCGAGGCCGATCCAAGGGTCAATAAAGGCTCGTGCCTCGAATGAGGTCCGGTTGAACTTGGAACTATAGGACCGCGGTTTCGGTTAAGCGACCGCCGCCTTTGGCTGCTGACTCTCGCACTTCAGTTGATCAGCAAGTACAAGAAGATTTAGCGTGTTGTATGTCGGTGTCACTCCGATTTTAAGTATCGGTTGTCGCGCGCGATTGGTCCACGCACACTTAAGCCCCTGACGATGAGCTCCAACAATTTCCCAAAAGTGTCCTGTCACCCAAAGAATTTGGTCTTTTGGACATCCTGCGCGGCGGATGCCGAGTTCATAGACCTTGGGCGACGGCTTAAAGGCTTGTGCCTCATCGCCGCTGCTGATGATCTCGTCTAGATAAGGGTATGTACCGGCGAACTTACTATGATCCTCGATCATCTTCTTCGTGGGATTTGCCACAATCTTCAGAGTGTGACCTTGTTCTTTCAGGGATTTTAGAGCCTCAATGACGTCGGGATATGCCCGTAATTTATGATAGTTATTGACGATGTCCTTGATCGCCGCTTCTGAAAGCTCGATGTGGTGCTTATCGAGTGACCAGCGGAGGCAGGCCTCATTTAGACCTGGATGAGGAACGAAGGCATCGGCAAGGGTTGTGTAAAACATTGCCCACTTCTGGTGCCCGCGCCAATCCTGAGCGATGTTTTGAGCCGTACGGGCTTCGCCGACATACGGTTCGATCACATCAGCGATGGAGTAATTATCGACTAGCGTACCCCAGGTATCGAATAGCAAAGTCATCGGCATAAGCGCCTCCCGTTGTCTTTCGTACAGGCTTGCCCAGGCCTTAAAGTTGAGAGCATTGCAGGAAAATATCGATCCGGGCTGCCCGTCGGTACGCAGCATTGTCCCGCCTCACATGCGCGGCTGTCAATTGGTTGACATACCGGCAGAATTTTTCCCTTGCGCGAGGTCCAGGCGGTCACCCTTGGCCATTACGACCGCGATCCCGTGTCGCATGACTGTACGCTTCGACTAGCTCGGCTGTGCCGACCAGGCTGTCAGAGAAGGCCTTGCGCGCTTCCTCAAGTGAACTTTCGAGCACCTCACTCTGAATAGCACCAAAACGCGCAGTGCTAAGCATCTTGAGGGTGCGTGGACGCGATAGATCGACGTCTATAATGCGCTTGACGCTAGTGGGCGCGTTGGTGAGCAGCACGATCTTATCAGCCAGGAAAATCGCTTCCTCGATTTCCGTTGTTACGAAAACCGTCGTAATCGGCTCCTCTTCAAACACTCGCAGGACATATTCTTGCATTAGCTCGCGTGTCATAGCATCGAGACCCCGAAACGGCTCATCAAGCAGCATCACTTTGGGACTGTTGATGAGTGCGCGAGCCAGTTCGGCCCTTCTTTGCATTCCGCCGGAGAGTTGGTTGGGATATTTTGCCTCAAACCCTTCGAGGCCTAGTTTTGCCAGCAATGCCCGTGCCCGTTGCTGGACAACTTTTCCCTGAACTTTCCGGTTCATGGGTCCGAACATCACATTGCGGAGAGTCGATTTCCACGGGAACAATGCCGTCTCTTGAAAGACGACAAGGCGGTCCCATCCTGGTCCCTCCACCGTCTGATCATCGACCAATATCTGGCCTTCACTGGGAGTTTCGTAGCCGGCAATTAGATCGATCATGGTGGTTTTGCCGCACCCCGACGGGCCGAGCAACGCGGTGAGCAGCCCTGGCGATATGTTCAGATTGCAGTTCGCGAGCACGGTCTTGTCGCCGAACCGCTTGGTAACATTTCGGAACTCCACCCGGCTCCGTGTCATTACGCAAGCTCCCGCTCTCCGGCCTCAAACGCCTTCACGGCCTCGATATGGACTTCCGCTGTGACCTCATCCTTCAAATGGAGAAAATACTCCGAGGAGAATACTTTGTGCGATCGTGGCCGCTGGATATCTACGTGAGCGATCTTTTTTATGCGTCCCGGACGTGTTGTCATTACGCTCACAACATCCCCCAGATAGATCGCCTCCAACAGATCATGAGTGATAAAGAAGATCGTGCAGGGCTTGGCATCATAAAGCCGAAGCAGGAACTCGTGCATGACCGACTTTGTCAACGCGTCGAGAGCGCGAAATGGCTCATCCATCAGCAGTATTTTGGGCGGGTTGATGAGTGCTCGGATAATCTCAACACGCCTTTTCATGCCCGACGAAATATCGCCCGGATAGGCTTGCTCGATGCCCTCCAGTCCCACGCTGGCCAGCATGCGCCGGGCTGCTTCGAGTGCCTGGGTCCGCTGCATCTTCTGCTGAACAACGGGTCCGTAACACACGTTTTCGATGACGGTCATCCAGGGAAACAAGCCGCCCTGTTGGAAAACGACCAGGCGGTCGGGGCCGGGATGGAGCGGAGAACCCGGAGCAGCGATGATCCGTTCACCAAGACGAACTTCGCCCACCGTCAAGGTGTCAAAGCCTGCAATTATGTTGAGCAGAGTGGTTTTGCCGCAACCTGAGGGGCCTACCAGCACAGAAAAGCTGCGATCCGGGATCTCAAGTGAGCAGTCATCCAGAGCATGCGTCAACCCCTGTCGCGACATGTAGGTCTTGCTGACGTGACGTATCGACACGCCCGATTCAGATAACATTCAATGCTGCTCCCATCGCACCACTGCGCGTGAGATCAGCCGAACTACAAGGCTGGACAAATATCCGACTACTCCGATGGTTGCCATGCCCACGAAGATGCGCGGATACCGCGTCGTCTGATAAGCCTGCCACGTCATCGCTCCAATTCCGCCCTTGTTGGCAATCATTTCACCAGCAACGACCATGAGCCAAGCAACACCGATTGCAATATAAAGTCCAGTAAAGATAGTCGGTAACGCGGCTGGAAGCACAACGTGCCAGAACAAAGTCCACTCGGAAGCACCGAGAGATTTGCCCGCGCGTATGTATGTTGAGCGAATGTTCGAAACGCCTGCGACAGTGTTATAGACGATCGGAAAAAACGAACCGTAGAATGTCAAGAAAATGATCATCCACTCTATTTTGGGGAAGAACAGAATGGCAAGTGGGATCCACGCAATTGGGGGAATCGGTCGGAACAGCTCGACCGATGGAAACACAAGATCACGTATTAACTTCGAAGACCCTATACAAATTCCGAGCGGAATTCCGACAAGTGCGGCTACAATGAACCCCAGCCCTACTCGATAGGTGCTGAGCGCGATGTCCCTCAAGAAAGTCTCGGGGTCGAGCTGCAGAGCCGCGCGCAGCGCTTCCAAAGGGGACGGGATTTGTATTGCCCAGGGCAGCGTCGAGAAAATCTGCCAAGTTGCGACGAACAAGAGAAGTGACAAAATGCGGAAGCAAATTATCTGAAGCCGTTGCTTTAGCAACGTAGCGTGAACAGCATCTACGGCGGAAGCTGATGCTTGCGAGCCCTTCGGTGCCGCCCTGCCTATGACCTGCTCAATGCTTTCTGCCATGGCACCGCTTTGCGCCCAAAATAGCGAATACCAGCGCTCATAGCAGCGCCGATTATTCCTATCACGAACATCCCCACGATAATGCGAGGGTACTGGGCAAGGCTGTAAGCTTCCCAAATCATGTAACCAAGCCCATGCTCACCAGCGATCATTTCTGCGGCAACGAGGGCCATCCAGTTAATTCCCATGCCGACTGCCAGACCAATCATAATTGAGGGAACGGCACCACGAACCACGACATCACGGAAAATGCGACGATCACTCGCACCCAGGCAGCTCGCTGCGCGGAAATAGGTTTGATCTATATTTTTCACTCCCGAGATTGTGTTAAGTACAATGGGAAAGAATGAACCAATAAAGCAGATAAAGACGACACTCAGCTCGATCTGAGGGAAAAACAGTATACCGGCAGGTATCCAGGCGATCGGCGGGATTGGTCGCAGGAGCTCGATCACCGGAAACGTAAGATCGCTAAACCAACGCTTCCACCCAATGAGCAAACCAAGCGGAATACCTATTAAAGCGGAAGCGGCCCAAGCAGCGATAACTCGGTAGGTGCTGGAGGTCGCGTCAAACAGGAAGTCAATGCTGCTCAAATAGTCGATGCCGCTACGCAGGACACTCAGTGGTGCGGGTATGTAACCGAAACGGTAGACGCTAAAATGCACAAGTCCCGCCCAGATGAGTACAAGCAGGAGCAAGGAAATCACTCGCAATGCCGGATAGCTCCGCTGCGCAGCGGCCATCGACCTACTCCATCTGGGAAGGGATGGAAGCAGCTTTTTTCAGCCAGCTGTCGTCAATGAATGTGTTCAGATCCGGCTCGCTCTCAATAAACTTATGAGCGATCAAGAACTTCGCTCCCTCGGTCAACACCAAGCGCCACTTCGGCGTAATTTCGTCCGGGAACGTCTTGTATGCGAATTCCTTCTTGATAACCTCAAGAGGCACTTCGTACTGTTTCCAATCGTCGTAAATAATCCTTGCAGCCCGATCGGGACGTTCCCGCATGATCTTGTGAGCATCGAGTTCGGCTCGAAGCCAGCCGACGACAACATCAGGATGCGCATCAGCAAACGCCTTCGTAACGACGATGCCGCGCAGAGAGTCGAAGTTATACTTTGTACCATTGACTAATGGCTCGCCTAAACCACGCGCGGCGACCATGTCTCCGTAGGGCGGCCAGGGACTCCAGGCGTCAACCTTCCCAGATTGCAGGCTGGTAAGCCCGACCTCTGGCGCCTGGCCAACAAACTTGAAGGTCACTTTCTCGCGCGCTTCGACCACCTTTGCAAATCGGTGCGTAAAGCTGCCAAATGTGATGGAGACGACCTTTCCATCTAAATCCTTAATCGTTTTAAATGGGGAGCCTTTTCGTACATATATGGTGGAAGCTCCACCCTCATCGGCATCCGTCAGCGAGACGAACCTTGTTTGCGCCATCTCGCTTTTTGAGGCGATGATAATGGCTGGCATATCTCCCAGATATGCGATATTGATTTTACCAGCCAACATGTTGTTGACGAGTGGCATACCGCTCATTGCGTCGAAGCGCTCCACCTCCACATTGGTCAGGTATGGCTTCCAGAGCTTTGCGCCGGTGACGATGGTGGCACCCCAGGTAGGAGTGAGCGGTTGGTACCCAACTACAATCTTGAGCTTTTTTTCGGAAACGGCTTGGCCTGCATTCGCCGGAACAATGGCAGCACCAAAGAAAAAAAACACCGTAGTAAGAACGCCTGATATCAAGCGTTTCATGGCCATCTCCCTGGGTGCGCGTGGGCAACCTTATTGAAGCAGCCTGAATATTTCCAAGCTGATCGTCATGGCCTTCGCGCTTTTGTTCGTCACATGATCGGTCACTTAAACTGCGATGGTATTGCTGAAGCCTTCACCAGCCAGCTATCATCGATGAATTTGCTCCAGTCGGGTTCCTGCTCGATGAACTTGTGCGCAAGCAGAAACTCCGCTCCTTCGCTCATCACTTTCCGCCACTTCGGCGGGATATCATCGGGAAACGTCTTATAAGTGAAGTCATAGCGAATTATCTCGAGCGGTACGTCATAATCTTTCCAATCATCAAAAATGATTTTCGCCGCCTCATCGGGGCGCTCTCGCATCATCTTATGAGCGTCGAGCTCGGCTCGGATCCACCCCAACACAACATCGGGGTTCCGTTGCAAAAAACTTTCTGAGATGACCACCCCGCGCAGTGACAAGAAATGGTACTTGGTACCGTCGACGAGCGGTTCGCCAAAACCGCGGGCGACCGCCATGCGCCCGTAGGGGTCCCACGGAATGTACGCGTCGACCTTCCCGGCCTGCAGATTGGTGAGGCCGACTTCGGGACTCTGGCCCACGAACTTGAACTTTATTTTTTCCGCAGCTGCAACAACCTCTGCGAAACGATGCGTGAAGCCGCCGAAGGGAACCGACACGGTTTTACCATCCAGCGCGTTCACCGACTGGATGGGAGATCCCTTTTTCACGTAGATCACGGACTCGCCACCTTCGTCGGCGTCGGTGATGGCGATAAAGCGGCTTGGCGTAAGATTGCTCTTGGAGCCGAGCACGATCGCAGGCATATCACCGATGTATGCAATATCCACCTTGCCAGCGAGCACGTTGTTAACGAGCGGCATTCCGCTCATTGATTCGAAACGTTCGATCTCGATGTTCGGAAGATAAGGTTTCCATAATTTGCCTCCAGTGACGATGGTCACTCCCCAAGTCGGGGTCAGAGGCTGGTATCCTAAAACGACCTTCAGTTTTTTCTCTGAGACCGCACTTTGCGACCAGGCTGGAGCGCCACTTAAAGTGAGGCAAAGAAAGATGAACACCGCGCTCAATGGCTTCATGGTTAACCTCCCAACCTGCCGCAATTATCTACCCTGGTGCCATCATAGCGTGCTCGTCCGGGATGCCGACGGTCTGTCAAGCAATTGACATTCGCGAACTTATCCTCGTAGGAGGTCGCGCCGCAATATGAGCAGCTGGCGCTTGCGTATCTTGAGGATCCCGCGCTCCTGAAAAACGGCAAGCGCGGTCGTGACCCACTGTCTTGATGCTCCGACCATGGCGGCGAGGTCCTCATGCGTCAGGGGGGTACTGATGGCAATTCCCTCTTTCTGCGGCTGACCGTACAGCTCGCAAAGTGTGTCAAGAAGGTGTGCCAACCGTTCCCTTACCGACTCTGTTCCGAACATCTGTATGAGGCGCGACAGCCACTGCACCTTGAAGCTGAGCGCCTCAACCACGGCCACAGCAAATTCAGGGATCGTAGCAACGAGAGTTCGCATGTCAGTGCCAAGGATGGCGTAAGCCTTCGTCGTCGTGACAGCTTGACACGACCAGCCATAAGCGGCGCGACCGAACACGCCCAATGCTCCCAGCAGATCGCCGTCCTGCCAATAAGCGAGCGTAATTTCGCGACCAGTCGCTGCCGTATAGAACGCGCGCACCGTTCCGGTGCGGATGACAAAGACCCTTTCCTGAAGATCGCCTTGTTGGAACAACAGCTCGCCGGGCTTGTAGGTCCGGCGATGGGTCATCGCCGCCAATTTATCAAGCTGAAACGGTGTCAGCTTATCCAGAAGACTCGGTTGCCTCAGCCGCCAGGGTGGCATCGCCGCCGCATCCCAAATCGAGTGAGCTTCTTCCCGACTTGGCGACTGAGTCAAAGAATTCCGTTTTTGCCGCGTACCCCTGACCCGTGCCATAATTGCTTGGAGCCTCTGCCGATTCCCTGCCGCCGGCCGTCGGTAAGCCACAGGCATGACCGGAGCACACCCAGGGTTCATTTGAGCCGGTGTGGCTCAGTGATGCAATGGGAAATCCGCCAGCGGAGCGATCAGCCAAAGGTGATCCGTTTCGGAAAGTAACGCTATCTCTGTATGGGATGCGTGCAGCCAAGCCCTCTAGCAAACAGTCATCGGCGTTTCTCCTGGGCCACGACATGGGTCATCGTGTATCCGCTTGTTCCGTATCCACGGGGTACGATGCCGCGGGCTAAGATCCAGTTCGGATCCTCTTTGCGGTCGGTCACCTCGATCAGTCGGTCGCGTGCCGCAATGAGGAGGCTGCCCATACGGGTGGTTAGCCACAACCAATCGTTGACTACTGAGGCATCCTCAAATCCGCATTCATCCTCAGCGAGACGTGCCTCAAGATAAAACGCCTTTAGGTCATCTATTGCCGATCGGATCAGCTGGGCTTCACGGGCCTGGAGCATCCCGAGCCCCTCCGTTTTGGGGCTATGCTCGCCACAAACGAACTGGTGAACCATACGCGCAGCTTGAACAATTGTTTCAAGCGTGACTACTGAGGCACCTACTTGGGTGCGCCCATACCGTTCACGATATCGCTGATGCGGAGGGGCTAACGCTGCAATTTCATCGCGAACTGGATTGAAATTGCCGTCGTAAGGCTTCGGCTCATCGGAAATTGCCCCCCCTGCGTTCGCTCCGCTGAGGGCGGTATTCAAATCGCAGCCGCTCGGGCTGCATTTCCGGCCAATTGTCTGGTATCTCGCATCAAGATGCTCAAATTCAGGGGGAAGGATTAAGTCCTCGAGCACCGGCCCTTTTGGTCGCTCTAAAAGCTCTAGCGCTGACAGAAGTACCAGACGTTGAATAGCCACGTTACGCGGCGCTCCAAGCGGACGCCCAAACGGGAACGGCACCCAAAACGCTCGGGGCGGCCGGACCAGTTCCGTAAACCGGCGCACAAGCGAGATCGATGCGGTTGCAATGCCGGAACCCTCAATCTCGCGCTGAATCACACCCACGGTGTGAGAGCAGAGGGGTCAGGTAGGCACCAGCAATACGACGTCCACCTCTGCCTGCTTAAGAAGGCGGCAGGCCCTGGGTGCAGTTTCTCCAATCAACCGATCAAATTGAAAAATAGCACCCATAAACGAGAAGAAGTGCTCCGCAACAGAGCCGATTATTCCATCCCGGGCGAGTTCGCGCACTCGGTCGATCGGCAATACAACATTTATGTCCACCGCAAACCCACTGCGGTCCCAATTGGTGCTCACGTGTGAGAATTTGAGATCCCCTGGATTGGTGTCCATCAACACCGTGCGAAAGCTCGCATCACCATCTGGATTTGTAAGTTCAAAGGGCCTCTCGCGTCTGCTAATAAGACCGGAAGTTGTAATAAGCGCGACCCTGCAGTCGGAAAGCGGTTTTGACAACGGCGTCCAGGGCGGGTCTCCAGCTGACCTACACTGAAAATTGCCGAGAAATTCTCGGGATTCCTCGTCAAGATCCTCAAGCCGGGGCACTTTTCGACCTCATAATACGCATATTACCTACTAGCCCCAACGCGCAGGCCAGGTCTGTCAATTTGTTGACCGGAGGCGATACTCCTAAGCATGGTCGTAGCATTTACCGCAGCGCAGTGCGGATCCTAATTGGACCGAAGCGTTCGTGTAGCCGAGCCAGGGGTAAGGTCCCATATCCCGAAGTTGCCGCGTCGCAACATTGACGGCCGCTTCACCGCAGCAATCGGCGGATATCAGTGGCATGACGACCCGCCTGGGCATTGCCAGCACGAGCACGAAAATCGCGACGAACGCGATCCTAAAGTTATGAGAAGCGAGATCACGTCCGTCGCTGTTGGGGCCGGATCTGATCAGCGACTGCGGCATCTTCCGAGGCCGAAGCCCCTTCGCGGTCTCGTCGCGAGCGCACCAGCCCCCGGCCCCCAAGTCCGGCCACAATAGGACAGAGGCGCTCGGCACATTGCCAATGTCTGGATGCGTTCGGCTAAGCCGCATGGTCCCGTAGATCGCCGACAGACCTAAACTTTTCCTGGGTCACTTACGTTGTGAACTTTCGATGGGCCGCGGTGGCCAAATGCGGTCGGACCGAGTGTTCATCGCGTCATCGATGCGCTGGCCCACGAGAATCATTGGCCTGGCGAACCGGATCATCCGACGAGATGAGCATACCGCTCTGTGGTGGTATTGCGCAGGCGGGGCCCCGGCTTGCCGATGGCGGCGAGTGCCGATTTCTAGTCGCTTCCCCGACGCGCGCGCGTTCTGGTAGCTATTCGGTAGCTAGTTAGCCTTTGTCTGACAGAAATGCGGAACTAAGCATTTGATTTTATTGGCGCGCTCGGAGGGATTCGAACCCCCGACCCCCAGATTCGAAGTCTGGTGCTCTATCCAGCTGAGCTACGAGCGCGATAGCAATGGCCTGCGTGGCTGGTCTTGACCGACCGAGAACATGGTTGGCCGCCGGCTGGCTGGGCGAGACGCATATAGAGTGTCACTTGGCTTGTCACGCCTTGTACGGTTCCGGCACCCGTCATTCCGGGGCCGCGAGCGCTCGGATCGGCGCTTCGCGCCGTCCGAGTGCGAGCGGAGCCCGGAATCCATAACCACAGGCCGTGCAGTTGTGATGAAAGTGGTTACGCTGCGGTGGCACACATGACTGCTTGGGGTTATGGATTCCGGGCTCCGCTCGCTTACGCTCGCGGCCCCGGAATGACGGAAAGAAACAAATGACGGTCCTGGTCACCGGCGGCGCCGGATATATCGGAAGCCACATGGTCTACGCGCTGCGCGATACCGGCGAGCGCGTGGTGGTGGTCGACAATCTCACCACCGGTTTTTCCTGGGCAGTAGCGAACGGCGCCCCGCTGGTCATCGCAGAGAGCGGCGACCAGCCGAAGCTGGCTGCGGTCATCGCGGAGCACGGGATCGATACGGTCATCCATTTCGCCGCCTCGATCGTGGTGCCGGACTCGGTGCTCGATCCCCTGGGCTACTACCGCAACAACACCGTGAACTCGCGCGCCCTGATCGAGACCGCGGTGAGCTCCGGGGTGCGGTATTTCATCTTCTCCTCGACCGCCGCCGTCTACGGAAATCCGGAGCACGTGCCGGTAGGCGAAGACGATCCGGCGGTGCCGATGTCGCCCTACGGCTGGTCGAAGCTGATGACCGAGATCATGCTGCGCGATGCCGGCGCCGCGCACGGGCTGCGCTACGCCATCCTGCGCTATTTCAACGTGGCAGGAGCCGATCCGCTCGGGCGCAGCGGTCAATCGACCAAGGGGGCGACCCACCTCATCAAGGTTGCGGTCGAGACGGCCCTTGGGCTGCGTCCCAAGCTCGACGTGTTCGGAACCGATTATCCGACGCCGGACGGCACCTGCATCCGCGATTACATCCACGTCTGGGATCTCGCGCGCGCCCATTGCGATGCGCTCGCTTATCTGCGCGGGGGCGGCCAATCCGTCACCCTCAATTGCGGCTATGGGCGCGGGTTTTCCGTGCTCGAAGTGATCGAGACCGTAAAGCGGGTCGCGGGCAGGGATTTCCCGGTTCAACTCGGCGCCAGGCGCGCCGGCGACCCGGCGCAGATCGTGGCCTGCGCCGAACGCGCGCGGACCATTCTCGGCTGGCGGCCGCAATTCGATGACCTCGCCACCATTGTCCACCATGCCCTGACCTGGGAACGCAGGCTGCAGGCATCGGGCGAAGGCGCCGTCCAAAGCATGGATTCCGCTTGAAAAAGCCCAAAGGGGTAGGCAAGAGGTGGGCGGCATCCTGCCTGCCCTGCCGCTTTCAATCCCGAATGCCGGCAGGGGCGGGTTTCAAACCCGCCCCTAGCTCACACGCGCACGAGCGAGTCACAGCCTGAATGCTGAGCTCTTATTTGCAGCGGCTGTTTGCAGACCCCAACGGCGCTCCCGCCATGGTCCGCCGACTGCTGGTGGAGCAGGCGGCCGGGCAATGGCGGCGCTACGCGCTCGCATTCGTCATGATGTTCATTGCCGCGGCGAGCACCGCGCTCGGCACCTATCTCATCGGCGACGTGATCAACGCCGCCTATGTCGACAAGAACCTGCCGGGGATCGTCGTCCTCGCCCTGGTGACCGCCACCCTGTTCGCGATCAAGGGGATGGCCACCTACGGGCAGTCGGTGACCATGGCGCGTATCGGCAACGGGATCATTGCCGACAACCAGCGCCGGCTGTTCGCGCGCCTGCTGCAGCACAATATCGGTTTCTTCTCCGACCGCCACAGCACCGAGTTCATCGCCCGGCTCACCACCGGCGGGGCGGCAGCAACCCAGGTGCTGAACCTGCTCATCACCGCGATCGGACGCGACCTCCTCTCGCTCATCGGCCTGACCATCGTGATGGCGATCCAGGATCCGATCATGTCGCTGTTCAGCATCATCGTCATGCCCCCGGCCATGCTGTTCCTGCGCAAGCTGGTCCACCGGATCAAGACGATCGCGCATAAGCAGTTCACCGGCAACACGCGCATTCTCGAGACCATGCAGGAGGGAGTGCAGGGGATCCGCACGGTCAAGGCGTTCACCCTCGAGGACGCGATGCGGGCGCGGTTCGACGCCCATGTCGCCAACCTCGAGCGGGAATCCAACAAGTGGGCGGCGGTGGCCTTCCGCTCCGGGCCGCTGATGGAGACACTCGGCGGATTTGCGGTGGCGATCGCACTGGTCTACGGCGGCTTTCGGGTGATCGCGACCGGCGCAACACCGGGACAGTTCTTTTCCTTCCTGGCGGCGTTCATGCTCGCCTACGAGCCGGCCAAGCGGCTCGCCCGGCTCAATCTGGACCTCAACAGCGGACTGGTCGGGGTGCGCATCCTGTTCGACATCATCGATCATCCCCCGACCGAGACGCCGGATGAGGAGAGGCCGGCGCTGAAGCTCGCCGCCGGACGCGTGGAGTTCGCAAACGTTCAGTTCGCCTATCGGCCGCGGGAGAAGGTGATCAGGAATCTCTCGTTCGTCGCCGAGCCGGGAAAGATCACCGCGCTGGTCGGCCCCTCCGGCGGAGGCAAGTCGACCATCTTCAATCTGCTGCTGCGATTCCATGAGGCCGACGGCGGCAGCATCAGCATCGACGGCCAGAATATCGCATCGGTGTCGCGCCGCTCGCTGCGCCGCCAGATTGCCTATGTCGGGCAGGACGTGTTCCTGTTCCGCGGCTCGATCCGCGACAATATTGCCGTCGGCCGCCCAGGCGCGAGCGAAGCCGACATCGTGAACGCGGCGCGCGCGGCCTATGCGCATGATTTCATCACGGTGTTTCCACGCGGCTACGATACGCCGGTCGGCGAGCACGGAGCCCAGCTGGCCGGAGGCGAGCGCCAGCGGATTGCCGTTGCGCGCGCGCTGCTCAAGGATGCGCACCTCATCCTGCTCGACGAGGCCACCGCCTCGCTCGATTCGGAATCCGAGCGGCAGGTGCAGGGCGCGATCGAGCATCTGTGCCGCGGGCGAACCACCATCGTCATCGCTCACCGGCTGCACACGGTGGTCGATGCCGACCGCATCTTCGTGATCGAGGAAGGCGCCGTGGTCGAGGCGGGGCGACACGAGGAGCTGCTGCGCAAGAGCGGGCGCTACGCCTCGTTCTATCGCCTGCAGCTGCGCGACCAGCAGCCGGTGCCGCGGGTGGCGATCGTCTCCTCGGCGTGAGCACCCTCACCGTCACCATCGGGCAGCCGCTGAGTTGATTTGGTAGGGTGCGTTAGCCGCACACATCGGCTGCTCGCAGCCGATGTGTGCGGCGTAACCCACCGCACGCGCCATCCCACGCTACCAGGACCGCGCATGCCAAATTATCGACGCGCTTGGACCGCCGGAGGCTGCTGGTTCTTCACGGTCAATCTGCTGGACCGCCGCAGCACCATGTTGACGCAGAGTATCGATGCGCTCCGCGAAGCCGTGCAGTGGACCTTGCAACCCTATCCATTTCGCACCGATGCTTTCGTGGTGTTGCCGGATCACATCCACGCGGTCTGGACCTTGCCGCTTGAGGACACGGATTTTGCTGTAAGGTGGCGCATGATCAAGTCGCGCTTTGCCCGCTCGATTCCGAAGCAAGACCCGGTAAGCAGATCGCGCAAAGCGCGCGGAGAACGCGGCATCTGGCAACGTCGATTTTGGGAGCATCTCATCCGAAACGAGCAGGACTACGCTCGCCATGTCGAGTATTGCTACATCAACCCGGTAAAACACGCGCTCGTGCGTCGTGTGCAGGATTGGCCGTATTCATCATTTCATCGAGACGTACGCGCCGGCATCTTCCCTCTCGATTGGGCCGGCGAGACTGAGGCGGTCGGCGAGTTTGGAGAGCGTGCCTGACGCTGACGGGAGGATTACTGCCTTGGCGGGTTACGCCGCACAAATCGGCAAGAGCCGATTTGCACGGCTAACCCACCCTACAGCTCAGGCCGCCAGGCCCTCCGCCTTCAGCGCCTCCTGCACCTTGGGACGCGCGCCCACGCGATCGACGTAGGCCTTCAGATTGGGCCACTTGGCGAGGTCCATGCCGATGCGCGACGTCCACCGCAGGACCGTATAGAGGTAGGCGTCCGCCACGCTGAACTGGCTGCCCATCAGATACTGCTTGCCGGCGAGCTGCTTATCCAGCCAATCGAAGCGCTTGCCCAGATTCTCCTTGGAGATTGCCTTGTAGTCATCGGGCGTGGTCGGCCGAAAGATCGGCCCAAAGCTCTTGTGCAGCTCCGAGGTAATGAAATTGAGCCACTCCTGCACGCGGTAACGCTCGGGTTTGCCCGCAGGCGGGATCAGGCCCGCTCCCGGATTCTGATCGGCGATCCACTGCACGATCACCGGTCCCTCGGTGAGGCGCTCGCCGTTGTCGAACTCCAGAACCGGCACCTGTCCTTTGGGATTGACGGTCCAGTAGTCCACGCCGGATTTGGTCTTCTTCTCCTGATTGTTGACCTGCTCGAGCTGGTAATTGGCGCCGGTCTCGCGCATCACGATGTGCGGCGAGAGAGAGCAGGCACCAGGGGCAAAATACAGCTTCATCACGTCCTCCTTAACACTGCCGGCCGCGCCGGCAGGCCGGAAGTTGCATATCTGCACATGCCGGTGCAAGCCAATCGCGTGTAAGTTGCAGGGTGGGTTAGGGGCACTGCGTCACAAACTACGCTGTCATTCCGGGGCGTCGGCAAGTCGGTTTCACCGACTTGCCGACGAGCCCGGAAACCATAACCCCAGCCGGCAGTTGCTCGCTCGCCCGTCGCGACGCACGGCCTGTGGTTATGGATTCCGGGCTCCGCTCGCACTCGGAAGGCGCGAAGCGCCGATCCGAGCGCTCGCGGCCCCGGAATGACGGCTAGAGTAGTTTCTGACGCAGTGCGGCTAACCACCCTACACGCCGAGATAGGCGCGGCGCACGCCGGCATCCGCCAACAGCGCCTCGCCGGGGCCGGAGAGCGTGATGCGTCCGTTCTCCAGCACATAGGCGAACGCGGCGAGCTTGAGCGATGCGGCGACGTTCTGCTCGACCAGCACGCAGGTGAGCCCGTCCCGGTTGAGGTCGCGGATGGTGCGCAAGACGTCCTGCACGATGGCGGGAGCGAGCCCGAGCGAGGGCTCGTCGAACATCACGAGCTCGGGCGCGCCCATCAGGCAGCGGCCGATGGCGAGCATCTGCTGCTCGCCACCCGACAGCGTCCCCGCGCGTTGCGCCGACCGCTCGGCCAGCACCGGGAACAAGGCGTAGACCCGATCGAGATTTTTCGTCCGCTGCCCGCGCGCCCGCGACAGCATGGCGCCGACCTCGAGATTCTCGGCCACGGAAAGCGTGGGAAATATCTGGCGACCCTCCGCCACCTGGCCGATGCCGAGGTTGCAAATGCGATGGCTTTCCCAGCCGGTGATGTCGGTATCGCGGAAGCTGATGCGTCCGCGCGCAGGGCGGTGCATGCCGGCAATGGTGCGGATGAGCGACGTCTTGCCGGCGCCGTTTGCCCCCACGATCGCGACGATGGCTCCTTCACCGATCTCGACCGATACGCGGTCGAGCGCCTGCGCATCCCCGTAAAAGACATCGATATCCTCGACGCGCAGCATTTATGCGAGCGCCTCGGCGCCGAGATAGGACTGCACCACCGCCGGCTCGCGCATCACCGCCTCGGGCGGCCCTTCGGCAATCGCGGCGCCGTGATGCAGCACCAGGACGCGCCCGGCGAGCGCCACCACCGCCCGCATCACGTGCTCGATCAGCAGGATGGTGAGGCCGCCGGCGCGGTTGAGCTCGCCGAGAACGGATACCATGCGGTCGGTCTCGCCCGGCCGCATCCCTGCCATGACCTCATCGAGCAGCAGGAGCTTCGGGTCGGTGGCGAGCGCTCGAGCGAGCTCCAGGCGCTTGCGGTCGGGCAAGGTCAAGGTCGATGCGATCTGGGAGCGCTTGCCGATAAGGTCGAGCCGTTCGAGCACCTCGCGGGCGTGGCCGCGGGCAGCGCGCGCGTCGCGCCGATGCAGCATGGCGCCAATCACCACGTTGTCCTCGACCGAGAGCGCGGGAAACGGCCGGACCAGCTGAAAGGTGCGGCCGATCCCGCGGCGGCAGATCTCGTCGGGCCGACAGCCCTCGACACGCGCACCCGCAAGGGCGATGCGGCCGCAGTCCGGCTTGATCACGCCCGCAATCATGTTGAACAGCGTCGTCTTCCCCGCGCCGTTGGGACCGATGACTGCGAAGATCGATCCTTGCGGCACGCGAAAAGTCACGTCGTCGACGGCAAGAAGGCCGCGAAACCGCTTGCTGACCCCTTGCACCTCGAGGAGGTCGTCCATGCCTACGAGGCGCTCAATCGCAGCCTTGCTGCGAGCCACGGCCACACGCCGCCTGGCAGCACGATCACCACCACGAGCAGAGCCACGCCGTAGAACACCTGCTTGGCCCCGGGCACGTCGAAACCGATCGCGGCCAGGATGTTCTGCATCAGCTCGGAGGCTCCGGTGAGCAGAAACGCGCCGATGATCGGCCCGAACGGTGCGCCGATGCCGCCGATGATCGGGCCGAGAATCATCTCGATCGAGCGCGAGATGTTAAAGACCTGCTCGGGAAAGAGATTGTTGTAATAGAATGCGAAGAATACGCCGGCGACCGCGGTCATGGCGCCCGAGATGACGACCGCGATCATCTTGTAGCGAAACGTGTCGATGCCGAGCGAGCGCGCTGCCTCCTCGTCCTCGCGGATGGCCTGCCAGTAATAACCGGTCCTGCTCCTGAGCAACGCATGGCAGAGCGCAAACGCCGCGGCCGCGAGCGCCAGCATGACGTAATAGAACATGGCGGGATCGCCGCGCAGGTTCCAAAGATCGTTGCGCGCGTAGTTCGCAACCGGCAGGAAGAAGCCGGCCGAGGCGCCCACCCATCCGAAATGATCAAAGCCGATGCGTGCGAACTCGGCAAAGGCGATGGTGAGAATGGCGAAATACACCCCTCCGACTCCGAACCGAAACGCAAGATAGCCGATCAGCGCGCCGCATGCCGCCGCGATCGCGATCGCGGCAAGCATGCCGATCCATGGCGCAATCCCGAAACGGACATAGAGGACCGCGGCCGCATAGGCGCCCAGTCCCACATAGATCGCATGCCCGAGCGAAAGCTGGCCGGCAAAGCCCATCATCACGTTCCACGCCTGGCCGACATAGGCGAGATAAAGGATCGTGATCAGGACGGTGAGGAGATAATCGTCGGCGAAGAAGGGCACGGCGCACAACAGCGCCAGCAGGATCGCGAGCGCACCATACACGCCGGCGAGGCGATGCATCAGGCCCTCCGTGCGAGCAGGCCCTGCGGCCGCAGCAGCAAGATGAGCACGAGCAGGGCAAACGAGAACATGCTCTTGGCCGACGGCGTGAAAAACAGGCCGGCAAGGGCTTCGGCCAGCCCGATCAGCACCCCGCCGAGGAGTGCCCCCGGCATCGAGCCGAGGCCGCCGGTGATGACGATGATGAAGGCGAGCAGCGTGTAGGCCGGCCCCAGAGCGGGGGTGACGTCGATGAGCAGGACCAGCATGGACCCGGCTGCACCGACACAGGCGGCGCCGAGGCCGAAGGTGAGGGCATACAGCCGCTTGACATCAAGCCCCACCACCAGGGCGCCGGTGTAGTTGTCGGCGCAGGCGCGAATGGCCTTGCCCGCGGGGGCAAAGCGGAAAAACGCGAACAGCGCAGCGGCAATGACGATCGTGCCCGCCGCGGCATAGACCTTGGTCGCATCGACAATCAGCGGGCCGATGGCAAAACTGTCGAACGAATAGGAGGTCTGCACGCTGCGGGCATCGGGTCCGAATACGATCAGGAGCGCATTGGTGATGACGATCGCGATGGCGACCAGCAGGATGAACTGACTGTGCTCCGGCCGACTGATGAAGGGATTGATGATGCCCGCCTGCAGGGCGTAGCCGAGCACGAACAGCACGCCGGCAAGCGGGATGACGAGGACGAGGGGATCAAGCCCGAGCGTATTGAACAGAACGATGGCAAGATACATGGCGATGGCCATCATCTCGCCATGGGCGAAGTTGACCACGCGCACCACGCCGAAAATCACCGAGAGACCGAGCGCCATCAGGCCGTAGACAAGGCCCGTGAGCAGACCGCTGATGGCCACGTTGAGATAGATCGCTGCCGGCACCGCTCATCACCCTAGCAGCCGCTCTGCTCGTTTCACGACCGCTTATCGTAGGGGGTCATGGGCCATTCGGCCTTGGCATTGGATGCCTCCTTCGGCGCCACGGTGAGGAGCTTGCCGCCGCGATTCTGGATGGCCGCGTTCTTGAGTTTGTCGTTTTGTCCCTTCGCGTCGAACCGTATGCCCGAGCCGATGCTCACATTGTCGGTGATGTCGGTGGTGCGAATAGCGTCGGCGAGCGCCTTCGGATCGGTGGAACGCGCCCGCTTGAACGCATCGGCGGCGACGAGCAATGCCTCGAACGTGTAGACGTGGTTGGTGTTGAGGTTGATCTCCGGGTAGGCCTTGGCCAGGGCGCCCTCCAGCCGCTTGGTCAATTTCTTGTGCGGGTCATACCAGGGCACGAAGCTGAGCGGTCCATCGGACATCTTGCCCAGCGTCTTGAGATACTGGTCCTCGTACCAGCCCGGTCCCATGCTGAGCACCGCCATCGGGCTCCAGCGCTGCTTGATGAGCTCGCGGGTGAGCAGGATCGCGTCGTTGAGCCGGCTCACCATGAGCAGCGCGTCGGCGCCGGTGGCCTTGGCCTTGGCCACCTCGACCGAGAGATCGCGCGCGGTCGGATCATAGGAGATCTGCTCGACGATCTTGTAGGGCATGTCGAATTTGGGCATCACCGCGCCGATGCCCTTCTGCATGGCAGTGCCGAAGGTATCGTTGACGTGCATGAACACCACCGATCTCGGCGCGGTGCCGGCAGCCTCGAAGATCTGCTTCTGATTGACGAAGGCGTCGCTGAGGATCATGCCCGCGGTGGGGAAATTCCGGAACACGAATTTGTACCCCTGCTCCGTGATCTGCGGGGCTGCGGCGATGTTGATCACGAACGGAATGCCTTTCTGCTCGGCTACCTGCGCGATCGCGGTGCTCTGGCCGGAGTCGAACGCCCCGACCAGGAGCTGCGCGCCGTCGTTGATCAGCTTCTCGGCGCGGGCGCGGGCTACCTCAACCGAGGTCTCGGTATCCGCGTTCATGATGGCCAGCTCGGGCAGCCCCAGCTCCTTGAAGATGGGGAGCGCGATCTCGACCCCGCGCTGGCAATCCTGCCCGATGCTGGCCTGGGCGCCCGAGCGCGGCAGCAGGACACCTACCTTCAGAGCCCCCGTCTGTGCGCGGGCGATCTGCCAGGGCGAGGCGGCAAGGGCACCGGCGACGCCCGCGCCCAAGGCAAATCCGCGGCGGGTCACACCCGGAGGGACGAATTTCGCCGGCGATTGTTCGATCATTTGCATCCTCCCGGATCAAAAACGTTTCCAGCGCCCGACCTATTTCTCTTATTGTTGCGGCCAAGATGCAATGGGCGGTAGGTCGGGTTAGTGGTACTGCGTCACAAGCTACGCCGTCATTCCGGGGCGTCGGCAAGTCGGTTTCACCGACTTGCCGACGAGCCCGGAAACCATAACCCCAGCCGGCAGTTGCTCGCTCGCCGTTCGCAACCGGACGATCTGTGGTTATGGATTCCGGGCTCCGCTCGCGGAGCTTGTGCTCGGACGGCGCATAGCGCCGATCCGAGTGCTCGCGGCCCCGGAATGACAGAATACGTATTTTGTGACGCAGTAGGGTTAGCGCGGCCACGAATGGCACTGTCTGTCGAGGCGTCTTTCCGCGCGTAACCTGACATCCGGTAATCGCTCAGAATGTCGGGTTACGCTCGGGCTGAGGTATGCGATAGGGCCGAGGCTGGTGCCCGCCAACCCGACCTACGACGCGGCAGGAGAGCTTCATGGAAGAGAACACGATCCTGGTTGAGCGCCACGCCGGCTATCGCAGCGTTACGCTCAATCGCCCGCAACGGCTCAATGCATTCTCGCAGAGCATGCACCGCGAGCTCAAGCGCGCCATCGAGGAGGCGGAGAGCGAGCGCGCCTGCCGCGCGCTGCTGCTGACCGGAGCCGGCCGGGGGTTTTGCGCCGGGCAGGATCTCAACGAGCGGCTGTCGCAGCAAGGCGAGCCGATGGTGCTCGGCAACTCGCTCGAGGCCCATTACAATCCGCTGGTACGCAAGCTGCGCGCGCTCCCCTTCCCGGTGGTCGCGGCCGTAAACGGCATCGCCGCCGGTGCCGGCGCGAACATTGCCTTGGCCTGCGATATCGTCCTCGCTGCGCGCTCCGCAAGCTTCGTGCAGGCCTTCATCAGGATCGGGCTCGTTCCCGACTGCGGCGGCACCTGGTTGCTGCCGCGGCTCATTGGGCCGGCGCGGGCAAGAGCATTGGGGCTCACCGGCGAGCCGCTGTCGGCGGAAAAGGCGGAAGCATGGGGCCTCATCTGGAAGACCGTCGACGACAGCATGCTGCTGGACGAAGCCCACAAGCTCTGCCGCCGTCTCGCCTCGGCGCCCGCCGTAGGCCTCGCGCTCACCAAACGCGCCCTCGATGAATCCTGGGACAACGATCTCGACATGCAACTCGATCTCGAGCGCGAGATGCAGCGGGAAGCGAGCCTCACGGCAGATTATGCCGAGGGCGTACGCGCGTTCCTGCAAAAGCGCGCGCCCGTGTTCGCGGCGACGCGTTAGGGTGCGCTAGACTCGTAGGCGGGTTGCGCCGCACAACTCGGCTGTACACAGCCGAGGTGTGCGGCTAACCCACCATCTACAATGGACACGCGTCGCCGGATGGAGAGAGCGTCATGAACCCTATCGTCGCCGTCATCGCGCCGGGCATGATGGGCGCGGCCGTGGGCAAGCGCCTGGTCGATCACGGCCTCAAGGTGCTCACGTCGCTGCAAGGCCGCAGCGAGGAGACGCGACGGCGCGCGCAGGCGGCAGGCATGATCTCAGGCAGCGATAAGGAGATTGCCGCGGCCGATCTCATCCTCTCGATCCTGCCGCCCGGCGACGCAGTTGCGCTGGCGCAGCGGTTTTCCCAGACGCTCGCCGCGAGCAACAGCAAGCCGGTCTTTGTCGATTGCAACGCGGTGAGCCCGAAGACGGTGGAACGCATCGCCGCCGTGATCGCGCCCTCCGGCGCACCCTTCGTCGATGCCGGCATCATCGGCCAGCCTCCCGCGCCGGGGGATGCGGGGCCGCGTTTTTACGCCTCGGGCCGGGAGGCGCAGCGATTTGCGCGGCTCAAGGAATTCGGCCTCGACGTGCGCGTGCTGGACGGGCCGCTCAGCGCCGCGTCGGCATTGAAGATGTCCTACGCCGGCATCACCAAGGGAACGCAGGCGCTCGGCGCCGCCATGCTGCTCGCGGCAACGCGCGCCGGCACCGCAGACGCGCTTTTGACCGAGCTCAAAGGCAGCCAGACGCAGATGCTCGGCTGGCTCAAGCGCAGCCTGTCGATGATGCCGCCCAAGGCCTATCGCTGGGTCGCGGAGATGCACGAGATCGCCGACTTCGTCGGCGAGGACCCTGCCGCGCACGAGCTCTACGCCGGAGCGGCGCATTTCTACGAGCAGATCGCAGAGGATTTTGCCGGAGAGCAGAAAGAAGTCGGCGCGCTCAAGGCGTTCTTGGGCAAGGTCTCAAACACCTGATCACGGCAAGCTTCTGGCCCGACATATTACTGTCTTAAGCCGGCGCAGTGTGTCAAATTTGGTTGGCTTGATTCTGGTCTTCTCCCGCGTATATACTATCATGTATATACTATGGGAAGGTTCAATTATGGCAATCGCGCGCGTCTTTCGGTCGGGCAACAGTCAGGCCGTCCGTCTGCCGAAGGAGTTTCGGCTCAAAAGCAAGGAGGTGGAGATCTTCCGCCGGGGGGACGAAATCGTGCTGCGGGAGAAGGGAAAAGGATTGGCGCGAGCGTTCGAGATTCTCGCTAATTTGCCCATCGATTTTCTGCCGGAGGGTCGAGAAGATGCGCCGCCCCAGGAGCGGAACGGCTTTTAAATGGAAGCCCGTTTTCTCCTGGATACGAATGTTTGCGTTCAAATCCGGCGGCAAAGGCCATCCCACGTGTTGGCGCGGTTTCAGCGGCTAAAGCCCGGGGAGGCCGTAATTTCAGTCATCACCTATGGCGAGCTCATCTATGGAGTCGAGAAGAGCCCGGTTCGCGAACAAGCAATGAGACAGATGAGAGAGCTCGAGGCTTTATTGCCGGTAATCGCGCTGCCGTTACAGGCAGGCCAGTATTACGGCGCCATTCGCGCCGCGCTGGCGGCCCGGGGCGAGATGATTGGCAACAACGATCTGTGGATTGCCGCGCACGCGCGGGCTGCAGGCTTGACTCTGGTCACCAGCAATGAAGGCGAGTTCCGACGCGTCCGCGATCTAAAAATTCAGAATTGGGTGGAGTAGTAACCGAATTTCGCTGAACGCAAAATTTCAACGATCGTGGCGTGGATCTTTGCTGTCGCGCGGTTTCGCGCGCGGCGGATGCTCAAGGTCGGCATTCTTCAAGCTGCGGCGCAGGGCATCCTTCAGATCGGTCGGGCGTCCGTGCTTGTGCAGGAGATCACGAAAGGCCTCGTCTGCCAGCTCCTGAAACGTCATCATGCGATCGCGCGCGAGCAGGTTCAGGGCATGCCAGGTCTCCAGATCGAGCTGCACGCGCTTGCCCCGAGCGGTCTGATCCTTGCTGCTTCGCCCTTTAACCGTTTTCTCCTGTTGATCCCGTTCTCCCGGCGCGCCCTTCCCGCCGCTGATGACCTTCAGCGCGGGCGACTCCGATGTCTTTGTCTTGCGTGAACCCCTCCTCGCCATGATCGAATTCCTGCCCTTCACAGCCGTTCCTTCAGGAAGCGCAGCAAGCGTGGGGCCATGAAACCCGAATAGCTGCGCGGCTCCTCAATGGGATCGCTGAGCCAGTAATGCGGCGCGCCCTGCACGATGCAGGGCCGCGCAAAATAATTGGCCTGCTTCAATCGCAGCAGAAAAACATCGGTCTGTGCGTGCCGGTCCACCAGATCATCCTCCGTGCCGACGCTGAGAAACACGCCGACGTGATTGTTGGCGAAGGTCGCATAGTTGATGGGCGAGGCCTCGAAATAAAGACGCGGGTCGTCCATGGGCGCCGCTCCCAGGAAGTTCTCGATGTTGTTGTCGCGCGGGCTCTGGAGCTGGTAGCGCTGCCACATCTCGACAAGATCATAGACGCCGTAGACACCGACGAGGGCTTTCACCTTGGCGCTGACGTTGCCATGGGCATCGCCGGGATAACCGCCCTTGAAAATCGCGCTTTCTCCTCCCAGCGCCGCGAGGCTCGCCAGGTGCGCGCCGGCGGAGGCACCGAACAGCGCGATCCGACCGGGATCGACTTTGCATGCGCCGGCGTTGCCACGCAGGAACTGCACGCCGGCGAGCACGTCCTGCACCGCCTGCGGGAACATCTTGTGCCCCTTCTTCGCCAGCCGGTAGCTGATGGCGAACAGCACATAGCCGCGCTCGGCGAGGTAGGCGCCCCAGTATTGAAAGGTGCTGCGCACCCCCGCCTGCCAGCCGCCCCCATGGACCGCAACCAGCGCCGGAAACGGGCCGGGCCCCGCGGGAAGATAGAGATCGCCCGCAAGCGAGACCCCGTCATGATTGGCGTAAGCAACACCGGGGCGGGTTTCTATTTGCTGCGTCGCTGCCATGCGTGCTCACATGCGCACTACTCAATCACTGTGTAGGGCGGGTTAGATAGCGAGCAGGCTGCAGCCGGCTCGCTGTCGTAACCCGACGCCATTCGGCCGCAGATGCGCCCGCGCATTGCGGTGGGTTACGCCGTACAAGTCGGCTGATAGGCGCCGAGTTGTACGACTAACCCACCCTTCTTCTGTAACGGGCCGGTCGGGGTCAACCCTCGTTTTGCGACGTCCTTCTCGCCGGGCACACGCTTCTGTACGGGGTCGGCGCAAGGCCGCCACCAGATGGAATTCGGAAAGGATAGGTCGTACCGA
>Ga0185299_10002132_pt1 | contig 32285 bp, 26 predicted proteins | sample PaiPotPPA55metaG_FD_128002 | JGI IMG/M metagenome (GOLD analysis project Ga0185299, IMG submission 128002) | Iron sulfur acid spring bacterial and archeal communities from Banff, Canada, to study Microbial Dark Matter (Phase II) - Paint Pots PPA... ...
AGCCGCGCGCTGCCGCCGAAGGGAATCAGCGGTTTGAGCCGCCCTTGGCCGAGCGGCCCCATCCGGCGCCCCTCGCCGCCGGCCAGCAGGACCGCCCGGACCGCGTCGTGAGCGCTAGCCACGGCTGCCGTCCGCCACCGGCACGGGGCACGCGCGATCGCGCAACGTCTGCAGCGCCCGCTCGATCTCGTCGTCCCGGAGGTCGTCGACGAAGCAGGAGCGGCCGATCCCGGGTGTCAGCGGCAGCAGTTGCCGTCCGTCGCGGTGCAGCACAGTGTCGGCCAACGCTCCGACCAGCAGTTCTATCGTGCAGACCCGGTGCGTGATCGGCAGCCCGAGGCCCCGCATCACCGCGAGGACACGTTCGAGGTCTTGCTCGCTGAGTAGACCGCGATCCCGGGCGATCACCGTCGTCAGGGCCATGTCGATGCAGACGGCCTCGCCGTGGAGTAGCTCGGGCAGCGCGCGCATCTCGATCGTGGGGGAGAAGGAGTGCCCGTAGTCGACAACGCGCCGCAGCTGGCTTTCCCAGAGGTTCGGCTCCAACTCCTGCAGCATGCCGCGGATGGCTCGGCCGATCACCTCGCGCCCGACATCCTCGCCGTCCACGGGGAGCATGTGCCCGGCGACCAGGCGAGGGCCGTGCAGTTCCAGCAGCTGGAAGAGCTCCGCGTCCTTGATCAGCGCGATCTTGAGGATCTCGGCCAGGCCGTTGCGCAGTTGGCGTTCGGTGAGCGTGGCGAGGAAGCCCGGGTCGATCAACGTCGCCACCGCCGGGTGATAGCTGCCCAGGCGGTTCTTGTGGGCGAGGAAGTTGACGCCGGTCTTCGCGCCGATGCCCGCGTCGATCATGCCCATCAAGGTGGTCGGCACCCGCACATAGGGCGTGGAGCGGCGATACAGGCTGGCGGCCAATCCCACCAGGTCGGTGAGCACTCCACCGCCGATCGCGATCACCGGCTCGCGGCGGCGCGGCACCCCGAAGTCGGCCATCGCGGAGACGATCCGCAGCACCGAATCCATCGACTTCACGCCCTCGTGGGCATCGATGACGCAGAACTCGAAGACCGTGCCGTGGTACCCGAAGTACTCGCGGATCCGCGCCCCGTACAGGTCGTGGACCAAGTTGTCGAGGACGACCAGGCGGCGGCCGGCGGCCTCGTCCGGAGCACCTACGGCGGCGAGCCGGGAGTCGGCGGGATCGAGCACGTCCGCGCAGAGCATCACGTCATAGGTGACATGCTTGTAGGCGCTCACGCGCCAGCGAAATTCAGGGGACGGGTCTGGGGAAGACCCCGGATTCTGGGCGCGCCAAGTGCGCGCCGCGTGAGTCGTCACCGCGATGGCTCCGTCTCTCCGGTCGTGACCGGGACCGCTTCCGTGCCGAGCCGTGGAGTCGATCAGCACATCCGTATGGCATGCTATCCACGGGCGGTCCCTCGACGGGGAGGGTGAACAAATGTGCGGGCGCACTCCGGGATTTGCCACAACGGTCTTTGTGACTACTCCCATCACCGGCCCCTCCGGCCGTCGCGAGAGCCCGCTGGGGCGTCATCTCCACAACGGTCACAGAACGCTGAATCAGTAACTTTGGCCGGTTCCGGTACCTCGGCCGTCTTGCGTACCAACCCGGGATCGATGAGACTCGTGATCAGTGGTCGGACATGTCACGGGACACCGGCGCTCTTCGCCACGAGTATAAGGAGGGTCACTCAAAGCCGCTTCCGTAATCGTTTCCGGAAGGACGCCATGACGGTCATCACACCCGGCATCGGGGCAACCACCATCCACGTGCCCAAGGCGCTCGTCGCGCGGGTCAGGGCGCAGTCCTCCTCGATCGCGGCCGAAGCCGTCCGCTCGGTGCACGGGCCCGTCAAGGGCTCGCAGCCGCGCATCCGGGAGAAGATGCAGCAGACGGTGCAGACCGCGTACAGCGCGATCGACCGCGTCCTGCGCATCGTTGAGGGGAAACCCAACCACGCCATGCGCCATCCGGAGCCTCCGACCGAGAGCCCCGAGGCCCTGACCGTCAGCCGGATCGCCACCGCGCAGACCTGGCAGCTCCTGCTGCGCGGCGCCACCGCCGACGAACGCGAGCAGCTGCTCACGCACGCCGACCACGTCTTCAAGGCCGAGCGCCCGCTCGACGGCCGGACCTCCGACGCGCTCACGAAGATCTCCGACGGCGAACGCCTCGCCGACGCGCTCATCCGGCAGGACGACATCCGGCAACTGGTGAGCGAGATCAGCGTCGTCGTGGCCAACGCCTATCTCGTCGTCGTCTTCGGCTCCGAGCACACGACCCAGGAGCAGCGGGAGCACGTCGCGCAGATCCTGGCCCTGCGACACGACGCCCTCGTCGGGCACAAGTCGTGCCGTCCGGTGGTGCTGATGCCGCTGACCGCGGTGCTGCCGCGTTCGAAGGTCCGCGAGCTGGCCGAGGAATCGGTGCTCAGCCTGTTCGAGGACGCCCCGGTCACCGTCGCGATCGCCCAGGCCGGCGACCCGGCCGACGTCGCACGCGCGACCGACGAGGCGTTCTCCATCGTCCAGGTGGTCGACCTGCTCGATCACCCGCCGGGCATCTACCAGCTCGACGACGTGCCGATCGAGGTCTCGCTGCTGCGCTCGCCGGACCTGGCGAACCTGCTCGCGCTGCGCCTCGCCCCGCTGAGCGGCAGCGGCGCGCCGCTGCTCAACACCCTGAAAATCTATCTGGACACCATCCAGGACCGGCGGCGCACCGCGCGGATCCTGAGCATCCACCCCAACACGCTCGACTACCGGCTGCGCCGCATCAAGGAACTGACCGGCCTCTCGCCGACCGCCCCGCGCGACATCCAGACGCTCGGCGCGGCGCTGGCCGCGTGGAAGCTCGTGGACGTCCTCGGCGCGCCCGTACCCGCGTCCTGACGCGGCCGTCGGCGGCCTTCACCGCCGCAGGTCCACCACAACCTTCACGTCGTCAACCCGGGGACGCAGCGCGTCAGCCCACGAGGACAACGCCACGCGTCGGGTGATCAGCCCCTCCAGCCAGGCCGGATCGGTCTCGGCCAAAGCGGCGGAGGCGGCCTCGAAGTGTCGCCGCCCCGCGTTGACCGTGCCGAAAAGCACGCCGTTGCGTCGCACCAGGGCCCTGACCAGGGTCGCGGGGTCGAAACCGAGCGGATCCGGCCCGTGCCCCGGCAGTCCGATCAGGCAGACGATCATATGCGGCCCGGCGTGCTCGACGGCGCTGAGCGCGAGCGCGGCCGCCCCCGTGCAGTCGATCACGATGCTCGGACGCACGGTGACGGCGTCCAGCCCCGAGCCGTCGCCCGGATGGTAGACCGCACCGAGCGCGCGGGCCAGATCGGGCTTGAGCCCCGCGTCGGTCTGGTCGAAGATGTGCGTCTCGTGGCCGCGCCGCACGCTGAGCAGCGCGGCGAGCAGGCCGATCGGCCCCGCCCCGAGCACCAGCACGCGTTCCTCGCCGCGCGGGGAGCGCGCCGCGATCCGCTCGATCTGCTCCCAGGCCTTGCACAGCACGCTGGTCGGCTCCGCCAGCACGCCGAGCGTGTCCAGGCGCGGGTCGAGCCGCACGGCGAACTCGGGCTCCAGAAGCCAGTCGGTCGCGCCGTAGCCGTCAAGACCGCTGATCCCGCGCGAGCGGTACCGGCCGTCGAGGCAGGCGTCGACCTCCCCGGCGCGGCAGGCCGGGCACGGATCGGGCTCGGGGCGCCGTACGATGCCGGCCACCAGGTCTCCGGGTACGAGCCCTGATCCCGCCGGGGCCGTGACGACCCGGCCGACCGACTCGTGGCCGAGTACCAGATGCTCAGCTCCGTGCGGCGGATAGCCCATGCCCTGCTCGACGATCTCCCGATCGGTGCCGCAGACGCCCACCATCAGCCCCTCGACCAGGATCCCGCCGCGCCCGGGCGGCTGCCGCAGAGCCGTGACATCCACCGAGGCGGGCCGACCGGGAGTGACGGTCATGGCGAACGTCGGCCGCTCGCTCATCGCGCACCCTCGAAGGCACTGGACACCTTGGCAAGGTAGCTCCGCGCGGGGGTCGCGGGCGACGCGCACGCGCCCGCTTGGGGATCGGCCACACACGGCTTTGTGACCGCGCCCCATCCCGGTCGCCACATGGGGCGCGAAGGGTGATCGTGGGAATGCGGATGGTCGTATGCTGCGCTCGCTCTCTGCCCGCGCTCGTTGGAGACCGCAATGAAGCAGTACCTGCTGATCGTCCGCACCCGGCCGTTGCCAGGATGGGAGGCCGAGTTCCACGCCTGGTACGACGGCACCCACTTGGCCGAGTTGCTGGAGATACCGGACTTCGCCGCCGCCCAGCGGTTCGCACCGATGGACGTCCCTCCGGTGCAGGACGCCGACGGCAGGTTCGTGGCCGTATACACCCTCGAAACCGACGACATCGAGCGCTCCATGGCGAGGTTCAACGCGGAGCGCGAGGGCATGGCCGTGCCCGACTGCCTAGACGTGGACGGCGTCTCCTTCGAACTCTGGCAGGAACTCGGCCCCAAGCGTGAGGCTGTCCGGTGAAGTCCCCCGGACAGCCTCCGGCCCTAGTCCGCGCCCGTGTCGCGACCGCGCTGCTCTTCCTCCTGTTCGGCATCGCCCTGGGCACCTGGACCAGCCGGATCCCCGCGGTGCAGGCGCACCTCAAGCTCGACGACGGACGGCTGAGCATCGCGCTGCTCTGCTTCGCCGCCGGGGCGATCTGCGGGATGGCGCTGCTCGGCCGACTCGTGGACCGGTACGGCAGCGCCGCGGTCATGGTGCCGGCGGCGGTCGGCGAAGGGCTGCTGCTGATGCCGCCGGCGTTCGCCGGGACCTTGGCGCTGCTGTGCCTCGCGCTCTTCGCGTTCGGGTGCGTACACGGCGCGCTGAACATCGCGATGAACGCGGACGCGATCCAGGTGCAGAAGGTGTGGGGGCGGCAGATCATGTCCTCCTTCCACGCGATCTACAGCATCGGCGGATTCATCGGCTCGGCCGTCGGCGGCCTTTTCGCGCGCGGCGACTTGAGCGCCGGAACGACGTTCGTGAGCATTGGCCTGTTCGTGGTCGTACTCGCCGCGTGGGCAGGCCGGTGGGCGCTGCCCGCCCGGCTGCGTCCGGTCGCGGAGCCTCGGGTGACGACCGGGGAAGAGCGGAACCGCTGGCGGGCCCGGTTCCCCCTCGAGCTGCTCTTCCTCGGCCTGCTCGCGATGTGCGCGCTGGTCGGCGAGGGGACGGCGGCCGACTGGAGCGCCGTCTACCTGCACGACAACCTCAAGGCCGCGGCGGGCACGGCGGCCCTGGCCTTCGCGGCGTTCTCGGTGATGATGACGGTCGGGCGGCTGCTGGCGGACCGGCTGGCCAGGGCCTTCGGCCCGGTGCTGCTGGTGCGCTGCTCGGGCGTGCTGGCCTCGGCGGGCATGCTCGCCGCGCTGGCGGTCGGGCGGCCGTGGGCCGGCGTGCTCGGCTTCGCCTGCCTGGGAGCCGGGATGGCCTGCATCGCCCCGCAGGTGTACTCGGCCGCCGGCAACCGCGACCCCGCGCAGGCCGGCGCGGCGCTCTCGCTGGTCGTGAGCATCGGCTACGTGGGCTTCGTGATCGGCCCGATCGTCATCGGCGGCGTGAGCACGGCCGTGGGCCTCCCGACGGCGCTGACGATTCCGGCGCTGCTCGTGCTGTTCGTGGCCATCGCCGCCCCGGCGCTACGTCCACGCCCCGCACCCGCGGCGTCGTCCGCCGCCGAGCCCGTCACATCAACCGGTCACATCGAAGGGCTCTGATGCCACCGTGCACATCATCGAATGCCACTTCGAGTTCAGCGGTTACGACGACCAACTGGTGAAGGCCGGCACGTCCGTCTATCTATGGAACCTGGTGCGCCAGTTCCGCGACAAGGGCCACCAGGTCACGGCCGTGACCGCCGCGCACGGCCTTCTCCCGCGCCTACGCCGTGACCACAAGGTAGAAAAGCTCGACTGGACGTACGAGGGCGAACTCCCCGTCCGTCTAGACCCGGTGCTGTGGCCCGACCAGCCTGCCGAGACAAGTCTCCCGATGCGGATACAAGCCCATCGGATCCACGTCCAGGGCATAGATATCGTGCTCCTCGGCGGTGGGTTGCTAGACGAGTTCGAGGGCTCCTTCTATCCGCCCCGCGACCTCGAGGGCACGGATCTGGCCTTCCTCAAGCCCCTGGTATTCCAGGCCGCCTCCGCGCGCTACCTGATTGAGAACGCCGAGCCCGGCACCGTCGTCCACCTGCACGAGCCCTTCTACCACTACCTGCTGCCGGGCGCCGTGGCCGGGCGCGGCCTGATCGTGGTCTCGACCGTGCAGACGAACATGGCCGTCAACACGAAGGTGTATCGGCCCCAGGCGCGCGCCGTCCTGGAGCACCTCGGCGCCGATCCCGAGCTCACCGACGACCTGGCCGATCCCGAACTCGACGAGCCGCTGTACCGGGCCATGCGCGGCTACCTGCCGGGAACCCTGCTGTACCGGGACTACCCCGAGCAGCCGGGCCACGAGTACATCAGCATGCTGGCTCTCGTGTCGCGATCCGTCGCCGCGATGGACTTCCTCTCGGAGGGACAGCGCGATCACGCCCTGACCCAGGCGGAAACCCCGTTCGAGCAACTGTTCCAGCACCTGACGGTGCGCCGCGCCCTGAACGCCATTGGGCACAAGTCAGTCGTCGGCGGCTGCGCGATCGGCGACGAGTGGCACGGCGTGCAGCGCACCGAGCAGCGCCGCGTACGCACCCTCACGGGCCAAGGTCTCGACCCCAACCTGCCGACCGTCTTCCACAACGCCCGCTACTCAGTCGAGCACAAGGGCCAGCGCGAACTGCTGCGCGGCCTGCGGCGCTACCTCGACAGCGGCAGACGCTGCAACGTCCTCGCACACCTGCTAGCGCCGCAGCCCCCTGATGACGAGGACATCACGGCCCTGCGTCAGCAATACCCCGACCTGGTGCGCATCGACACCGGCCCGATGGACGCCCAGGAAATCGAAGACTGGGCCACCGCGAGCGACGTATGCGTCTTCCCGTCCAAGTTCGAGATGGACACGTTCCTGATGGCGATGGGCGAGGCGATGGCGGCCGGCGCCGTCCCGATCGCGACCGCCCAGCAAGGCATGCGCCACTTCGGCCACCGCTTCGACCTAACGGACCCCGCCGCGACCGGCTTGGCCCTGCCGCGCTCATTCCGCGTCGCCGACCCTGTCCTGACCGAAGCCGTATATCAGGGCTTAGTCACGCTGCTCGACCTCCGTCAGAACGAACCCGAGTCCTTCGAAGCCCTCCGCCGCCGCGCCGTAGCCCGAAGCCGCAGATTCACCTGGAGCGCCGTCGCAGACCGCTTCCTGGCCGTATTCGAGGCCTGCATAGTCGGCAAGCCCCCGGCCGACGCCATCCCCGAGCTCGAAGTGGCACGTGAGGCGAGCGACGGTACAGTCCGTCGGAACGCCGATCAAGCCGTATCGGTCGAGGCGGTCCTGTCCACACCGCCCCCAGACGCACCATCGGTCACGGTAGTCGAACTGACCCGAGAGCCCGACGGCACATTCACCGGCCATCTGCCCACGCCGGATGCACCGTCGCAATGGGTGTTTCTCACTACCTACCTAGACAACGGCTCCGTTTGGAGCGAGTCGAGGTAGCTCTTGGGGACGCTGTCCGAGCCGAGTCGTGCGACTGCCTGTTCGAGGAGGGGCTCCGGGTATGCCAGGCGGGTGTGCCATGGGACGGATAGGGCGGTGCGTCGTGTAGCGCGCAGAACGGTCGTGGAGAGAGATTCGGGCCATCCGGCGGGGCCGTACAGCGTGCGCGCCCAGGTGGGCATGATCGAGTAGGCCAGTCGGGATGCCGCGTGCCACGCGGGTCTCAGCGCTCGGCGGGATCCATGCAGCGGGGGCTTGAGAAGAAATCTATGGATGGAGCGTGCTTCGGCGGATGCGGTGAGGACGCTGCGCATTCCAGCCAGATAGTCCGCTAGATCTGCCACGGAGCCAGGCGCGTCACGAGCGGGTAGGCCGACTAGATCGGCCGTGAGCCGTTGTTCGTGGACGTAGCGGTCGGCCTGGTCCGCGCGGAGGCTGAAGCCTGCGCGCTGTACCGCACGCAGGTTCGACCTGACCAGGCAGCAGTGCACCCAGAGCAGCAGTTCGGGCTCGTCTAGGCGGCGCTCGGGCTCAGAACCGTGCGGGTCGCGAATACGCAGCCTGGCATGCATCGCGCGTATTCGGGCGCCGGCGTGCTCGGCCTGGGCCGTGGTGCCCCAGGTGGTGGTGACGATGAACTTGCCCGTCTCCCGCAGCCGACGGGCCGGATCCTCCTCGAACGAGGAGTTCTGCGCGATCCCCAGCGCCGTGACCGGGTGCAGCGCCTGGAGATGCAGGGCACTGATTCCGCCGATCCACATTGCCGGATCCGCGTGAAGATGCCAGGTCACTGAGGACGGGCCGAAGATCCCTGAGTCGATGCCCACCGCGATACCTGAGCTTCTTCCTCTGGACTGACGTCCCGTCAGCCTATAGCCGATCTACGTACGGTGGCGTGCGGCAGGTTCGGCGGACCACGAGGCGAGTATGGCCAGGGCGTCGTGTGACGGGGTGCCGGCCTCGGCGGTCAGCAGCATCAGGCGTTGGCCCGAACCGTCCGGGCTGTTCCAGGTGTCGCAGTCGAGGGTCAGGTCCCCGACGAGCCGGTGCCGGTAGCGCTTGGTGCCGTGCCCGGCGCCGGTCACGCGGCGCTCGGCCCACCAGGTGCGGAAGTCGGGGTCCTGGACGGAGAGTTCGCCGACGAGCCGTGCGAGCTCGGGGTCGTCGGGGTCGGCCGCGGCTTCCATGCGCAGCGCGGCGACGGCGTCACGTGCGTCGTGGGCCCACTGCGTGTGCATTCCGCGGAGGATCGGATCGGTGAACAGCAGGCGGACGTAATTGCGCTGGCCGACCGGGACCTGCGCGAAATCGATGTACAGGGTCGCGGCGCCGTGGTTCCACGCGAGGATGTCGAGGCGTTTGCCGAGCACGACGGCGGGGGTCGCGGTGAGCTGATCGAGTAGGCGTCGCGTCGCGGGGCGCACCCGCTGCGTCTGCCGTCGGCCACGAGTTGGGCGTCCCGCGGCCCTACCAGCGACCTGGTAGAGGTAGGCACGCTGGTCGTCGTCGAGGCGCAGGGCGGCGCAGAGGGTGCCGAGCACGGTGTCCGACGCGGGTACTCGGCCCTGCTCCAGACGGGTGTAGTAGTCGACGCTGATTGCCGCGAGCTGGGCGACCTCCTCGCGGCGCAGGCCCGGGACTTTGCGAAAATCGTCGGCCTCGGGTAGCCCGACGTCGCCCGGCGCCAGGCGAGCTCGGCAGGCCTTGAGGAAGGCGCCCAGCTCGCGCTGTTCGGGGGTGGATGCCATGCCATCCATTGTCACGCGGGTGCGTCCGACATGGGAGGACCAGATCCTTCCCAGGCAGAATCCCGCTCCTTTTGCCGGGCGAACGCCGCACCGATCGTGGAAGCGAACGCACGTTGAATGGAGAAACCTCATGCCCAGGATCGATGTCACCTTCGACAGCGCCGGCATCCCGCTGGCCGGCCACCTCCACCTACCCGACCAGCCCTCGACCACCCCGCGCCCGGCGATCGTCGTCGGCCATCCCGGCAGCGGCGTCAAGGAGCAGGCCGCCGGACTGTACGCGCGGCGGCTCGCGGAACACGGCTTCGCCGCGCTCGCCTTCGACGCGGCGTACCAGGGCGAGAGCGGCGGCGAGCCGCGCGGCCTGGAGGACCCCGCGCACCGAGTGGAGGACTTCAAGGCCGCCGTCTCCTTCCTCACCACCCGCGAGGAGGTCGACGCCGAACGCATCGGCGCGCTCGGCATCTGCGCATCCGGCGGGTACGTGCTGTCCGCGACGGCGAGCGACCACCGCATCAAGGCGGTCGGCACCGTCAGCGCCGTCGACATCTCCCGGCACTTCCGCCTGGGCGCCGACGGCACTCAGGACCCGGCCGTCTTCCAGGCCATGCTCGATGCCGCCGCGCACGCTCGTACCGCGCGGGCGCGTGGGGAGGACCCGGGCGCGCTGCCGCTGTTTCCCGACACGATCGAGCAGGCCAGGGAGCTCGGCGGGGAGTACGGCGCCGAGGGCTTCGAGTACTACTGCACGCCGCGCGCCCAGCACCCGCGCTCGGCACGCACCCTCGATTGGACCAGCGCCGACAAGATGGCGACGTTCGACGCCTTCGCCCTCCTCCCGCTCATCGGTTCGCGGCCGCTGCTGATGATCGCGGGGACTCGCGCCGTCACGTCGTGGATGAGCGTTGAGGCGTTCCAGCTCGCCGTCGGGCCGAAGCGGTTCGTCTGGATCGACGGGGCAAGCCATAACGACCTGTATGACAAGAAGCAGCATATCGACCCTGCCGTCGGGAAACTCGCGGCGTTCTTCGGCGACAACCTGCGAGAAGACAGCGTGTAGCCACGGGCCGTTCACTTCCCCCTCCTATCGTCGCGGGAATGGATGAATCAGTTGTTGATGAATCAGGCCGATCGGACGCGGACGACGCCGGGTTCTCCCGGCGCGGCTTCCTCGCCGGTGCGGCGGGGGTCGGCGCGGCTGTCGCGCTGGTCGGTGTGGGCGAGGACATCGTGGCCGCCGGCCCCGCGGACGCCGCCACGGCTCCGTCCGGTCCGCCCACCACGACGCTGCCCCTGCCCACGACCACTGAGCCCGAGCAGCTCCTGCTGACCTGGGGCGCCGATCCGGCCACCGCGGTCACCGTGTCCTGGTCGGCCCCCGGCACGGTCGCCCAGCCCGCGCCGACGCTGGCCTACTCGACCTCGCCGATCACGGCCAAGAACCGCGGCCGCCTGGTCAAGCTGCCCGACCCCAAGCCCCTCGACGTCGCCAAGAAGTACGAGAAGGCCGCGTCGGTCAGCTTCACCGACGGCCTCAACAGCCAGACGACGTACTTCTACCACGTGCAGCTGACCGACCTCGAGCCCGGCACGCGGTACTACTACGAGGTCAGCGACGGCGCGTCCGAGGCCTCGACGGCCGGCTCGTCGTTCGAGACGGCGCCGTTCGGCCGGGCGAAGTTCCGCTTCTCCAGCTACGGCGACCTCTCCACCCCCTCGTGGGACCAGAACGCCTCGGGCAACATCTGGCACGAGTCCTGCGACAACGCGTACTACGCGGTCAGCGCCATCGAGAACCCCGGCGACGGCGGCGGCGCCCCGCTGTTCCACCTGCTCAACGGAGACCTCTGCTACGCCAACCTGGACATCGAGAACGCCCCGGGCGTGTGGCGCGACTTCGGCGTGAACGTGGCCCGCTCGGCCGCGAACCGCCCGTGGATGCCCGCCCTCGGCAACCACGAGACCGAGTTCGGCGTGTGCGACCACGCCGGGCACGTCGGCGAGGCCGCCGGCGGCATCGCGGCGCAGGGCGCGGCCGGCAACTACTGGAACGGCCCGTACGGCTACGGCCACTACCTGAGCCGGTTCCTGCTGCCCGACAACGGCGTGAAGAACTGGGACGGCAACCGGCTGCGCGGAAACTTCTACAGCTTCCAGGTCGGCACGGTGAAGTTCATCTCCCTCGACGCCGACGACGTCATCTACCAGGACGGCGCCTCCGCGTACCTGAACTCGGCCGCCGACGCCGCGAACGAGACCACCTCGTCGGGGGCGTCGATCCCCAACGGCACGGTCACCTACAACCACGGCTACACCGGCGAGCTCGAGATCGTCGCGGCCGACAACTCCGCGGTGCCGGACTACCGCAGCGGCCAGCCCAACCTGCAGACGCAGTGGCTGGAGTGGACGCTGGCGGACGCACGCCGGGACCCGGACGTGGACATGATCGTGGTCTACATGCACCAATGCGCCATGTCGACGTCGCTCCCGGGCAACGGCTCCGACCTCGGCATCCGCCGCGCCTGGCTGCCGCTGTTCGACCACTACGAGGTCGACCTGGTCCTGTCCGGCCACGAGCACGACTACGAGCGCACCTTCCCGGTCCGCGGCTACGACGCCGGCGCGCACGGCACCGTCGTCTCGCCCAACCCGGACCAGACGGTCGGCGAAGCGGTCGACACCCGGCGGCCGACCGTGGTGACGACGCAGTACAGCACGGTCAACGGCGTCCCGGCCTGGGACACCGCCAAGGGCACCGTCTTCCTGGTGCTCGGCGGCGGCGGAACCGACGGCCCGACGAACAGCTACGGCGAGGACACCACGACCGGCCTGCCCCAGGCCAAGGTCATCACCGAGCGCAACGCCATCACCGGTTCGCAGGCCGCCGGCTTCCACCGGAACAGCGCCGACTCGATCGAGGACGCGCCCTGGTCGGCGGCCATCAACGCGAGCGACGCCTACGGCTACGCGATCTTCGACGTCGATCCCGGCACCTGCCGCGGCGAGACGACCATCACGATGCAGTACTTCGCGATTCCGGCCGTGAGCAACGAGTCCGGCACCGCCCACGACGGCACGACGACCCTGCCGACGACGCCCTACGAGAAGTTCGTCTTCGGCCGCAACCTCGCGTAGTCGAGTAAGAACGAAGAGCGCTGTCCCAGGCCTCGAACAACCTGGGACAGCGCCTCACTGCCCGCCGGTTACGCGATGAGCTGCTCGCTGACCTCCCAGAGGCGGGCCGCGGCCTCGGGATCCACCGCGTACGGCAGCACGCCGGGCATCCCGGACGACTCCCGCCAGGCGGCCTCGTCCTCGGCGCTCACCAGCGGGCTGATGTCGCAGTTCTCGCAGTAGACCCCGCCACGTCCGTCCAGCTGAGGGCTCGTGGCGCACCACACAGTGGTGGCCGCGCCCTGCTCGATCGTCTTGAGCTGCCGCTCCGCGTCGAGCATGGGACGGCCGTCCTCGTCGAGCACGCCGGCCGCCCGGATCGCCTCAGGGCCGATGTGCCTGATCAGATTGGTGTCGAGGATCGTGCCGGGGTGCGGCGCGAAGGCCCGCACGCCCTCGCCGCGTCCGCGCCGGTCGAGCTCGACCGCGAACAGCGAATTCGCGGTCTTCGACTGGCCGTAGGCCGTGAACGGCGCGTACTCCCGCCGCTCGAACTGCAGGTCATCGAAGACCACCGGTGAGTAGCGAATCCCGCGCGAGGAGAGCGCGACCACGCGCGCACCGCCCGCCGCGACCAGCGCGGGCCACAGCCGGTCGGTCAGCTGGAAGTGCCCCAGGTGGTTGACGGCGAACTGCGACTCGAAGCCGCGCGCGTCCCTGGCCAGCGGCGTCGCCATGATCCCGGCGTTGTTGACCAGCAGGTGCAGCGGACGCCCCGAGCCCAGGAACGTGGCGGCGAAGGCGTTGATCGAGGCGGGGTCGATCAGGTCCAGCGGCTCGACCTCGACGTCGGACCCGCCGCCATCGAGGACCGCCAGGGCTGCGCGGGCCCGCGTGACGTCCCTGGCCGGCACGACGATCTCCGCGCCCGCCGCGCGCAGGACCCGTACCGTCTCCAGCCCGATGCCGCTGTAGCCGCCGGTGACGATCGCGACCTTGCCGGTCAGGTCGATGCCCTTGATCACGTCGTCCGCGGTGGACGCCGCGCCGAAGCCGGAGGGCAGCGGCTGCTGTACGTGGGTGGTCATGGTGACTTTCCGTTCTCTCGGTGATCTCTTTCCCCCACCGTAAGCCCGTCACCCCGTACGCTGAATGCTTGAAAGTTCGTATTACTTGCGCGATAGTTCAGACATGTCCGCTGACCCCCTCTGCGACGCCCTGGCCATCGCCGACGCCCGCGCGATGTTCTCCGGCGGGTTCACCGCGGGCGGGCCGTGGGCGATCAGGCTCCGGGGGCCCGACAGGCTCAAGGTGAACGCCGTGGTGCGCGGCAGCTGCCTGCTGTTGCGCGAGGACGGGGGAGAGCCGGTCCGGCTGAACGAGGGCGACGTCGTGGTCTCCGACGGCGCGCGGCCGTACGTGCTGTGCAGCCAGCCCGGCCTTGAGCCGCTGGGCTCGGGCCAGGTCCCGATTGACCCCGGAACGCGGATGGGGCGGATCGGCGAGGGCGACAGCGTGGACGTGATGTGCCTGGCCGGCCACGTCGACCTGAGCCGGGACCACGCCGGCCTGCTGCTGAGCGCGCTGCCGGAGATGGTCCACGTGCGCGGCGACGCGGCCGAGGCCCCGCCGCTGCGCTGGCTGGTCCGGCAACTGCTCGACGAGATGACCTCAGGCCGGGCCGGCGCCGAGTTCGCCGCGGACCACCTCGCCCAGCTCATGTTCGTGCAGGTGCTGCGGATCTGCCTCGCGGAGGCCGATGGGCTGCCGGCCGGCTGGCTGCGCGCCCTGGCCGACGAGCAGCTGGCCCCGGCGCTGCGTCTGATGCACGCAGAACCGGACCGCCCCTGGCGGCTGGAGGACCTGGCCCGCGCCGCCGCGATGTCCCGCACCGGCTTCGCGCTGCGCTTCCGCGAGGTCGTGGGCGTGCCGCCGCTGACCTACCTGCTCGGCTGGCGGATGAGCCTGGCCGCGCGCAGCCTGCGGCAGGACGGCGCACCGGTCGCGGCGCTGGCCCGCTCGGTCGGCTACTCCGGCGAGAGCTCGTTCAGCAACGCGTTCAAGCGAGTGATGGGCGTCTCGCCGCGCACCTACCGAGACGCGGCGCGTCGGCCGGAAGGGGAGGACCGTGTTGCAGTGCCAGGATGATGACATGGTCGACGACGACGCGATGCTCACCAAGGCCGCGCAGTCCGGCGACGTCGCGGCACTGGCCTTGCTGCTGGAACGGCACGGCCACTTCACCGAAGGCGTCACCGATGGGAGATGAGGGCATCTCAGTCTTCCGATCTTGTCGGTGTTGCGAGAACACCGACAAGGCGCGGCACACGGCTGGAAGTTCGATTCCATGAATGTGATGTGGATCAACTGTGCGAGCCGGGAGCGGTGCTTCGGGTGCGCAGCGGCGCACCGCAGCACGGGCGGCGGACTCGAACCAACTCCCTCAACCCAACGCCTCGACCCGCAGAACGCGCGGGGCGAACCTAAGTTGATACAGCGCTAGCTGTCGTAATCCACCGTGAGGGCGTCGGAGGCGGGGTAGGTCTGGCAGGTCAGGACGTAGCCGGCGGCGACCTCGGCGTCCTCGAGCGCGAAGTTGCGGCGCATGTCCGCCGTGCCGTCGGTCACCAGCGCGCGGCAGGTGCCGCAGACGCCGCCCTTGCAGGCGAAGGGCAGGTCGGGGCGCGAACGTTGGGCGCCTTCGAGCACGCTGCGGTCGCGCGGCAGGGTGGCCGTGGTGGCGCGTCCGTCGAGCACCACGGTGACGGCGCTGACCGGGCCTTGGGCCTGCTGGTCATCCGCGTGGCGCAATGGTGTGACCGGTTCGTCCTCGGCGAAGAACAGTTCGCGGTGCACCCGCGTGCCGTCCACGCCGAGCGTGCGCAGCACCGTTTGCGCGTCCTGGACCATGCCGAGCGGACCGCACAACCACCAGTGGTCGGCGCCGCGCGGGTCGATGAGTGCGGGGATCAGCGCGGTCAGCCGTTCGGCGTCGAGCCTGCCGGAGAAGAGCTCTGATTCGCGCGGCTCGCGCGACAGCACGTGCCCGATCTGGAAGCGGTCGGGGTAGAGGTCCTTGAGGTCGGCCAGCTCGTCGGCGAACATCACCGTGTCGCTGCGCCGGTTGCCGTAGAACAGGGTGACCTGGGAGCGCGGGTCGGCGGCCAGCACGGATTCGGCGATCGAGAGCATCGGGGTGATGCCGGAGCCCGCGGCGATCAGCACGTGGTGCCCGGGCACGGACAGGTCGGGCGTGAACGCGCCGGTGGGCGCCATGGCCTCGACCTGGTCGCCGGGCTTGAGCTGCTCGACGAGCCAGGTGGAGAACAGGCCCTCGGGAACGGTGCGTACCCCGATGCGCAGCCGGGCTCCGGCGGGGGAGCAGATCGAGTACGAGCGGCGCTCCTCGCGTCCGTCGACCTCGCGGCGCACGGTCAGCACCTGGCCCGGCCGGAAGGCGAACTGCCCGGCCAGTTCCTCGGGGACGTCGAAGGTGATCGCGGCAGCGTCGTCGCAGAGCCGCTCGATGCGTGCGACGCGCAGCGGGTGAAAGGTCGTGCGGCTGCGGACGGGTGCGGCGGCAGGACTGGTGGTCGGCGTGGTCGGCGTGGGCGCCGGCATCAGATCTCCTTGACGTGTTCGAAGGGCTCCAGGCAGGAGCGGCAGCGCCACAGCGCGCGGCAGGCGGTGGCGGAGAAGCGGGAGGTCTCCTCGGTCTCGAGCGAGCCGCATCTCGGGCACGGCAGCGGCGCGCGGCGCGTGGGCGAGAGCTGCAGGAGCACCGGTCCGGCGGACGCGGGTGCACCTGCGTGCGCGGTGGTCGTGGGCGGCGCGATGCCGTGTTCGGCGAGCTTCCGCCGACCGTCCGGGGTGATCCACGCCGTGGTCCAGGGCGGGTCGAGGACGGTGCGGATCTCGACGTGTTCGAAGCCTGCGTCGCGAAGCCGGGCGTCGACGTCCGCGCGCATTTCGGCCATGGCCGGGCAGCCGGAGTAGGTCGGCGTCAGGCTCGCGATCACGGTGCCGTCGGCGGTGAGCTCGACGTCCCGCAGCACGCCGAGGTCCTGGAGCGTCAGCATGGGGAGTTCGGGGTCTGCGACCTCGGCGGCGATCTGCCGGGCAAGGGCCTGAACGGTCACGGCGCTCACCACACGGCTCCGGGCAGCGAGCGGGCGAGGCTCTGGAGCTCCTCGACCAGCGGGGCGAGGTACTCGGTGTGCTCCCCGTCGCGGCCACGCAGCGGGTCCTGTGTCGGCGTCGGGTAGGCGAGCGTCGCGACGTCGCACACGTGCCTGAGCTGCGCGATGACCGCCTCGCGCAGCGCGGCCGCGTCCACCGCCAACATCGCGCCGGCCTCGCACACCTCGTCGAGGAACGCCGCGACCTGTTCCATCGCGGCGCCCATCTTCCGCGCGGACAACTCGGTGCCGTCGCCCAACCGGACCGTCCAGTCCGCGGCGTAGCGCAGGTGGTACGTGGTCTCCTTGACGGCCTTGGCGGCGATCGCCGAGAGCACCGGGTCTGGCGACGACGCGGCGAGCTGCGTGAACAGCGCCAGGCGCCAGGTGGAGAACACCAGCAGCCGGGCGACGGAGAACGCGAAATCGCCGTTGGGCAGCTCGGCGAGCCGCAGGTTCCGGAACTCGTTCGCCTCGCGCAGGTAGGCGAAGTCGTCCTCGCCACGCCCGGAGCCGTCGACCTGCCCGGCCCGGGTGTAGAGCAGCCGCGCCTGTCCGAGCAGGTCGAGGCCGATGTTCGCGAGGGCGACCTCGTCCTCGAGCTCAGGCGCGTTGGTACACCACTCGGCCAGACGCTGCGCGCTGATCAGGGCGTCGTCACCGAGCGCGGTGCACGCGGCGGCAAGTGCGGCGGCGTCGAGCCCGGCCGGAACACCAGTATCGACACCGTGCAGCGGGTCCTCGAATCCGGTACCGAACGCCCAGCGGGCGTCAGTACCCTCATGCTCCTCGGTCAGGGCCAGGTAGACGTGGTCGTCGGTCATATCCGTCTCCTGTTCCTAGATGTGCGGGATGTCGGCGGGGATGTCGTAGAACGTGGGGTGCCGGTAGACCTTGTCGGCGCTCGGGTCGAAGAAGGCGTCCTTCTCGTCCCTGCTGGACGCGGCGATGTTGGTCGAGCGCACCACCCAGATGCTCACGCCCTCGTTGCGCCGGGTGTACAGGTCGCGCGCGTTGCTCAGCGCCATCCGGTCGTCGGCGGCGTGCAGCGAGCCGACGTGCACGTGGTTCAGGCCCCGCTTGCCGCGCACGAACACCTCGTACAGCGGCCAGGACGGCGCGTCCGGGTTCTCAGTTGAATTGCTCTCCGGCGTACTGTTCTCACTCATGCGGCCGACTCCTTCGCGACTCGTGCGGCCTGCTTCGCCGCGTGTGCGCCGGCCGCCTCGCGGACCCACGCGCCCTCTTCGTGCGCTGACTTGCGCCGCGCCACCCGCTCGGCGTTGCACGGCCCGTCCCCGCTGATCACGCGCTGGAGCTCGGACCAGTCCGGCGTGCCGAAGTCATACCGCCCACGCTGCTCGTTCCAGCAGAGGTCGGGATCCGGCAGCGTGACCCCGAGGCGCTCGGCCTGCGGGACGGTCATGTCGACGAAGCGCTGGCGCAGTTCGTCGTTGCTGTGCCGCTTGATCTTCCACGCCATCGACGAGGCCGAGTTCGGCGAATCCCCGTCCGGCGGCCCGAACATCATCAGCGAGGGCCACCACCAGCGGTCGACCGCGCCCTGGACCATCTCCCGCTGCTCGTCGTTGCCGCGCTTCATCATCGTCCACAGCAGCTCAAAGCCCTGACGCTGATGGAAGGACTCCTCCTTGCAGATGCGCACCATGGCCCGCGCGTACGGACCGTAGGAGCTGCGGCACAGCGGCACCTGGTTGCAGATCGCCGCGCCGTCCACGAACCAGCCGATCACGCCGACGTCGGCGAAGGTCGGTGAGGGGTAGTTGAAGATCGAGGAGTACTTCTGCCGACCGGAGATCAGCATCCGGGTCAGCTCGCTCCGGTCCGCGCCGAGGGTCTCGGCGGCCGAGTAGAGGTACAGGCCGTGCCCCGCCTCGTCCTGGACCTTGGCGAACAGGATCGCCTTGCGGCGCAGCGAGGGGGCCCGGGTGATCCAGGCGCCCTCCGGCTGCATGCCGATGATCTCCGAGTGGGCGTGCTGCGCGATCTGCCGGATCAGGGTCTTGCGGTAACCCTCCGGCATCCAGTCGCGCGGCTCGATCCGCGCGTCCTTCTCGATGGTGCGCTCGAATCGGCCGCGCAGTTCAGGCTCGTTCACGGCGGGTGCGGCGGTAGGCGTCGGGGTCATGCGGGGCCACCTCTCGTCGGTCGGGTTCTGATATCTCAAGCTTCGGCGGGCTGGCGTACTTGCAGGGTAGTGAAGCGGGCCGTGACGAACGCCGGGTCGGTCAGGGTCGCGCTCGCGGCCGGGTTGGCCGGGCTGCCGTGGAAGTCGCTGAACGCGGCGGACTGGTTGACCAGGACCGGTCCGGTGAGGTTCTCGGCCAGATGCACCCCGGCGTCCCGGGCGGCGGCCTCGGCCTCGCGCAGCACCTGCTCGCTGGTGGAGTGCACGACGGCGGTGAGCGCGCCGTGCGCGGACACGGTCTGGCGCAGCAGCGCGAGTGAGTCCCCGGTCGACCCGGTCGCGATCACGAAGCTGATCGGGCCGAACCACTCGCGCGTATAGAGGGCCCGGTCGGCCGTCGCATCCAGCCGCGCGACGAGCGGAGTGCGGATGTCAGTACCCGGATACGCGGGATCATCGAGGACTGCGGAAGGACGCACCACGGCCTCAAGCTTGCCAGCCTCGGCGACTCGCTCGCGCACGCCGTCGTTCACGATCGCCCCGAGGACGCCGAGCGCACGCGCGGGATCGCCCAGCAGCCGATCGATCGCAGCGCCGAGGTCGGCGGCGAACTCATCCGGCGTCTTCACTCCTTGATCGGTCATCATCCCGGCGCTCGGGACGAGGAGGTTCTGCGGGGTCGTGCACATCTGCCCGCTGTAGAGCGAGAGGGAGAGCGCCAGGTTGCCCAGCAGCCCCCGGTAGTCGCCGGTCGAGTCGAGCACGACGGTGTTCAGGCCCGCCTTCTCCGTGTACACGGCGGCCTGGCGCGCGGTGTCCTCGAGCCAGGAACCGAACTCGCTGGATCCGGTGAAGTCGACGATCCGCACCCGCGGGTCGAGCGCGAGCGTCGCGGCGGCGCGTCCGCCCGGCTCCTCGGCCGTCAGCAGCACGACGTTCGGGTCGAACCCGGCCTCGGCCAGCACCTGGCGCGCGATACGCACCGTGATCGCAAGGGGGAGCACCGCACCGGGATGCGGCTTGACGACGACCGGGTTGCCGGTGGCCAGGCTCGCGAACAGTCCCGGGTAGCCGTTCCAGGTGGGGAAGGTGTTGCAGGCGATCAGCAGCGCCACGCCGCGTCCGACCGGTGTGAAGGTCTTGTCGAGCTCGATCGGCCCGCCCTTGCGCTGCGGCTTGGACCAACGCGCGCTGCGGGCGTGGCGCTTCTGCTCGGCCCAGGCGTAGGCGACCGCTTCGAGCCCGCGGTCCTGGGCGTGCGGTCCGCCGGCCTGGAACGCCATCATGAACGCCTGGCCGGTCGTGTGCTGGACGGCGTGCGCGATCTCGAAGCTGGCCGCGTTGAGCCGAACGAGGATCTCCGCGCAGATCCCGGCGCGAGTGTCGGGATCCGCGTCACGCCAGGTCGCGGCGGCGGACACGGCCGCGACCAGCGCCTCCTCGGAGCTCAGCCGCGGGTAGCTGACGTCGAGCGCGAATCCGTAGGGCGAGCGTTCCCCGGAAGCGACGGCGCCCGCCTCACCAGGATGCCCGGCCAGTTCGAAAACCTGTCCGAGCTGGCCGCGGAAGGCCTCCTCACCTGCGGCCGAGGCGTTTTCACCGTAGGCCGAGGTGCTCGGCGACTCGGCAAACGGCGACCAGTACCCGCGGCCCTCGATCGCCGCCACGGCCTGCTCCAGCAGCTCTGCGTGCGACGCGAAGAAGTCGGGTTTCTGTGGGACGGGTCTCGTCATGCGTTCCACCTCTTGACAGCCGGTCGGGGGTGCTGGTTTGTTGATCCCATCGCAACCTAACCGAACGTTCGGTCGGGAGGCAAGACGGCAGGCGCAGTGACGAGCAGCACGGCGCGATCCGCATCCCCTTCGAAGGAGCCTCAATGACGAGCGAAACCTCCCCGTCGCCCGCGTCCGCCACGCCCCCGCGCAGACTCGGCGACCCGCTCCCCGATGACCTGCGCGACGCGGGCGAGCGGATCCCGGCGGACGAACTGGCACCGCTCCAGCTCTCCCGCCTGCAGTGGACCCTGCGACACGCCTACCAGAACGTCGAGCTCTACCGCCGCAAATTCGACGCGGCCGGTGTGCGCCCCGAGGACTGCCGTTCGCTCGAGGACCTCGCCCGTTTCCCGTTCACCACCAAGGCGGATCTGCGCGATACCTATCCGTACGGCATGTTCGCGGTGCCGATGGAGCAGGTGCGCCGGATCCACGCCTCCAGCGGCACGACCGGCCGCCCGACCGTAGTCGGCTACACCGAGGACGACCTGTCGATGTGGGCGGACGCCGTGGCGCGCTGCATTCGCGCGGCCGGCGGGCGTCCAGGTCACAAGGTCCATATCTCGTACGGATACGGTCTTTTCACCGGAGGCCTCGGCGCGCATTACGGCGCCGAGCGTGCCGGTTGCACGGTGATTCCGGCGTCTGGCGGGATGACGGCACGTCAGGTGCAGCTGATCCTCGACTTCAAGCCCGAGATCATCATGGTGACGCCGTCCTACTTCCTGACCTTGCTCGACGAGTTCGAGAAGCAGGGCGTCGACCCGCGTTCCACGTCCCTGCGCATCGGGATCTTCGGCGCGGAGCCGTGGACCGAGCAGATGCGCCTGGAGATCGAGGAGCGGACCGACATCCACGCCGTGGACATCTACGGCCTGTCCGAGGTGATCGGTCCGGGCGTGGCGCAGGAGTGCGTCGAGTCCAAGGACGGCCTGCACATCTGGGAGGACCACTTTTTCCCGGAGATCGTCGACCCCCTGACCAGCGAGGTGCAGGCACCGGGCGCGCGCGGCGAACTGGCCTTCACCTCACTCACGAAGCAGGCGCTGCCGGTCATCCGCTACCGGACCAGGGACCTGACAAGGCTGCTGCCCGGCACAGCGCGTGCCCCGTTCCGCCGGATGGAAAAGGTCACCGGCCGCAGCGACGACATGATCATCCTGCGCGGCGTCAACGTGTTCCCCAGCCAGATCGAGGAGATCGTGCTGCGCACTCCCGGCGTCGCCCCGCACTTCCAGCTCGAGCTGACCAAGCGGGACCGGATGGACCACCTGACCGTGCGTGCCGAGGCGCGGCCCGATCACGCGGGCGACGACGCGGGCCGCGCGGCTGCCACGAGGGCCATCGCGAAGGCGGTCAAGGACGGCGTCGGGGTTACCGTCGGCGTGGAAGTCGTCGACCCCGACACCCTGGAGCGCTCGGCCGGGAAGCTCCAGCGTGTCAAGGACCTGCGCTTGGCCTGATCGCCGCGCGGCCGTCGATATGCTTGCGGCCACTGCGAGTGGCGAGGATTGTCGTATGGCTGTGGAACCCGGGCAGACGCCGACGCCGCGACTGCGCAAGGACGCCGAGCGTAACCTGCGGCGCATCCTGACCGCCGCGCGCGAGGTGTTCCGCGACCGGGGCGTGGGGGCGACGCTCAACGACATCGCGCACCATGCCGGCGTCGGCGTGGGCACGGTCTACCGGAAGTTCGCGGACAAGGAAGCACTGGTCGACGCCCTGTTCGACGACATGGTCGAGACCGTGGACGGATACCTGCGCGACGCACTGGCCGAGCCGGACGCCTGGCTCGGCCTTACGCGTGCGCTGGAAAAGACGTGCGAGGTCCAAGCGTTCGACCGGGGCCTGCGCGAGGTGATGCTCGGCACCGGGCGTGGCCCGCAGCGGCAGAGGCAGATGCGCGACCGGGTCGCCCCGTCCGTCGACGAACTCGTGGCCCGCGCCCAGGAGCAGGGCATGCTGCGGACGGACGTGGTCCCCCAGGACTTTCCCCTGCTGCAGCTGATGGTCGGGGCCATCAGCGACCACACCGGCCAGCCCGAGCTGTGGCGCCGCTACCTGGCGATCCTGATCGACGGCCTGCGCGCGCGGCCGGGCGAGGTTACGACTCTGCCCACGTTCGCGCCCACCGACGACCAGCTGATGGACGCGAACGTGGGCAGCAGCACCGAGCAGGCTCGCACCCGCAAGAGGTGAAACAACGCGGCGGCGCGGCTTCCACGGAAGCCGCGCCGCCTTGTACGTCAGTGCGTCAGTACCTCAGCCGGTCATTAGGACGACGGCCCCCAGTCAGTCGGGCTCGTAGTGAACTCGCTCGGCGAGGCCAGCGGCAGGTTGAGCGTTGACGCGCCGTCGAGTCTTCCTCCGTACTCGATCGTATACACGCCTCCGGCGAGATTAGTCAGGTCCTGAGGCGTCGGGAAAACGGGGAAGTGGAAGTTGGCCGGAGTCTGACTCGTCAGCACCAGCTGGATCCGATCCCCCGCCGGGATCTCGGTGAAGTTCGGCAGCAGCGAGACGTCGTAGCGGGTCGTGCGCCCGGGAACGACCGGCTGCGCGCTGGCCTGGGTGAACGGATGGCTCGGCTGGAGCAGGGTCCCGTCCTGGCCGTACCAGCTCGTCGCCGGGTCCAGGGCGCGCTGGCTGCCGAGCAGCACTCCGTCCGCCTGCTTGGTCACTGTGCCGTCGGGGGCGACGATGTTGAGCGTGGCACTGAGCTCGACATCGCTGGCGGTCGAGGAGGCGTAAACGGTCACATCTGAGGGCCCGTCAAGCACTTTCGCCGTGGTCAGCGGGTTGCTGGTGTAGGTCAGCGAATTCGAGGAGCTCGCCGGAGCCCACGTCAGGCTGTCGTCGGTCGCGCTGCCACTCGCCTGGTCCCGGCCGAGCAGCGTGCCCTGGCCGAGGTAGTACGTCTGCGCGTCGGAGGACGGCGGCCACGCGGCGCTATCGACCCACCGGCTAGCAGTGTTCTCAAACAGGTGCAGCGGCGTGGACGTGTCGGCCATCCCGGTGTCCTCGCCCTTGAGCCAGGTGTCGAACCATTCGAGCCGCAGGTTCTCCAGTATTGTCCCGTTCACGTTCTCCCCATGCGTCCACGGACCCACGATCGCCTGGTACCGCCCGGTGACCGGCTCGTTCGCGGTGACAGCGGCGGTGAGCGGCCGATGGAAGTAAGCGTTCTGCGCCGCGACGTAGTCACCCAGGTTCCCGCCCGGGAACAGGTCGTTCCATCCCGCCTCGGTCAGCGCGGGGATGCCGTTGGCCACGATCGTCGGCATCAACTTCTGGGCATCGAGCTGCTGCCAATACTCGTCGTCGTACGCATCGGCGCCGCCGTCAGCCTGCTGCGCCACGACAACCGACTGCGGGTCGGTCGACGGATCGTCCTGCGGGCCGCGCGGCTCGGCGTGCCCGATGCCGGCGACGAACGACGTGGGGATCCCGCCGTTGCCGGTCAGGTCATCGTAGAAATTCGAGTCGGTACAGAACGGGGTGATCGCCTTGAGCGCGGAATCCCGCCCGACGGCCGCGGCCGTGTACCACTGGTCCACGCCCAGGTAGGAGCATCCGTCGAGGCCGACCCGCCCGTCCGAGCTAGGCAGCGTGTGCGCCGCCCAGTTCACCAGTTCAGCGCCATCCTCGCCCAGGCGTTTGCCGAACCAGGAGAGCTGTCCGCCCGAGGCGCCGGTGCCGCGGACCGCGGAAGCCGCATAGATGTATCCGCGCTGCACGAAGTAGTCCCCGGCAGTGGTCGGGTCCGAGTTCGCCGCGCCATAAGGGTTCTGCGTCAGCAGCACCGGAAAGGTTCCGGCGGCCCTGGCCCCGGTGGTCGGATCGGTCGGATAGACGACCTCGGCGGAGATCATCACCCCGTCGTCCATCTTGACCGACACGGATACCGGAGCGCTCACCCCGTAAGCGGCCGGTTCAGGCTGCCAGTCCGCACGATGCTGCGGCGAGGCGACGGCGGCCGGAGCGAGGGCGGCGGCGGAGGCGACTAGGAAGACAGCTCCGGCCAGTAATATTCGTTTTCTCATATCAGCCTTCATTGACTATTGCGGTGAACCGGGTCAGCGGGAACAGCGGGAAAACAGTGCGACGCAACGTCTCATTCGCCAGCTCCGCCAGCACGACGTAGAAGGCGACCGCGGCCAGCACGATCTCGACCCAGCCCGCCACGTGCAGCGTCGAACTGACCGGCGCGCCCGCGCTACTCGCCCCGAGGTACGCGACGGCCAGCAGCACGATCGTGAGGTCGAGCAGAAGGAACGCGCCGAGCGTGACCGCGTTGGTGCCCAGGCTCGCGACGGTGAAAATGACCGTGACCACCAGCCATGCGATCAGGAACACCCCCAACGCCTGCACGACGTCGTGCCCCGCCTGCGCCCCGAGCGCCGCCTGCGACGCCCCGGACCCCGCGCCCGCAGACATCACCTGCGCGACGATGTGCGGCGCCACATACACCTGGATCGCCGTGTACCCCAGCCAAAAGGCCCCGTAGGCGGTCAGAAACGCGGCGACGAACGTCGTGCCCGCGGCCAGCGCGAAGAACCCCGCGACCAGCTGGACGATGCCGCCGTAGAAGAACGTCCCAGCCAAGATCATCGAACTGCCCACCGCGTTCATCGCACCGACGGTGGACAAGCCGAGCGCGAGCGAACACCAGGCAAAGCCGGCGGCGCCGACGGCTATCGCATGTCCGATGCGAGGTGGAGCGGCAGGGGATGTCCCCGCGGGGGAGACGGACGTGACGGTCATGACAAGCACCCTCCATTGGGTGTTGCGGGATATTGCACCATTTCAGCCGACCGAACGTTCGGTAGTGTTCTCGCGGTGCGGTGCAGCGTCAATGCCCGTCCGGGATATGAGATATCCGCTTGTACTGAGAGTGATCATGCTGGCATCGTCGCAGCTAGCGACCACGAACGAGGTGGCTAGCCTGAGCGATTGACGCTGGCGGTTTGGTTGTGGGTTCGCCTCGTGCCTCGGCGGGGTCGCTGCGCTGGCTTCGCCCGCCCACCCACCCTGCTCAGCCCTGGCCCTACTCGCTGCGCTCCCACGGGGGACTGCGTCGTCCTCCCTCCGGTCGTCCTCCACGCGCACGGTGGCCTGTGTCTGGCGTGGCGCCGGCTCCCTGGGTCTGGGGGTTGATGGAAAGTCAACGTCAACTGCGCCTCCGGCGGACCGGCTCAGAGAGCATCGGGGGGTGTCGGTCCGGCTGGGGTTGGCGCGTGGTGGGGTTTCATTCGTGGTGGCTGTCGCCGGTTGGGTCGCTCTCCTCGCCTGGCACCGGAGGCGACCAGGAACCTGCCGGGGGCGCAACAGGCGGCAGTGTTCGTGGATGCTGAATTTAACATTCGCCTGTTGCACCCCCGGCAGAACCCTGGTAGGGCTACGCCTGCCAGGCGAGGAGAGCGACCCAACCTCAAGGATAAAAATTTACGCTGCGCTCGAGCTCAGTCCCGCCGCCCGATCTCCGATGTTAAATTCCGCATTCATGGATATGGTTCGGATGGCGTTCGCGGGGAAATTTCACATCACCCGACCTCGTTCCCATCTGCATCGACTCAATCTGATGCGAATTTTCACTTTCGAGTTGTCCAGCTACTAAGAGAACGAGCCGAACGCGCCGAGAGTTCCCGAGACTTCCATTTCTGTCGGTGCTCTCTGCTAGATTGGAAAGTAGTCGGGAAGGCCGTTCGAGTGGATGTTAAATTTGACATTGCGAATTAGGCCGATGTGACCGTGGCACAGCGCAGCGTAAATTTTTACTCTTGAGGTTGGGTCGCTCTCCTCGCCTGGCAGGCGTAGCCCTACCAGGGTTCTGCCGGGGGTGCAACAGGCGAATGTTATATTCAGCATCCACGAACACTGCCGCCTGTTGCGCCCCCGGCAGGTTTCTGGTCGCCTCCGGTGCCAGGCGAGGAGAGCGACCCAACCGGCGACAGCCACCACGATTGAAACCCCACCACACGCGAACCCCGGGACGACCGACACACCCCCGATACTCTCTGAGCCGGTCCGCCGGAGGCGCAGTTGACGTTGACTTGTCATCAACCACCAGACGCAGGGAGCCGACGCCACGTCAGACACAGGCCACAGTGCGCGTGGAGGACGACCGGAGGGAGGACGACGCAGTCCCCCGTGGGAGCGCAGCGAGTAGGGCCAGGGTTGAAGGGGGGGTGGGTGGGCGGGCGAAGCCAGCGCAGCGACCCCGCCGAGGCACGAGGCGGTCCCACAACGAAACCGCCAGCAAAGGCCGCTGCCGGTCCGGAACGGGTCCGGACCGGCAGCTTGTGTGCTATTTACCAACTACATTGTGTTCATCATCAGTTGTAGCTGGTTACGTCAGCTTTCTCGTTGCTGGAGCTGACGGTGGATCCGACGCCGTTGATCACGTGCTGGATGGTGCCTTCGCCGCCTAGCGAGATGGTGACCATGTCGTTGAACTGCACGCCCGACGTGTTCGGTGCGGTGATCGCGTTGGCGCTGACCACGCTGTTGTTCACGTCGAAGTTGCAGTACACGCCGAGGCCGTAGCCCTTGAAGGCGGACACCGAACTGGCGACGTTGATCGAGGGATATCCGTCCGACGAGCCGTCCATCCAGCTGGACTGGTTGGGCGGGTCGTACGGCATCTCGCTCTGGTAGAAGTAGTCGGCTCCGCCGTTGCCGTTCCACTGGGTCTGGACGGCTTGGTAGTGCTCGACTGCTAGGCCGTACATCGTGACGTTGGCGCCGTTGACGACTAGGCCGTTGGCGGCGGTGTTCGTGGTCCAGCCGACGGTGCCGCCGTTGCCGTGGTCCGCGCGCCAGAGCCAGAGGTCGTCGCCGATCACGTTGCTGCTGTTGACCTGCAGCGTGTCAGTGGCTTTGCCTGCCGTCGCGCCGCCGATTCGGGCGAAGACGTCGGACAGGACTGTGGGGTCGGAGGCGTGGCTGGCGCTGGAGCCGGACGGGCCGATCTGCACGAGCACCGAGGAGTTGGTGGTGCCCGCGTCGAAGATCAGGCCGGCGAGGCGGATGCCGTTGACGTCGGCGGTCTGCAGGATCGTGTCGCCGTTGTCGGAGACCAGCGTGGCCAGGCCTAGGCCGAGCACGACGGTGTCCGGGTTGGTGACGTCGATGGTGCCGTTGATCTGGTAGACGCCCGGGGTGAACAGCAGGTCCTGGCCGCTCGCCAAGGCCGCGTTGATCTGTGCGACCGTGCTGGACGGCGTGGCGATGTAGAACTTGCTGATCGGCACCGAGGTGCCCGGGGTGTTGCCGCCGCTCCAGCTGGTTCCCTGCGAGTTGGTCCGGTCGCTGGGCACGAACACGTCCCAGTTGCCCGAGGAATCGATGTACGGGTACGGCTTCTCGGCTATCGCAGGAGTCGAACTCACCGTTGTGTCGGGCGGGCTCGGGAAGCTCTGCCCGGGCACGCCGGTGTCGCCGACGAACACCATATTCCAGCTCGAACTCGTCCAGCTGCCGTACTGGTCGTTGCGGGAGATGTACTGCTGCTGGGTCTCCGAGTTCACCTGGCCGGTGACGACCGAGTCACCGATGAAGCCACCTGATGCCCAGCCATTGTTATCGGCGAGTACCGCGTTGCCGACGATGTCGACGCGGCGCAGCGGGGCGGCCTGAGACGCGGCCCACTCGGTGCTGCCGGAGGACGGGTCGATGGTGATGTTCTCGACGTCGCGCCAGAAGTTCTCGGTGGCGTTGCCGCCGTTCCAGCTCGCGTCCGTGTAGATCCCGCCGCCGGTGATGACGGTCTGCGTCGGGCTCTGGCCCAGGCCCACGACCTCGGTGTAGAAGCCGACCGGGACCGTGACGTCGTACGTCCCGGGCTCGAACATCAGCTCATAGCGCTGCGTGCCGAACTGGTTCGAGTCCTCGGTGCTGTAGACCTGGTTGATCTCGTTCTGGATCGTCGTGGTCGACATCGAGGTGTTGAAAATCAGCACATTGCTGCCGAGGTTGGGCGTGGTGCCCCCGGAGCCGCTGGTCGAGACCGTCCAGTCCTCGCTGACGCTGCCGTTGCAGGTGTACAGATCGGCAGTCGCCTTCACGGCGGCGGAGGCGCCGGTGATGCTCAGGCACAGGCCAGAGGCGCCCTCGACGAGGGTCCCGTTGGACACCGTCCACTGCTCGTAGGCGTCGCCGTCGCAGGTGTTGATATCGGCGGTGGTCTTGAGCGTCGAGGAGTTGCCGCTGGCGCTCAGGCACAGGCCCGAGTTGTTGCCGACGATGGTGCCGTTCGTCTCGACGGTCCAGTTCTCGCTGACGCTTCCGTTGCAGGTGTAGATATCCGTGGTGGCGCCGGCCGAGGTCGAGGCGCCGGTGACGCTCAGACAGAGCCCTGAGCTGTTGCCGACGATCGTCCCGCTGGCCGCCGTCGCCGCCGCGGTCTTGACCGCCGCCTTGCCGGTAGCGGTCTTCGCGGCCGCGGTCGGGGGAGCGGCGTTCGCCGCCGTGGCGCCGGTGACGCCCACGATCCCGACTCCGGCCAGCACCGCGACGGCCGCCACGAGTGCGACCAGGTGCCGTCGCAGCCAGCCCCGCCGTTTAGCGGATGGGGCGGATGCGCCCGCCGCGTCGGATGTGTTCTGATCGTTCATCATCCGACGGTCCAGTTCTCGCTGGCGCTGCCGTTGCAGGTGTACAGGTCGGCGGTGGCCTTCACGGTGGTGGCCGCGCCGGTGACGCTCAGGCACAGGCCCGAGGCGCCGTCGACGATCGTGCCGTTCGACTCGACGGTCCAGCTCTCGTAGCTGTCGCCGTCACATGTGTTGATATCAGCAGTCGTCTTCAGTGCGGAGGAGTTGCCGCTGGTGCTCAGACATAGACCGGAGTTGTTCCCGGTGATCGTGCCGTTGCTGTTCACGGTCCAGTTCTCGCTGACGCTGCTGTTGCAGGTGTAGATATCCGTGGTGGCGCCGGCCGAGGTCGAGGCGCCGGTGACGCTCAGACAGAGCCCTGAGTTGGCGCCGACGATCGTGTTGGCGCCGGTCGTGCCACCCCCGCCGCTGCTGCCCGTGATCTCGTTGAAGATCTTGGAGTACGCGTAGCCGGTGCCCTTGTCGTAGCCGTCGAGCTCCCAGAACGACAGTTCCTGCACGCCGTTCGAGGCCGCGAAGGACTCCAGGCTCGAGGCGTTGGCCTGGGTGAAGGGCTCGCCGTCGTCATTGGTCCCGGCGATCGGGGTCAGGCCCATCTTCGCGTACGCGGCCGACGTCGAGATGCCGTAGAGGCTCGCGAGCTGGCTCGCGGTGCCCTCGGCGGAGGACTCGGCCTGGGGGAGGACCGCCTGGTTGTCGTAGTAGTCCATGGTCATGATATTGACCATGTTGACATTCACACCCTGGGTCTTCGCGTCCTGCAGCAGCGCGTACTCCGAGCCGGAGCCGGTGGGCAGGCCGCCCGGGTCCACCGCGAGGGTGAAGTCGACCTGTACGGCCGGGTCCTCCTTCTGCAGCGCGGCCAGGGCCTGGTCGCGGCGGGTGGTGGCCGCGGTGTCGGCGAGCACGCTGCCTTCGATGTCGAAGTCGAGGCGGGTGACACCGTAGGTATTTACCACATTCAGGTACGCCGCGGTCAGCGAGGAGACGCTGGTGCACGTCTGCGCGATCTCGTTCGGGGTGCTGCCGTTGGGCTCGCCGCCGAAGGAGATGATGACGTCGCCGCCGTCGTTCTTGATCGTGTTGACCTGCGAGGTGTACGCGTTCACCGCCGCGCCGCTGGCCTCCCACTCCGGGGTGCAGCCGGACTGCGGGGTGAGGAAGGCGAGGGTGTAGTACTTCAACCCGGTGGCGCTCAGGTCCGCGGTCATGTCGCCCGTGTCGGAGCCGTCGATCTGCAGGTAGGGCGCCGCGTAGTGGGCGGGGAACGACGGGGTCGCGGCGGAGGCCGGCGCGGCGGCGATGAACGGCAGGGCGCCGACGACGGCGGCCGCCGCGGTCACGGCCAGCGGCAGGGCGGCCCGCCGGATCCTGGATGTGCTCGTGCTCTTGTGTCTCAGCATGATGATGGAGCGGTCCCTTCGACAGGGGTTCCCCGGCAGGTCAGACGGCCTCCGGGTGGGAAAAGCACTCGCGTCGCGTCCGGGCGTCGGCCCGGAGTTAACTTTGTTGGTGATTGGAGCAGTGCCGTCGAAGGGGGGTCAATGGTCTGCGGGAAAATTGGTTCAGACCAAAGCGTATCGTTGTGCGTTGGAGATGAAACAAGCCCGTGTTTCACCCGGGCTCGGGGTGGCTCTTCACGTGTTCAGGCGAGACGGGCGTGACCGGTCGCAGGGACCTGCCACGCCCGTCGGCGGTACTCAGCTGCTGGTCAGGGCGACGGACGCCTCGGCGGTCTGCGGGATGAAAGTGAACGATTCCTGGAAGTAGAGCCGGACGGTGTCGGCGTCGTGGTCGAGGTAGCCGATCGAGACGTCCTGGCCGAGGTGCAGTTCGTAGTCCCCGCCGCGCGCGGTGAGCAGCACGCCGCCCTCGATCGCCGGGGCCCAGATGATCTTTCCGTCCTCGCCGAGGATGCGCGCGAGGTGCTCGCGGATCGGGTAGCCGTGGTCGGTGGTTTCGGCGACGAGCGTGTACGCGTCGGCGGAAAGCAGCAGGCTGTAGGGGCCGGCCACGCCCGCGAGCCGCAGCGCGGTGAGAGCCTTCGCCACCGCCACCGGGTAGTCGCGCGCCTCGGCGGGCAGCGCGACCGACGGGTTCGAGGCGTGTTCGCGCAGTCCGACGATGCCGGCCGCGGCGAGCCCGTCGATGATCGCGCGGTCCTCGGCGTACGCGAGCTGCTTGGCCGCGTCCTTGACCGGCTGCCAGTCCGCGTCGTGGGCGCCGCGTGCGACGGCGTCGACGGCGGAGCGGTCCACGGTGAACGGCACGCGCAGCTGGACGACGCGGGCGACCTCCGGGCTGCGGACCTCGACGCCGGGGCCGGGCGGGTCGAGCGGACGCAGGTGGCCGGTGCCGACGGCCGCGAGGGTGAGCCCGGCGGGACCGATCAGGTCGACGGCGCGGCGTGCGGCCGAGTGCTGCTCGAAGGTCCGGCGCGCCTCGGACTCCAGGTCGGCCCAGGCCTCGGCGGAGATCGGGGCGAGTTCGCGGTGCAGGTTGTTCACGGCTTCAGGCTCCTTTTGAGGCTTCCGATTCCTAGCGAACCGTCGCTGATGCGCACGGGGTCGGTGGGAGGGGCGAGAGTCGACGTGGCGTCCGCGCCGGGGAGCGGCGGGAGGTCGTCGAGGAAGTCGGCGGACGGGGCGAAGAACAGCGTGCCGGTGACGGCGGTGGAGAACTCGAGGATCCGGTCGGTCCGGCCGGGCACGTCGCCGAGGAACATGTGACGCAGCATCAGCTCGGTGACCTCGGGCGTCGCGCTGTAGCCGATGAAGTAGGTTCCGAACTCCGCCGTGCCGACCCGGCCGAACGGCATGTTGTCGCGGACGATCTGCCGCTCCTCGCCGTTCTCGTCCACGATCGTGTTGAGCGCGACGTGCGAGTCCGCGGGCTTGACCTCGTCGGCCAGCTCGATGTTGTCGAGCTTGGTGCGGCCGATGACGCGCTCCTGCTCCTCGGTCGACAGCCGGTTCCACGTCTCGAGGTTGTGCAGGTACTTCTGGACGATCACGTAGCTGCCGCCGGCGAATTCGGGG
>Ga0185299_10002133_pt1 | contig 32267 bp, 22 predicted proteins | sample PaiPotPPA55metaG_FD_128002 | JGI IMG/M metagenome (GOLD analysis project Ga0185299, IMG submission 128002) | Iron sulfur acid spring bacterial and archeal communities from Banff, Canada, to study Microbial Dark Matter (Phase II) - Paint Pots PPA... ...
AGAAGTGCTGAAAACACCTCGGCGGTTAAAGCCGCTGTTGTTTTTGCGGCACTCACGGCACGGCTAGAAGCCGCGTCCTTTCAAAGCCTGGTGGTCCGAGTTTTTCGGCAGCCTGCTAGACTAGCTAGGCAGCTTTTTCCACAGGGAGCCCCGCCTGGATCCATCCCTGCTTTCCATCGGGATAATGTGCGACGTTCGTGTAGCCCATGGCCGCCAATTCACGGGCGGCGTATTCGCTGGCGTGTCAATGATTGTTTGAGCAGTAGGTGACGATCTCAACGTCTTCGTTGGGCAACAGCTGCGGCGCGAGTTCCTTAATTCTGTCTGGGGGAATATTCAACGCTCCGGGTAGGTGCGCTTCCCGGTAACGCTCAGGTGCGAGGGTCTCAACTACCTTGATGCTCTCGTTGCGATCCAGCTTACGCTTCAGGTCTTTCGTAGAAATAGTGTGTTCCATCTGATCTCCTTGAGAATCGAACTATGAGAATCGAACTATGCCGAGAGCGGTTCCACAGAAACGTGGCTTGCAGTCTCAGGCACGAACGGTTCGAGCAACGACTTGAACTCAGGACTCAAGCGCAGTTGTTCGCTTTCCTCCTCAAATAGTTTCCGAGGTTCGCTTGTGGTCTTCAGGGCGTAGCGGAGATATGACAGCCGCATGAGCCACCGAGCATGTCTCAGGTCTTCTTCACTTTCACTGCGGATCTGAAAGGTGATCCAACCTGAGTTCTGAACCCAGTGATGCTCCTCAGCAAGACCTTCTGCCAAGAGCAGATTATGTACTGAACGTGGGAAGGGTATGTCTACGATCCCACCAATATGTACGTGTCCAACTTCTGCTTTGTCGAAGAGGAATTCACGTCCCCCAAAACGGTGCGCATGAACGGATACCTGCGGCCAGGTTGAAACTTCTTCTTCCAGCTTTTTTAAATGATTTTGCATGGCAGAGATCCCTAGTCACTATTTTCGATGACCGGACTCCAGTCCTCGATTCATGCTCACGGTTATTGGGCGTCCGAAAGGAGGTCCGACGGATAAGGGAGTCTCGTTAGTTCGGAAGCAGCCCGTACACACAGATTCCAGTTCGCGTGGCGACGTAGACTTTGCCGTTGGCCACGGTTGGGGGTACGAATTTCACGGCATTGCCCGCGCGGTCCCGATTGTTCACCGCCATCGAGCTGTTCCAGTATTCCACCGTGAGATTGGTCGCATCGTACGCATGCAAGACCGCAGGCCCTGTACACGCTGCGGGCACGGGCACAATAGCGCAGTTGATCCCGACGTTCGGGTTGGCATAACCGTACTGGCTGGCGTCAATGGTCCACACAATGCCATGAGACGATTGCTGCGAAGAGACAGATGGAGTGGTGCCGGGGTAGTTGAAAGAGTGTGCAGAGAGCGATGCGACTGTGGGGTTGAACAATTCTGTGGTCGGGTCGAAGGTGAACTGTTTCAGAGAATCGCGATTTCCGCCGACATATAGATTGTTCTGCCAGAGCGCCGGAGTGCCCCATAAGCCTTTCGAGGGTCCCAGGAAACTCTGCACGATCTGATCGTTGTTTGTAGGATTGAATTCGCCCATATTGTCGCGATCGATCAGATAAACCACTCCCTCTTTGCCCGTCTGCACCAGCAGATGCTTAGGGCCAGCACCCGAGGTTTGATTGGGCAGAAGGACCGCTGCGCCCGCGCCCAGATCCCCATCCGTTCGCGCGAGCGCCGACTGGTCGTCGGGCGTGAACCAGCCAGCTACGCTCAAATTTACGCCATTGGGCGTGCTCCCATTAATCGAGTGCAGCCTCAGGATGCTGTCTCCGTAGTCGTTATCCGGCGGCGGGGGAGCTTCATCAAAAACTCCGTTCCCGGTCGTGACGTACAAGTCTCCGCTGCTATCGGACGCAGGGGCGCCGCCTCCGGCCCAGATGCCGCCATCGGCTCCCTTCAATCCGTTCGGTGTGGTGTTGAAAACTGCGATTTTCTGCTGCACGTCCGACGCTTTGTAGCCGATGACCCAGCCGTGAAAAGGAGTTGCGTCCTCGTGTGCGGCAAAGACTACAAATATCTTTCCGCCGACTTCGGCCAAACCGGATCGCTGGTGGTGAAGTTGAGAGTCGAAACTCACCATGCCGCCCGACGATCCGTCACCCGTTCCAGGCACAGAGGCGGCAATGGTGACCGGCGCGTTAAACTTCTCGCTTCCCGTAGCCAGATCCAGGGCGTGCAGTCGGTGATAAAACTTCGCCAATGAGTCCGAACAGTTTGGCGGACCTGTGCGGTTCGCTTCGGACGCGCTGACCATGTAGATCGTTTTCGTGATGGAGTCGATCACCGGCGTGCCCGTCACCCCGACCTCGGGATAGACATCCCCCAAGCAGCGGCCCACGTCATTCCAGGTAACGGGTTTCTCGTTTGCCGTGCCCCCATGCAATGTGTCCAGCAAGCGGACATGCCAGTAAGTCCTGCAGGGCTTGGCGTCGGCATCGAAGGCGTAAGCGCTGTCGTGTTGCGTGGCCACAAAGATTACGTTGTGAATCCCGCCGGCGATGCTCAAGCCCCGCACCCACAGCGGCTGCGTGTAAACTGCGCCATCCACCGCGCAGGCAAACAGTCTGCCGAATGTCGCGGTGGTCACGGTTATCGGCGTCAAGGCGTACTCATGCACATTGATTCCGTCACGCGCCGCGTCGTTGTGGTAGGTAAGGACGGCCGGGAGGTCGGTAACGGCGATAGTGGCAGAGGCCGCGGAAGTGGCACTGGCCGCCGTGACGGTATGAGTTCCTGGGGTGGCGGGCGGAGTATAAAAGCCACTGGTGGTGATCGTCCCCACAGTCGCATCGCCGCCTACCACGCCGTCGACGCTCCAAGTGACAGCTCCGTTCGAGGAAGTGAACTGCTGCGTCTGGGTAGTCACCGTGACCGCGGCACGCTTCGGAGACACGGTAATCGTATCGGTACTCGATGTAGTTAACTCAGAACCGGTGACAGGAGCGACTCCTGCCGCCCTGGAAAAAAGATTGGTTTGCTTGTGAAGCTGCGCAAAGCACACCGCGCCCAAAATCAGAGGCAAAGCCATACTTAGAGTGAAGTGATGTACCGGCCTCATCCCAGAATCTCCGTTATTCGTGATTTCTAGAGCTCTGATATTGGGCACTATTGGTCTTAACTAGCCGTTCGTTCCGCGAAAGAGTTCGGCGGTGAAGCCGCAACGCGAGCAGGTAAAGAAGTGTCTTCTAGGGGCACGTCGGGCGCGAGTACATTTATATCAACAGAATTCGATTAGCGATACTAACCCTCGGCTCAGGAAATGGTTGTAAGGTTAATCGGGTCGTTGAAAACTGCTAAGGATGGATGGCTTAACTGTCGACTCAAATTGTATTGCTTTCGCGGCAAGGGTGGTCTCCGGCAGACTATCGGTCCGCCGGAGGCACGCCTTGCGCGGCCAAGGCTGCGCGGAAGCAGGTCTGGCGCGATCAACGGCGCTTGATAAAAGTGCCGTCCTGTAACTCGGCGACCGCCCGTTTGAGCTGTTCCTGTGTGTTCATAACGATGGGGCCATACCACGCAACCGGTTCTTCGATCGGTTTGCCCGAGACCAATAGGAATCGGATGCCCTCGTCGCCGGCTTGCACTACGATCTCATCTCCACGATCAAACAGCACCAGCGAGTGATTGCTGACGTCGTATTTGGCCGGAGCGTCTGGGCTGGCGGCTTGCTCGGTCAGAACGGCGCGCGGATTCGAAGAGTCGCGAAACGAGCCGGAGCCCGCGAACACATAGGCAAAGGCGTTACGCGTAGTTTCGACCTTGAGTCGTTTGCGCTGGCGCGGAGCAACCGAGACATCGAGGTAGTTCGGGTCGGCGGCAACCCCTTCGACCGGACCCTTCTTGCCCCAGAACTCCCCGCAGATGATGCGCACGCGAGTGCCGTCATCGTCGGTGACCTCAGGGATCGAGCTTGCCGGAATGTCCTGATAGCGCGGGTCCGTCATCTTCAGCGAGGAAGGCAGGTTGGCCCACAACTGAAACCCGTGCATGCGGCCCTGCTGATCGCCCTTGGGCATCTCCTGGTGGAGAATGCCGCTGCCGGCGGTCATCCACTGGACGTCGCCCGCAGTCATCTCTCCCTTATTGCCCAGGCTATCGCCGTGTTCGACTGAACCCGCAAGCACATAGGTGATCGTCTCGATCCCGCGATGCGGATGCCAGGGGAATCCGGCCAGGTAGTCTTTCGGGTTCTCATTCCGAAAATCATCGAGCAGCAAGAAGGGATCGAATTCCTTGGTTTTACCGAAGCCAAAGGCGCGCTGCAGCTTCACGCCAGCGCCCTCGATTGTAGGTGTCGTTTGAATGATCTGTTTCACTGGGCGGAGTGACATAAGACTTCCTTTCTACCGCCAGTGAGCTCTCTCGCAGGCTGCTGAAAAACTCATTTCGATGTCCGAATGCCACCTCGGCCGCTAAAACCGCTGTTGAATTTTTGCGGCGCTTTCGGCGCGGCTCGAATCCGCGCCCTTTCAAATCGTGGTGGTCCGAGTTTTTCGGCAGCCTGCCGGATTCGTGCCTGGCGGCTGTGAATATTTCAACCTTTTATGAATTGCACGTCGAGCGTGATCGTCACCTCATCACCAACCAGGAGGCCACCGGTTTCGAGCGCAGCGTTCCAGGTCAGACCGAAGTCCTTCCGGCTGATCTTTGTGGTTGCCGATACAGCAACTCGCGTATTGCCCCAAGGATCCTTCGCAGGCGGGGTCGGGCCTTCAACCGAAAAGACCACCTTGCGCGTAACCCCATGAATGGTCAGGTCGCCCTCTACCGCTAGTTCTCCGTCGCGGACAAGACTGATGCGCGTGGACTTAAACGTCAGCGTAGGGAACTTCTCAACGTCGAAAAAGTCGACGCTCTTCAGATGCGTATCACGCTGGGCGTCGCGCGTTTCGATCGATCCTGCTTCGATCACGGCCGCAACTCGAGATTTTGTTAGATCAGATTCGTCAAGCGTCAGAGTTCCCGTCACCTTGGGGAATTGCCCTTTTACGTTGGAGATCATCATGTGCTTGACCTTGAACTCGGCAACGGAGTGAGCCGGATCGATGTTCCAGGTGGTGGTCGTGGCAGCTTGCGGCATAGCCTGTGTGCTCATAGTGGTCATCCTTCCTCCCTAGTCTTAGATGCGTTACGACGATAATCGTTGCAACGTATATTATTTTACCAGAAGCTAGCTGACCTTGGCGCGTGCGGCCTGCAGCAGCTCGGTGAGCGCCAGCAGCCTGTCCCGTCCCAGGTGGCCCAGTTGTCTTCGATGGCCTTCCTGCACTGGTTCATCAAGGCGGGCCAGGAGCTTTAGCCCCTCCGGCGTAATCCGGACCACGACCATTCGCCGATCTTTTGTTTGCCGGCAGCGAGAGATCAGGCCGCGCTTTTCGAGGCGATCAAGAAGGCGGGTTATGTCCGGGTCACGCGTAATCATTCGACTGGCAATCTCGCCACAGGGCAGGCCCTCGGGCGATCCGCGCAGGATGCGGAGCACGTTGTATTGCGTCGACGAGATATCCTCCGTCTTGAGAACCGCGATCAGGCCGCGAGATAGCATGTCGGTCGTGCGCAGGAGGTCCAGGAAGGCAGCCTCCTCAGGACACGGGTGCCGTCGATCGTTCTCGGGCTGAGTTGCATTCTTCATACAACTAAAAATACATGTTACAACGACTATTGTCAAGACGGGATGTTTTCGAGTCGCAGCAAAACGCTAAATCGCCAACTGGAAACGGCGATATATTTGATTTTGTCGCTGTTCTGTAGGGAGAGAAATCTATGACGCTCAGTAAAGATAAGGGGATGGTCGATACCCCGAGCAATCACACGGTAGAACAGACGGTTGAACGACTGAAGGGGGTTCTGTCAGCGAAGGGAGTCACACTATTCGCTCTGATCGACCACAGCGGAGAGGCGGAAAAAGTGGGGATGAAAATGCGGCCTACCAAGCTGCTGATCTTCGGCAGTCCCAAGGCCGGCACTCCTGTAATGCTCGCCGCTCCCAGCATTGCCATCGACCTTCCGCTGAAGATTCTGGTTTGGCAAGATAGCCGGGGGAAAGTCTGGGTTTCTTATAACAGCCCAGATTATCTGCGGGAGCGGCACGGTGTGCCGCTGGAACTTGTGCAGAGCATTGCGGCAGCGGGAGCATTAGCAACCAAGGCCGCCGAGTAGATCCGGCCATCTCACCGGTTGTACTCGACTACCATCAAGTCGCGTCCTCGCGCTGTTGCGAGCTAGTCACGGGTCGGTAGGGTCTTTTGTCTTACAGACTATGGCGCTTCGGGGTTGAGATCTGCCACAGCGCTGCAAGTGAACTCGCGGCCGCTTCTATGGCAGCCTTGGAAGGTTCACCGACGGGAGTATTCGCGCCATCCTGCTTGGGCCGGAAGATTGGCTGTTGGGAAAGCGGGACATCGCGGCCGTTCAGCCGATTCAAGGAGCCTTCGAAAAGCTGCTTCCAACGTTGCTGCTCAGGCTGCTGAGGCTGCTGAGAAATTGTTTTGCGGTTCATATTCAACCCTCGATCGAACCAGTAGATTGTTATCGAATACCGTTATCTTCAAAATAGGGTGATCGCCTGACCGGAGAGATATTCGATCCCTACGCCGCACGCCATTTTGTCCTAGTCCTTGCTAAACTAGCTCGGCTTTGGAGTGAATCTATGAGACCCGTATGAATATTCTTGATCTGGTTGTCGGCAAGCCCCTCAAGACCAGTGACGAACGGGCGGAGCAGATCGGTCCGGCGCAGGGTGTCCCGATCTTTGGTCTCGACGGCCTGAGTTCGGCCGCGTACGGACCCGAAGCGGCGCTGAGCCTTCTGCTTCCGCTTGGCCTTCTCGGCGTTCGTTATATAGTTCCCATCAGCGCGGCGATCATCACGTTGCTTGTCATCGTGTACTTTTCTTATCGCCAGACGATCGCGGCTTATCCTTCTGGCGGCGGCTCTTACACGGTGGCTCGCTTCAATCTGGGAGCGCCTGCCGGACTGCTCGCGGCGGCGGCGCTGCTTGCTGACTACATCCTTACGGCGGCAGTGGGCATCTCGGCGGGAGTGGGGGCGCTGATCTCGGCTGTTCCGTCGTTGCTGCCGCACACCGTTTCTCTCTGCTTAGGCATTCTGCTTGTTATCACCATCCTTAATCTTCGTGGCGTTCGAGAGGCGGGGACTGTTTTCGCGGTTCCTACCTATCTTTTTGTTGGCACCCTTCTCATCACCATCGGCGCGGGCGTGCTCCGAGTGCTTCTCAGTGGCGGACATCCAACCCCGGTAGTCGCTCCGCCTCCGCCCCCAGCCATCACGGAGGCGGTTAGTTACTGGCTGCTGCTGAAGGTTTTCGCCAGCGGCTGCACGGCGCTCACTGGCGTGGAAGCTGTCAGCAACGGTGTTAAGGCTTTTCGAGAGCCCACGGTAAAAAATGCGCAGCGGACGTTAACCGTAATTATTTTTCTTCTGGCTTTATTGCTGGCAGGAATTTCTTATCTGGTAAAGACGTACGGAATTGCCGCAACCGACCCGGGCCAACCCGGCTACCAGAGCGTACTCTCCATGCTGGCCGCCGCGGTTTTTGGCAAGGGATTTTTTTACTATCTGACCATCGGCTCAATCCTGGTTGTGCTGTCTTTGTCCGCGAATACGGCCTTCGCCGATTTTCCGCGGCTCTGCCGTGCCATCGCGCAAAACAATTATTTGCCGCACGTCTTCGGATACCGGGGCAGGCGTCTCGTGTATACCTACGGCATCGTTGTGCTGGCCCTGCTGTGCGGTGGCGTGCTGCTTCTTTTCGGAGGGATTACGGACCGGCTTATCCCACTCTACGCTGTGGGCGCGTTCTTAGCTTTCACTCTCTCGCAAGCAGGCATGGTTGTGCATTGGCGGAAAAATCGCGGCCCGCACTGGATGAAGAGTGCGTTGGTGAACGGATTGGGTGCTACCGTCACTGGAATTACGACTGGCGTGGTGCTGGTCGCGAAGTTCGTGGAAGGCGCCTGGATTACGTTGCTGTTTATTCCCTTGACGATTGTGTGCTTCGTCCTTGTCCGCCGCCATTATCACCTCGTGAAAATGCTTACCAGTTGTAAGGATCCCGTCAATGTGGCCAGTCTGAACGAGCATCCGATTGCCGTCATTGCCATCGACCGCTGGAGCACCATTACCTGCCAGGGAATCCAATTTGCCGCCCGGCTTTCTCCGGAAGTGATCGCCGTGCACGTTGAGCCCAACGAACATTCGGAATTGCTTGAAGACGATTGGGAACAATACGTGGAAAAGCCGTTCCACGCTGCGGGTAAGGAACCGCCCCAGCTGCACCTTTTGCCGTCGCCCTACCGCTTTGTGATTATTCCCTTCGTTCAGTTCGTCCTGGATCTTTCGAAGAGACACCCGGACCGCAGCATTGTTGTCGTCATACCGGAATTAGTGGAGGACAAATGGTACGAGTACTTTCTCCATAATCAGCGCGGCCGGATGCTGGAGTGGGTGCTGCTCGCGCGGGGCAATGAGCGTATCTTCACGGTCAGCGCACCCTGGTACGTCGGGCGCGGAAAGTAGTCGCCTGAACATGACCGAGTTTGTTCTGCCCAAGTCGCCATGCGCCGCAAGATCTGCTCGTTGGTCGTTACTAGCGGGTCGTTCCTATTTGATAAGCTGACCGATGAAAATTCCATAAGGCTCGAGGGGAATTTCCTCGCCCTTGGTGGTTGACTTGGCAGTGGACAGGAGACTATTCGCCGATGCGAAGCCATTGCGCCTCAGATCGAGATTCAGCTTCTGCGGCGAGTCCGACATATTCAAGGCCACCACGACCGTCTGGTCCTTATACGTTCGCAAATACGAAAGTACGTTCGCATCATCTTCGTTGATCGCTTTGTAACTTCCCTCGAGCAGGGCCTGATTCGTGTGGCGCAACTTAAGCACCTTCTTGTAGAACTCCAGCACTGAATCGGAATTTTTCGATTCGTCCGCCACGTTGTGAGTCTTGTATGTCGGAGGAACAGGAAGCCACGGCGTTCCTTTGGTAAAGCCCGCATTCTCGCTGCTATTCCACTGCATGGGAGTGCGTTCGCCGTCGCGACCTTTTTCTTTGGGCCAACCCGTGCGGCCAATCGGATCTTTTACATCTTCCCGGCGGGTGGGCGGAGTGGTTTTCATTCCGATCTCTTCTCCGTAATACATGATGGGCGTACCGCGCAGCGTGAGATAAAGCGCCGCCATCAGCTTCGCGATCTGGTCGTTGTGCTCGCCATCGCCATACCTATCGTAGGAACGCACGATGTCGTGGTTACTGATCACGAAGGTCGGCCATCCCGATGCGGCGTCCACGGCGGCTATTTGCTTGCGGAACTCCGCGGGCGACAACTTGTTGACCATGGTGAAAAGAAAATCCATAGGCAACTGCAATTCGTTATTACCTTTGCCGTAATACTGGTTGAGTTCGGCAACATCCGCCGTCCATGTTTCCCCGATGAGTACGGCATTGTGTTCGTCCGCAACCTGACGCAATCCGCGCAAGACATCGTGCACCTCGGGCAACTTGGTGTTGTATTTGTTTTCTTCGAACGGATCTCCGAAGGCGTTCTTTCCGGGTTTTTGGATGGGATTATCTTCCAGATTCGGATCTTCAAACAGAGTATCGACCGCATCCAGTCTGAATCCGGCCACACCACGGTTGTACCACCAGCGCGTCACATCGAACATTGCATCTTTAACGGCGGGATTACGCCAATTCAGATCGGGTTGCTCGGCATAGAAGTAATGATAGTAGTACTGATTTGTTGTGGGATCGAATTTCCATGCCGACCCTCCAAAGGTCGAGACCCAATTGTTGGGAGGCTGTCCCGGCCCCTTGCCGTCCCGCCAGATATACCAATCACGATGCGCAGAGGTGCGCGATGATTTCGAATCCAAAAACCACTGGTGCTGATCCGAGGTGTGGTTGACCACGAAGTCGAGAATTACATGAATGCCTCGTTTTTTGGCCTCACTGGTGAGCATATCGAAGTCAGCCAGAGTTCCATACATTGGATCTATGTTTTCGTAATCGGAAACGTCGTAGCCGAAGTCGACCTGCGGGGAGGGGAAGCAGGGGGAAATCCAGATCGCATCGACGCCCAGATCTTTCAAGTAATCCAGCTTGGACGTGATTCCTTTCAGATCGCCGATGCCGTCATTATTACTATCGGCGAAGCTGCGAGGATAAATCTCGTAGAAGACAGCGTGCTGCCACCATTGATGGCCTTCCGCGTCCACTGAGTGGGAGGATGTCTGCGAGGAAGCTGACAGCCATGAAATACAGAACAAAACCAGCACGATTGCTATCGATGGCACGGGGTGCTTCATGAGTATGGTCTCCATTCGAAATCGTAATCATCCAACCCAATCGTGCGCATTGGATTTCAAGCGTGCGACGAGCTTAAATCCTTACCTCGATTGTTTCGTAAATTCTAAGGCGGGGCGAAATGAATGAGCAGGATTCGGTGCACATATTCTTCTTGGTCCTTATTATTTGGCATTTCGATACGAATCCTACCCTGTTGAGTGAGTGTTCCGTTTTCTAGCGATCTGATCTGCGAGAAATTCCAGACCCCTAGTTCGTACGTGCTTCCAGGCACTCCCGAGGTCTCAACTCTTAACAGGTCCCGCGCTGCGTTCCACGACTCCGAAATTACTCGCAAGGAGTGGCTTGTGCCCCCGGGCTCAGGAAGGGCATTGTTCAACGACAGTCCAAAATCTTGCTTTGTGTGGATAACCACCTTGTTCGAACTAGCTTTGACAGGAAATCGCAATGACACGTGCTGATCCCCGCCATTCGGCTGAAGCTGGAATGGCAGTGGCTGGCCGTTCATCTCGACCGAAACAATTTGCGCGCGCAGACTGAATGCGGGCGAGAACTCGAGCCAGCAATCTCCTTCTCCGGTGCGCGTTATATCGAGAACAATGCTATCGGGAATCTTATGAAATTTAAAATCGACGCCGACCGTTCCCAGTTCAACGTGGCGGATCGCAAACGACGTCCAGTCCGCTGGGACATGGGGAGCCAGCGTGATCTGGTGATTCGACGCATCGGTGTGCAGACCAAATAGTCCTCGCAAAATTGGACTTACAACCATTGCAGCGGACCAAGTCTGATGTGGCGAACTGGTGGAGAACGACTGGTAATAATCTCCGGACAAAACCTCGGTGTCGTGACCGAGAGATCCATCCAGTGTCAGCAAAGCGTTTGCGCGAAGATTCGAATACGCGGACAATGCGCGATGATACCGGTATTCGCCCACCGAAGCCCATCCGGTGAAGAGCGGCCACACCGATCCGTAATGGTAGCCCGACGGATCGTAGAGTTTCGAATGGGAGGAGATGATCCGCATGCCCCAGTCCGTTTCCTGATCGGCATCCGCGAGTCGGGTGATCATTTCTTCGGCATGAGTGGCGTCGGGCAATTCGAACCACATGGGTACGGCGGCAAGCACGCTGGGTTCGTCCACACGTTGATGGTTTTTATCCAACGCGAATGCATACATCTTTTTTTCGGGAGACCAAAACGCCTGATCGAGCGCCGACTGCCTGCGCTCGAACTCCGTGGCCAGATTTTTCTGGATGTCAGCTTTGCCGAGTACACCCGCCAAATGAGAAAGCGCGCGCAGCGCCTCAGTTCCGAGTGCGCTCTGATAGTACTCCGTCGACACGGGAAGCAGCGGGCCTCCTTCCACCCAGCCATGTCCAATGCCGTAGTTCCGTGGGAACCCCGCCTCATTGTAAGTGGACCGTAGAAACTGATAAGCCTTCCAGACCCGGTCCCAGGTTTCGCGGGCAAATGCCACATCACCGCTCTGCGTAACATAATCGTTGATCGCAATGATGAACAGTGGCGTCGCGTCCGCAGAAGCATAGGGATAGGGAAAATCTTTGAACCATGAAACGAAACTCGCGCCTTGTGCAATCTCGTGCGGAATCTTGCCGTCGTCGCGCTGATACTTGCCGATGAACTCAATAGCTGTTCGGGTGGTGCCGTAGTCTCCCGCCGCGTTGAGGGCGAATGAGGTCCACAGCGAGTCGCGGCCGAAGAACCAGGCAAATCCCGGACGCTGACTTGCCCCCGAGGTTCGATATCCGGCAACCAGTCCCGTGCCCAGATAAGGGTTAGTCACGAGCCCTTGAATCACACTGATGCGTGCCCAATCGTAGGCCTGCTGCAAGGCGGCGTCGGGTAGTTCAACGTTCACGGTATGCGACAAGTAGTTCCGGTAGTAGTCTGCAGAATCCCGCAGCAGATCAGCATACGAAGTTGTCAGATGCTCGTAAGTTTTCACAGCCTCGTCGCGGCCTGCCACAGAAGCCGCGATTACGAGCATCTTCCTTTCTTTTCCGCGTTGCGTAACGCCCAGGCGAAATGAGGTTTCATTCGACGATGAGTAGTTAGTGTCGTAGGCAAGATGCGTATCGTCGGCCGTCGGAGAGCCTACCAGCGCGGCAAACTTTTTCGTCTCTTCACCAAAGACGATTGCGCGATGAGGTGCGTCCCAGTCTTCAAACGTGCCGCCGATGGCCGCGGGCCATTCGAGCGCAAAGTCACCGACAAAGCCGGCCTCCATTTCCAGAGGCTGATTCGTTTCAACGTCCAAGAGAATCACAGCGCCCGGTTCGTGCACCGGAACGAACAGCGTCTCGCGAACGCGAAACGAATCGCCGACATAAACCAGCGTCGCCGAGTATGGAGTGACGGTGAGCGTTCGGGCGAGATTTTCGGCTGGGAGAGCGCGGTTTGACACATGAAAGGTCAGATGAAACTCGCGAAAAAGTTTCAGCGGATAAACCCAAGCCTCGAGCCTGCCGGATTCGTTGCCGAACAAGCCGGCGCGGGAGCCAACGACGGGAAGAAACTCCCAGGTGCGAACCGATCGCGACAGTTCGATTTCCGGCGCTTGAGCAGCGGCAAACGGAGCCAGTAGGAACATGAATGCTAACGACAGAAATGCAGGCGTCTTAGCATTGCCGCAAAGCGCGTGACGCAGAGCCTGGCATGGATTGTGCCATGAAGAATGCAATCGGGTCAGGGCCTGCGGTGTTCCGGAGCTTGCAAAGTCTGAGTTCACTGAATATAAGAATTAGGGGCGAATTCTAGCACGATCCGGGTCGGGCGGGTGCCAACCTCTTGTCTTCTTCACGTCGCGTATTCCTGAAATCTCTCAGTCGATCGAGCATCGTTCTTCCGCTGGAAAGCGTTCTTGGCCTGGCGAGTCCTCGCTGGTTGCGGATCATCTCCGGGGTGGAGGAAAAGACGGATTCCAAAACAGCTCCTTCCGAAAGCAGTGATGTGGGCGTGACTTTTCTGAATGTGGCTCGCGAATCTGGGCTCAACGTGAAGACGATTTTCGGTGGTGAACACAAAAACAAATATCTACTTGAAACGACCGGCTGTGGTGTGGCTTTTTATGATTATGACAACGACGGCTGGCTCGATATTTTCCTGGTGAATGGTTCGCGGCTCGAAGGCTTTCCCCCGGGCAGCGAACCCACTTCGCATCTTTTCCGTAACAATCGCGATGGCACCTTCACCGACGTTACCGCCAAGGCGGGAGTAGGGCGCTCGGGCTGGGGCCAAGGCGTTTGCATCGGCGACTACGACAACGATGGGTGGGAGGATCTGTTCGTAACGTATTACGGCAAAAATGTTTTGTATCACAACAATGGTGACGGGACTTTCACCGACGTAAGCCAGAAGGCGGGCGTGGCGGGCAAGGGCACGCGTTGGAACACCGGCTGTTCTTTTGTCGATTACGATCGCGATGGCCGCCTCGACCTTTTCGTTGCCAATTACATCGACCTGGACCTGGCCACAGCGCCCGTGCCTGAATCGGGGCCGTGCCTTTATAAAGGTGTGCTGGTAGCGTGCGGTCCGCCTGGGCTGCAGGGCGGGAAAAATATTCTTTACCACAACAGTGGCGACGGCACGTTTACCGACGTTTCCGAGGCCGCTGGAATCTTTCGCGCGAACGGGACTTATGGATTGGGCGTGCTCACTGCCGATTTTGATAATGACGGTTGGCCTGATATTTACGTGGCCAATGACTCGACTGCCAGCGCTCTCTATCACAACAAGAAGAATGGAACGTTCGAAGACATCGCCATCGAAGCCGGGTGTGCCTTGAGCGCGGACGGCAAGCCGCAGGCCGGCATGGGGGTTTCCGCGGCGGATTACGATCTGGATGGAAACCTCGATCTGGTCAAGACCAATTTCGCCGGCGACACCCCTTCGCTCTACCACAATCAGGGCGCGGGCGACTTCGAGGACGCCACGTTCGCCGCGGGGTTAGGCGCGCACACGCAGTTTCTGGGATGGGGTTGCGGGTTCCTCGATTTCGACAACGATGGCTGGCCCGATATTCTGATCTGCAACGGCCACGTTTATCCCGAGGTCGAACAACTGAAAACCGAAGCGGGTTATGCCCAACGTAAATTGCTCTACCGCAATTTGCGGAACGGACATTTCGCCGATGTTTCCCTGCAGGCGGGAGCGGGGATTTCAGATCCAGCGCCGTGCCGGGGTTGCGCTTTCGGCGACTTCGACAATGATGGTGATATCGATGTGGTGGTCAATACGGTCAACGACTACCCGCAGTTGTTGCGTTGCGATTCCAAGCTGGAGAACAACTGGATCAAGGTTCGCACTATCGGAACCAAGTCAAACCGCAGCGGGATCGGGGCACGGCTGATTTGCACGACGCACGTTGCAGGTGAGGCAAAACCACATCAGCAGATCGACGAAGTGCGCAGCGGTGGCAGTTATATTTCGCAAAGCGATTTGCGAGTCCACTTCGGCTTGGGGAAAGCTGAGAAGGTGGACGTGATGGAAATCCGCTGGCCCAGCGGGCACGTCGATACACTAAAAGATGTGAAGGGCAACCAGTTGATTTTTGTGAAGGAAGGCGAGGGAATTAGCCGGACGGTGCAATTCACAAAGACTTTAAGGCCAGGGAAATAAATTTCGTTAAGGCTTCTTCGGTTCCGGCGCGGCTGCTACACCGTCCCCTTCTTTCACGGTATGAATCGCGTCCACGGCCAGGTCTGCAAACTTTTCCACCAGCCCAGTCGGCCAACGAATCTCCATCCATTCGATTTTCGTGGAAGCTCCCAGCCCGAAGTGCAGCCGCATATCGCTATTGGAAATGTAGCTGGAGCCGCTGCGCACCTCGTCTACGAGAATGCGCTTCGCGGTCTTCACGGAAACCCGGGCACCGATGCCGTCACGATTCGATTTTGTTCCCACCAGATGAATCGCGATCCAGTGATTCGGCGTGCGGACCTGATTCACAAGCAGGCTGGGCGCGGCATTCATATTGCTTATCACTGCGGATATCCGCCCGTCGTTCCACAAATCTCCAACGGCCAGGCCGCGAGACGAAGCCGCACTTGTTATACCTGACCCGGCTGAGGCCGAAATGTCGGTGAATGTTCCGTCTCCATTGTTGTGATAGAGAATGCGTGGCTCCTTAAAATTGCTTCCCAGGTGCTGGCTGTCGACTTCGGGATAAACGTGTCCGTTCACCAGAATCAGGTCGGGCCAGCCGTCGTTATCAAAATCGCAAAACATTGTTCCCCAGCCTAGATACTGCGTGTACAAGCCCAGTCCTGCGGCCGAAGTGGCATCGGTAAATGTTCCATCGCCATTGTTGCGATATAGAGTTGAGGTATCGTCAGAAAAATTTGTCTTGAAGATGTCCAGGTGGCCGTCGCCGTTGTAGTCAGCAATGGTGGATCCCATGCCAGCCTGCTCGCGGCCGTCTTCATTGAACGCCGCTCCCGCCGTGACCGCCACGTCGGTAAACGTACCGTCGTGGTTGTTGCGGTAAAGAATGCTGGGTGTGCTATCGCACGCAATGAAGATATCGGGCCAGCCGTCTTCGTTGAAATCCAGCGTGGAAACGCTGAACGCGTAATGACCGTCGGTGCGATCGATGTGCGCCTTAGCGGTGACGTCTTCAAAGGTCCCACCGCCTTTGTTGTGATAGAGAATATTCTTCGCGCCCGGCAAACCACGCGGGCCACACATCACAGGAACGCCTTTCCATATACAATTGGGTCGCTCGCCCGGCGCGGGTGCCGTCGCCAAATCGAAATCCACATAGTTGGCTACGACCAGGTCGAGCTGACCGTCGCGATCATAGTCGACAAATGCGCAGCCGGTGCCCCAAGCTTTTCCCGAGCCTGCGACTCCGGCTTTTTCCGCCACTTCAGAAAAAACGCCGCTTTGATTGTGATACAGGCGGTTCTTGCCATAGTAGGTGATGTAGATATCTTCCCAGCCGTCGTTGTCGTAATCCCCGATGCAGACCCCTTGCCCCCAGCCAGTTGCGGTCAGTCCGGCCTTCGCGGTCACGTCGGTGAAAGTTCCGTCGTGATTGTTACGATAGAGATGATTGCTAGGTGCTGGTCCGGCGGGAGTCGTTCCAAGCCTGGTTCCGTTCACTAGAAAAATATCAGGCCATCCGTCGTTGTCGTAGTCGAAGATCGCAACACCCGTCCCGGTGGTCTCAATGATGTATTTCTTGGTGTCGATGCCGCCGAAGATTTCCTGCATGGTAAGGCCGGCTTTTTCGGCTACGTCCGTGAAGTTGGCGATCGACTTGGCCGGCGGGGAAGTCTTGGGCTGCTGGCTTTGAACGGAGACGACGAATGTAGTCAGAGTTATGACGCAGGCAAATTGGCGGCACACTAACGGTAGACCAAAAGGAATCTGCAATCGCATGTCTCAGCTTCGAATGGTAGGTGTGCAAAGGATATTGGTCAACGGCGCCTGGTTGGATTCTTACCAAGAGGGAAGCGAGCAAGGTGCGCTATCCTGAAAGTCGGTGTCAGAAAATAATGCGCAGCCGGCTAGAATTTAGTTCCACTCTGATCGTCCTCGGCATTATCTGTTGCCTCGCTGGAACGGCGGCGCAGACGGCCCCGGACCGCGCATCCCCCAAAGCCTATCAGGCCGGCGTCGCTGCGACGCAGCGCGGAGACTTGCCCGCGGCTCGGGCCGCTTTTGAGAGGGCGGTTCGGCTCAATCCGCAGAGTGCTGACGCTCAAAACATGCTTGCCCAGGTATTGCTGCAAGAAGGTGACGTGGATAATGCCATCGTCCACTTTCGCAGGCTGGTCGAACTGCGCCCGTCTCTGGCGATAGCTCATGGTTATCTGGCTCGGGCGCTGCAAACGAAGGGCCGCCTCGACGAGGCGATTACCGAGTTTCGCATCTCTGTACAGTTCGCTCCGAAGCTGTGGCAAGCTCACCAGTCGCTGGGACGCGCTCTTAGCCTGCAACACAAAACTGATGATGCCATCGCGGAATTCAAGCAAGCGATCCTTCTTGCCCCAAAACAAGCCGAGTTGCATGACGATCTCGGATCACTCTTCGCGCAGGAATTGAAATTCGGTGAAGCCGAAAGCGAATTCCGAGAAGCATTAAAACTCAACCCCGATTACGAGCCCTCTTATCTGCATCTCGGTGCGGAGCTCTCCAGCGAGGGTGAACCTAAGAAAGCGCAAGAGGCTATGGATCATGCACTACAACTCGATCCCAAGGACGCAACCGCTTGGTACTACCGCGGCACCTTGCTCGAGGCGCAGGGCAATCGCGACGAAGCGCTGCGATCCTACGAACATGCCACCGAACTTCAGCCCAATGCCGCTCCTTTGGAGACGCGCTTCGGCCTGCTGCTCCAGCGGCGAGGAGACCCAGAACGCGCCGCGGACGCCTTCAAGAAAGTTGTCGCACTCACGCCTGCCGACGCCGAAGCCCACAACAATCTCGCGCTTGCCCTGCTGCAAGTTGGAGACGCCGGCGCGGCCATCAAAGAATTTCAGGAAGCGAGTCGTCTTCATCCCGACGACCCAGGATTCATAGAAAACCTCGGCACGGCATACCTGCAGAAGACGGACTTCGCCGCTGCAATTTCACAGTTCCGCGCCGCTCTCAAACTCGATCCCGCGGCCGCGAGCTTGCATCACAACCTCGCCCTGGCGCTAAAACTTTCAGACGACCTGCCCGGGGCGATCGCCGAATGGAAAGAGGCGATTCGCCTCGATCCGAAATTGGCGGACGCGTACTACAGCCTGGGAGTCACTCTCTGGCAGTCGGGAGATTTTCCCGGCGCAGCGGAACAGTTGCAGCAAGCCATCCAAATTCGGCCGGACTATGCTGAGGCCTACTACACTCTAGGCACAGTCTTGAAACAGATGAACAAACTACAGGAAGCGGCGGACGCCTTGCGGCAAGCGATTCGCCTCGATCCCGATTTCGCCGGCGCACACACCACGTTAGCTGCGGTACTGCGCCAATTGGGCGATTCCGCCGGAGCCGCGTCCGAAAGCAAAGCCGGGGCAGCGATGAGCAAGCAGAAAACCGATCAGCAGGCCGCGACCTTCGCTACCAATTCCGGGCGCCGATTACTTGCTGCCGGCGATCTCGATGGCGCCATCTCGCAGTTCCGCGCTGCAACTCGCTCGCTGCCCTCCTGTGCCCTTGCGCACTACGAGCTCGGCTTGGCGCTCAGCCAGAAGGGTTTAAAGGAAGAAGCCGGCGCAGAGTATAAAAAAGCCACCGAATTGGATCCTCATCTCGTTGCGCCTGTCAGCTCGGTTCACTAGCTCAACGATTAGGATCGGAATGCGCATCTCAGTTGCTCCCCTTGCGCACAGCTACAAGATCAGTGATCACCGGAACTCCGTGCGTCACCTTCACGTGCAACAGCGCCTCAAACGGCTTAATCCCGCCGGCCTTCGAAACACCCAGGCGCTGAAGAAGCTCACTGAGAGAATCTTCACGACAAACGTACTCCGCAGCCGCCTGGGTGCCCATGGTAGTAGTTCCCGCGAGGATCAGCATCGAGTGTGCCGGGTTCAATCCTGGCTTTAGGCCGACGATTGCGTAGTCCTCGTTCACCGACTGGCTCGAAGGGCTCGCCAGGAAAACCTGCGACTCCCCAGCCGCCGGATGCACGTTGATCACCTCTACGTCTCCCTTGCGAGGCCCGGAATTCACCTTCTGAAAAATGAATTCCTGCGTTCCTGGAATTTCCAGCAGGGTCAGATTTTCCGCAGGGGAACCGATGAAGATCAGATCGTTGTTCCTGACATCATCCAGGGTAAACAGTGCCCCGCGCTTCACTCGAAGTTGGCGGTTGAGGAGGCCGAAAACCCGGTCCAGTTCGTGGATCGCCAGGACCTCACCCACCCCGGTGTAATGGACGAGGATCGCCTCCCGCGAATCTGTCGAGGGATTGTAGTAACGCATGTTGGTCTGCGGACGCCCCACAAAGTTAGCATTGCTGAAAATTACCCACGGCGGCTGCGGAGCGGTCACAAAGCGGCTCCAGAAAATCCGGTAGGCAGACGGTGCAGTCTCCTTTGCTCCGGTTTGACTTCGAGATCGCCCCGACCACAGCACCGCACTTGTGATCAGCGCGGCGACTAACAGCACCGAAAGAGCGCCCACCGCAACGGCCCAGCCTCGATTCGAACTGCCGCCGCCGCTGCTTTCCTTCTCTAGTGCCAGGCCAGCTGGCAATTGGCCCCCCGGAGTGCGCACATGAAACGTAAGCGAGTACGACCCCTTGGGCAACTCCACCATAATGGGATCTTCCTGCCCTTCGTGGGCGTAATGCTCGGCCAGTTTCAAGCGCAGGCGTCCCGCCTGTACTCGGACGGTGGAGTCGCTTTGCGGGTCAAACCCACCCGATCGCCCGAGGACCTCAGTGGCAATTTGGTACTCCTTAAGCGACACCCCCGGATGATCAAGGGAGTGTTCCGCCAGATATCGGAGCAATTTGCAAAGCGATTCAGACCCGCTGAGGCTATGGCTTTTAATAAGCCTATCTATTTGCTGGAAGCACTGCTGCCGTCCGATTGCGAAACCGTGTGCTAGTGCCATGTGACAGAGAGGTAACCTACCCTTGTATCTTACTGGAGGCTAAGCAATTTACAAGTGTAACGGTATAAAACGTAATGAAACTTAGTCCAATAGTTCTTTTGCACTAGGAATTGCAGGGCACAACTTAACAGTCTTTGTGTGTCTGTTTGCGGGGCCAAGTTTCCCAAAGCACCAGGAGGAAGTTCATGAAGAGGTCACTCGTCGCGGCTGTGGCAGCACTCGCTCTTCTCTGCGGTTTCTGGACATCAAAAGCATCCGCCCAAGCGGTCTACGGGAGCATCCTTGGTACAATCACCGATCCTTCCGGCGCTGCCGTTGCTAATGCCAAGGTGACGGTGACCGACCAGCGTAAAGGCACTTCAGAGACCACCACAACGAATGACAGCGGTAACTATAGCGTCACTCACTTGATTCCAGACACGTACACAGTCCACGTCGAAGGCGTGGGGTTCAAGAGTCTTGAATTCAAGGACGTCATCGTAAATGCTGACGCCGGCAGCGACGTGAATGGCCAGTTCGAGGTGGGATCGACCAGCGAGCAAGTCGAGGTGACCGCCGAAGCGCCGCAACTCAAGACCGACCGTGCCGACGTAGCCATCGAGTATAACGAACGGTACGTTGAAGACTTGCCGATACTAAATCGCAACTTCACCAGCTTTGAGCTGCTATCCCCCGGAACACAAAAACTCGGGTGGGGCCACGCAGCCACAGAGAACCCGCAGGGGAGTCAACAGATTTTTGTCCAAGGCCAGCACTTTAGCGGCACGGCCTACGAACTGGATGGAACTGACAACCAAGACCCCATCCTGGGAATTATCGTCGTCAATCCGAATCTGGACGCGGTGACGGAAACGAAAGTCGCTTTACAGAACTATGACGCCGAATTTGGCAAAGCGATAGCCGGCGTCGTGACAGCGCAAACGAAGTCTGGCAGCAATGACATCCACGGCAGCGGATTTTGGTTCCGGCGTACAGATGCAACGCAAGCGCGCGATCCTTTCACGCAATTCCCTCAACCCGGAGTCACGGGGCCATTGATTCCGTCATCCCGCTGGCAACAGTTCGGCGGGTCAGTTGGCGGCCCGATCATCAAGAACAAGCTCTTCTTCTTTGGAGACTACCAGGGAACTCGCCAGTCCAACGGCATCACGAATCAATTAACGATTCCGACTGCACTGGTGCAAAGCACATGCAACCCAGCTAGCAACGCCACCAGTGCCAGCCCGGGATACTGCAATTTAAGCGAGTATCTCACCGCTGGGCTCGCTGGCGGAGGACAGGTTTATAATCCGACTCCAGGCCCCACCAATCCGAACGCTACCCTCACGGGAAACGGCGGGAACAGGGCTCCGTTCGGACCAGCTGGCCTCTGCTCCGGAAACTGTATTCCCATCACTGACGTCTCTCCTCAGGCGGCGGCCATTCTGGCCCTTTTCCCCGCTCCCCAAAATGGGAGCTTGTTCAACAACTTCACCTCGTCCGGTTCCGCTCCCTTCAGCCAAAACAGTTTCGACACACGTATTGACTTTGCGGCTAGTTCAACACTGAACGTTTTTGGCCGTTTTAGCTTGGATTACTTCAAGTTGTCGGGTGTAGGATCTCTGGGTCCGCTGGGTGGTCCGGGTACCGGGTTACTCGGACTGGCTGGCAGTTCCATCACTCACAACTACAGCTTATCGACGGGCTTTACCAAGACTTTGAGCACGTCGCTCCTCACCGATTTCCGTTTCGGATGGTTCAAATACAATCCGCAGACTCAGAAACCCGATGGCGGCACTCCGATGACTAATTTCGGAATCCCGAACGCAAATACCAGCGATCCCAAAACCGCCGGTTTGGGTGCATTCCTCCTCGGACCAGACCCGAACACAGGAGAGGCCGGCACGAACAACAACGGCAGCGCCCTGACCGTATCGAGCTTCGGTGATGGCCTTGGCGTAGCTCGTTGCAACTGCCCACTCACAGAGCGCGAAGATCAATTCCAGTTCGTCAACAACTGGACCAAGACCAAGGGCAACCACATCATCAAATTCGGAGCCGACGTCCGCTACGCCCGCAACCTGCGTATCCCCAGTGATAACAACCGCACGGGCGAATACAATTTCAGCCCGCTGGCGACGTCCAATCAGGTTAACGGGACGCTCGCGACGCCTCTACCAATTGGCGGCATAGACTTGGCAACATTCCTGCTTGGCGACGTCACTTTGCTGGCGCGTTATGTCAATAATCCAGCTCTGACCAACATCAACAACGCCGCTGAACGCCAGAAGCGTCTGTTCTTTTACGGTCAGGATACCTACCGGATGACGTCAAAGCTGACCGTCAACTACGGATTGCGCTGGGAAATTTATACTCCTGAATCTGTGCTTGCTAAGGGTTACGGAGGATTTGCAAACATCGTGGACAATGGGGGCACGGGCGTTATTCGTGTCGCCGGATTTGGACCCTACGGACTGAACGGAAATGTGGAAAATACGTTCCACGCGTTCGCCCCTCGTCTTGGAATTGCCTATCAACTCACGCCGAAGACGGTTCTGCGCATGGGCTACGGACGGAGCTATGACATTGGAGTGTTCGGATCAAACTTCGGACACACCGTGACCCAGAACCTGCCAGTGCTTATAAAGCAGAATATTGATGCTTCCGCGGTCAATGGCGCAGCTAATCCTAACGAGATCCCGGTCTTCAACCTTGCGCAGGGGCCCATCGCCCCCGTGTTCCCCGCGGTTCCAGCCAACGGGCAAATCACTTTTGCCAGCCTGAATGGCCAGGATAGCGGTGTACACATTCGACCGATCAAGCAGGTGCTGCCGACCTTGGACGCTTGGAACTTGACAGTCCAGCGCCAGGTAACCAACACAATTTCGGCCGAGGTTGCATACGTCGGGAACAAGGGCTCGCACGGATTTTCCGGGGATGGTCCGAACTATGACATCAATCCCGTTTCCATGTTCTTGTACGGGCAGATCGATCCCGCAACAGGCAAGGCCTATAACTCAAATTTGCGCAGGCCGCTGTGCCATCCCGATTTCACAGTTGGTTCGCCCACATTCGACAAGTGCACAGGCATCGGCGACGACCTAGGGAACTACTACGGCAACGATGCCAGCAGCGAATACAATGCGTTTGAAGTGAAGGTCGACAAGCGATTTGCCCAAGGCCTCCAGTTCATCGCTCACTACACTTACGCGCACGCCGATGCTTACAACAATAACTACTATGCGATCAGCCACCCCATCGCGTATGGCCCCAACGATTTCGTGCGCAACAGTGTGTTCGTGATTAACACCGTTTACTCACTACCCTTCGGCCGGAGCAAGTCGTTCCTTGGCAACTCCAGCCGCCCTGTGGACTATCTGGTTGGAGGATGGCAGATATCCAATACCACCAACTGGAGCAGCGGTCTGCCGTGGACGCCCACCACCAACGAGTGCGGCGGTGAGCAAGACGTGGGCATCTGCCGGCCGAACAAGGGCTCGGGCTCATTCCACTTGGGTCCAGGATCGCTTCAGACCCCGGCGGGGAGGGCGCCCTATATTCAATATTTCACTCCTCTGACGTCACTCGGAGGGCCCTTTACGGACGCTGGAAAAGGAAACATTGGTAACGCGGGTTTTAACTCGCTCCGAGGCCCGGCAGGGTTCTATTCGGATCTGTCGGTGACCAAGGACATTCCGATCGTTGAGCGCGTCAAAGCACAGTTCCGCATGGACGCGTTTAATATCTTCAACCACCCGGTCTACGCGTTCAGCGGAAACAACGGCGCCAACGCTTGCGTTGATTGCCAAAACACGTCTCTATCCAGCAACAACGGACGGATCACGGACATCGAGGCTGGAACCACGATGCGTGAACTGCAATTCGCGCTGCGCTTCACTTTCTAGGTCCGGGAGAACTTTGTTTACCAGAGGGAGTCTTTCAAGGGTAAGCGTTAGAGGAAGTACACGCTTGACACACGTCGCAATTTCATTGGGAAAGTCTTCAATTACGCTTACGACCCCGGTCAATGAGGGTGAACTCAAAATTACTCTGTTTCTCCAGTAGCCCGCGCGGGAAGGCGCACTCGAAGCAGGTCCAGAGAAAACGCTCAGAAAGCTCTCGGTGATGCGTTTCAAGGCTTGCACTGAACCGGATCGGAATTCAGATGCGCAAAGAGTCGCTTGGCGCTCGCGAAGTCCGGGTTGAAGTCCAGCACCTGCACCACATATCGACGCGCTTCCGCCTTCTGACCCGCCGCACAGAATGCCATGGCCAGATTCATCCCGATCGCACTGCGGTTCGGCACCCGCTCGAAAGCTCCCTGCCACAACTCGACCGCCCGCCGCAGATTCCCCGACCGGGCCTCCAAGGTTCCCAGATTCGTAGCTGAGTCGTTGGACAGCGGATCGACCTTCAAGGCGCGTTCGTAAAGTTCTCGTGCTTCTCTTTCGTGTCCATGTTCCTGGTCAATCAAGCCCAGAGCCGACAGCAGGGCCGGGTCGTCTGGCCGTTCCTTCACAGCTTTGCGGAGATACCGTTCCGCTTCATGCGAAGCCCCTTCGATATTGCGCTGTGCGAGTGTCTCCCAAGCCAGGGCGAAGTCTCTGGTGGTCGCTTGCGATGCTTCGCTCGCCGGGAAGAACACCAGACGGGGATCCGCCGATGTACTCGGCAGTTGAAAACCATTGGGGTAACGCAGGATTCGGTGGTCCGTGGATTGGGTATGGGCCACGGCCTGGTTCGGCAATAACGGCATGTGGCACTGCGCACAATCCAGTTTGTCCGGATGGTGTTTCGCTGCGAACCTCTCGCCATGGCAGTTCAGGCACTTACTGCGGTAATAGGCTGCCTTCTCTGCTGCGCTCGGCTCCTGATGGGGATCATGACAGCTCACACACGACATCTTGTCTCCGGACTTGCGTTTGCACAGGCTGAGGGACAAAGCTTCGACCTGGCTGAGCGCCTGCGTTTTCTCCGACGGACTTCCGGTGAGCAAGAAATAGTGAATGTAGTCCGAAAGTTTGTCGCCCGGCTGAAACTGGTAGAGATGCTTGTCGGGTTGCTCGACCGCCGCCGTTCCCTCGAAGTGACACTCCATGCAAATCGAGTCGCGCCGTTCAGGAGGCAACTTCGCGGGATTTACGATCGGCCCCTTACCTTCCTGGTGTCCTTCGTCCGCGCCGTGGCATCGTTCGCATGTGATTCCGGCATGCAGAAACGGTTTGCCGGAAAACCTGCTGTCCGTGCCTGCAAGCGGCGGTTGCAGCCCGCTCGTGTGGCAGTTCAGGCAATCCACGACCGCCGGTAAGTTCATTGGACTCTCTCGCGACTCCGTGTAAGCCGGCGTCATGTTCCATCTGTGTTCCTGCGAGTACCAGTTGATCGGAGTCTCAAATAAGAATCCTTGCACCGAAAACAGGTAGCTGCGCCCTTTTACGCCCGATCCGATGAAATACAAAAGTTCGCGTTGCCCGCGAAATCCACTCTCTCTTTCTCGCTCATAGCTCATCCACGTGCGGTCGTCCTGCTGGTACAAGCGGTAGCGCACACCCGATTGCTTGTGGCTGAACTCGCCTGTGATAAGCCCGTCGGCGGCCAATCCGCTCGCCCTCGCCATCACGGTCTTCGTATACGACCTGTAAATCTCCGAGTGACAGCTGGAGCAGGCCTCACTGCCCACCTCGATGTTTATGCTCTTCGTCTGCGATGACGTCGGGATTGCCATGAGAGCGACAAAGAAGAGGCTCGCGAGCAGCGTCTTCGGGCGCATGATTGATGCGATTCTATCCAACGGAGTCAGTGGAGCCTCACCCAAAAGTCGGAGCGAACCCAGAACCCCTCTCGCTCCAAAAACGTCCTAACTAGCGCCTTCAACGGGTCGTCCATATGCGATAGCGGTCAAGGCGATGATACAGCGGGCTGATGGATAACTGTTGAAATCAATTCGGCTTATTGACCGCTTCAAGCGAAAATCTCATTGACCTTCTCGCCCACATGCTGACTGCGTGACGGTTTCAAGTACCGCATGGTGGATTCCATGTCAGAGTGACCTAGCCACCGCTGCACAGTACGCAGGTCAACGCCTGCCCACAGGCAGCGGGTTGCGAACGTCGCTCTGAACTTGTGAAGCCAGGAATTATCTGAGTCGAGCTGTGCACGCTCGGCAACGGTCTTGAGGCGGTCTAGAAAATCGAGCTTGGGTTTGCATCCCGCAGTTGGGAAAATCCGTGTCGCGGGGTAATTTTGAATGCGAGGGCGTTCATTGCTCCCTCTTATTTTTTTGGCCGAAAACCTCCTCGGGAAGCTTCTTTCAAATCGTTGTAATCTACCTCCGTATGGTCTTTAGCAAAAACCTCCGAAACCTCTTTCTGGCTTGCTACTCAGCTGCAACCGTCTGTTCCCTTTCCGTCGCACAACAGCCCACAACCGAAAACCCCAGCGCGCAAACAACTCCATCGCTCTCGACGCGCCCAGACTTCTCCCACGCCCGCAACCTTATGCAGCAAGGCAAACTCGACGACGCCATCGCGGAGTTAGAAACCTTAGAAGCGACGGCCCCCGACACGAAAGGGCTCGATCTGGAACTGGGCACTGCTTATTACAAGAAGAGCAACTATGTGAGAGCGGTGGAATTTTTGAAGAAGGCCGTCGCCGCCGATCCCAGCAACAGCGAAGCTACCCAGTTGCTCGGCCTCTCTTACTATCTGAATGGATATCCCGCCCAAGCCATTCCCCTGCTCGAAAAAGTTCAGACGTGGTTTCCTCGCGCAAATGTTGACGCTTCCTACATTCTCGGCATCTGCTACATCCAGACCAAAAACTATCCGCAGGCACGAAAGGCTTTCGCAAGAATGTTTAACGTGCCCGAAGACTCGGCCGCCAGTTATCTGTTTACTTCCCGCATGTTGTTCCGGCAGGAGTTCGATCCCATCGCCGAAGAATACGCGCAGAAAGCTGCAGCCCTCGACCCCAAGCTTCCCCTGGCTCACTTCCTCTTGGGCGAGTTGTACTTGTTCAAGTCGCGGGTTCCGGAGGCTATCGACGAGTTCCAAAAGGAATTGGCCATCAATCCCGCGCATGCTGCAACCTATTACAAGCTTGCCGATGCCTACTCCCGCATGCAGAAATACGATGACGCCGAGAGGCTCTTGCAGCGCTCCATCTGGCTGGACGCCACGTCCACCGGTCCTTACATTCTGATGGGAAAAGTTCTGGAAAAGAAAGGCGAGTTCGAGTTGGCGGTTCGCGCCTTGCAGAGAGCCGCAGCCATGGACCCGAACAATCCCACGACTCACCATTTGCTGGGTCAGGCTTATCGCGACATGGGGAAAAAAGAAGAGGCCGAAAGCGAACTGAAGGCGGCTGAGGAATTGCAGACAAAGCAATCTCATCCCTAACTTCGCGTCACTGGGCCGCCGCCGGCAAGGGGCGGTTCTGCTCCGCCTCCAATCGATCTGCGGCCTCTTTCGGCAGACCGTGCAAGAGTTCGAGAAACGCTGCGTTAGTCCAGCCAAAACCTACAACGTTCATCTTGTAGCCGAGTTCAGCGTGCGCATCGGAAGAGCGAGTCACCACGTTATATTTTTCGACGATGTAGCCGTCACGGCGAAAATTTTCCGCCACCATCGACAGGAATTCGTAGGAAATCCGGTCTGCCTCAGGGTTATAACCGTAGCGGCGCAGGCCATCGACGACCAGCATTTCGATGTTCCCCCAGCCGTAAGGTAAATCCCACTGTGCTCCGGAATCTTCGGTGCTCATGGGCAAGCCGCCGGGCTTCTCGAAGGTCAGCGCATTCTTCACTACACGCTTCGCCTGCTCCGGGGTAGCCAGGCCCGCCCACAGGGGATAGAGAGCCGTTGCGTAGCGGTAGGAGGATCGCTGCCCAGAAGCGACGTTGTAATCGAAGAAAAAGCCGGCCTCGTCATCCCAAAGATAGCGCGTGATCAGTTGCTTGCGTTTCTCGGCGCGTTGGTTCCACTTCGCCGCGTCGGCTCCGCGTCCCAGCCACCGGCTGATCTGTTGCATATCTTTCTCGGTTTTATAGAGCAGACTGTTGAGGCATACCGGCGCGTAGTGATGGGTGGCGGCGCCGAAGGGTCCAAAGCGAAAACTTACATCGAATCCGGACTCCCGCATCGAGCGGTCGCCCTTGTAGTAGTCAGGGCTCAACCTGAACTCGCGGCGCTCCTCGCAATCGCCACGGGCCATGGTAGAAGAAACGCCGCACACTTGCAGAGTGTAGCTCGATCCCGAAGTCGACGGCTGCGCTACTCCAGGCTGACTTTCGACGATGTAGGTATCCGCTTGCGCGGGGTGAAAGAAAAAATAACTTGCGACCTTGCGGTAGGATCCCGATTCATCTTGCACGGCTTCTGCTGGTGGGCCTTCGCCGAAATCGTAGTATCGCGACAAGCCAGTATCGCCAGCAAGGTGAGGATTGCGGTTCCACATCTCATAATCTTTTTCCAGGTCAGCATAGGCCTTCGCCAGCCAGGCAGAGTCCGCGTGGCCCGATTTCTGCATCGCATCGTAGACGTCGACGAACATTGAACTGAGAAAGGGGGGTTGCGAGCGGGTTAGATAATAAGTGCGGTTCGCGTTCAGCATTGCGCCGTAGTGCTCAATTTCAAAAAAGAAGTTGTCGACCACGCCACGCGCCAACTCAACGCGCCCGGCGCGAAGCAATCCTCGAATGATGAAGTAACTATCCCAACCGTACATTTCATTGAAACGCCCTCCCGGAACCACATATTTGTTTTCCAGATAAAGCAATCCGGGAGACTGAATTTTGGTGGTGTCAACTTCGCCGAGATGATGGATCTCAATGGGCAGATGTTCGATTCGTACATCGCATTCCCGTGCGAGCTTCTGCACTGCAATCGGCTCAGTAAATCCGGCCGGCAAATACAATACTGGGGCAACTTTTATCTTGGGATCGACCAGGCTCTGGCATTCGGACATAGAGCGGGTCAGTGTGTCCCAAGCGGAGGAGATATATTGCAGAATCGGCTTGAGACCGTCGCCTTGACTAGGATTGGAGTTCGCGGCGGCGGCAACTTGGGAGCAGTTTGCCGCACAAAGTGTGACCCCGCAAAAAACTAGAGTGAGCGTTAATTCCCGACGCCCCAAAGTCTGGAAGAGATGGCTTTTCATTATTTCATCAAATGCGGCTCTGTAATCTTACTCCTGCCGCTAAGTCCCACAAAATGAATTCGATGCGGGGAGAGGGATAGGCGGAAAAATGGTCGATGGAAGGTCGGGCGTCCAGCCGATAGGCGAACATTTTTAGCGGTTCGACCCTGCTTTCGCCTCTCGAAGGGGCTCTGCTTTCAGAATTTTGTAGTCCTTATATTCGATGGAAAGGCGGGCCACGCCCCCGAGCCGTACGACACTCTCGGTGCGATTCTGGGCCGGCAGCCAAAAGTCACCGACTTTCTCATAGTTGTGTTCAACGTCGGTTTTCTTGATCCAGAACGACGGGTTTTTCCCCGGTTCTCCTTTGATCCGCACCACGGCAAAATCTTTCGCATCGACCCAGATTTTTCCGCGATAAAGAAATTTGTTCTTCGTCCTAGGCGTCAGATTGAGAACGTATCGTCCGCCATCCGGCGCAGGTTCATAGCCAGCCAGCGCGAAATCGTAGTTTTCCGTGGTCAGCGCCGTATGCTGACGATTCTCTTCGTTGGCCGCCTCCTGCTCGCCCTCCAATAATTTCTTGAAAACGCGATCTATGATGAGCTTGGAACCAGTCTGTGACACGACCCTGAACTCTTTGGAATTCGGAGCACGGTACGCCATGTGGATGACCATCTCCGCATCACGATCGCTCGGGAAGCCCTGATACTGCATGCGGTAGATACGCGTTGCCTCGTACTGCTCCAGCGCGGCGGTTCGCTCGGCGTTTTTTTCTTCTAGTCTTTTGACGACCTGCTCTACCGGCAGAGGCGCATTCACAACCGAATACGATTTGGATGGCGACTCATAACCTTGCGGTGCGGGCTGACACAAGGCCGCAAGGCTCCAGGACACCAGTAGTATGGGGCTGAGATGACGTTGAAAGAGTCGGCTTCGGGTGAATTCCATAGGGAGATCTTTCCTAGTTTACCCGAGACAGGTGACCGCAAAACGTCCCGCGGTTCGTATTTTGCGGTCGCTTCCCGAAACGCCGCCGTTGGTCCAGGTGAAACGCGGCTTCCTCTGTCAGCCGCAAGAATAATTTGGCGGCAATTAGGTTGCGTGCGATGATGTCAGCGCTGTTGTGAAAGTGGGCTCAATGAAACCGAACTCCTATTTGCTGAAGAGTACCGTAGTGGCTGCTCTGGGAGGCTTGCTTTTCGGCTTCGACACGGCGGTTATTTCCGGCACCACAAGCAATCTCACGCAGGTCTATCATCTCACTCCTGACTTGCTGGGCATCACGGTCTCTGCGGCGCTGATTGGGACGATTCTCGGCGCGATGTTCGCCGGAATTCCCGGCGACAAATACGGCCGCCGCGACAGTCTGCGCGTCATGGCCGTGCTCTACATTGTTTCAGCGCTGGGTTGTGCCTTCGCCTGGAACTGGCCCGCACTCGTAGTCTTCCGCTTCATCGGCGGACTCGGCATCGGCGGTTCCTCGGTGCTGGGCCCTATGTACATTGCAGAAATCGCGCCTGCGAACTGGCGAGGACGTCTGGTGGGAGTCTTCCAGTTCAATGTGGTCGGGGGAATTTTGCTGGCCTATCTCTCGAATTTCTTGGTGGGAACTCAGCATTTCGGCGTGGATGCGGAGTGGCGCTGGAAGTTCGGAGTCGCCGCTTTTCCGGCGGCGTTATTCTGCCTGCTGCTGTTTACTATACCGCGCAGCCCGCGCTGGCTGGTAAAGAAGCAGCGGGTTGACGAGGCCCGAGAAATTCTACGCCTTACCGGAGATGAGAACTACGAGAAAGACTTGCAGGAAATTGTCCAATCCATCGACGCGGAACACGGGCATGCCGATGAAGCATTATTTTCCCGAAAATACCTTCTTCCCATCTTCCTGGCGATCAGCATTGGCATGTTCAACCAACTTTCAGGCATCAATGCGATTCTTTATTACCTGAACGACATTTTTGCCTTCGCGGGCTACAGCAAAGTATCCGGTGACTTGCAGGCGGTCGCCGTGGGTTGCACAAACCTGATCTTTACCATGATCGCGATGTCGGTCATCGACAAGCTGGGCCGAAAGAAGCTGCTCCTCATTGGCTCCGTGGGAACCGCGGCCTGCTTGGGTGGCGTCGCAGCGATTTTCTCTAGCAACAAACATCACGAACTGCTGGTGTGGCTGCTGATCGGCTTCATCGCCAGTTTTGCCTTCTCCCAGGGCTCGGTGATATGGGTCTATATCAGCGAAGTGTTCCCCAATCGGGTGCGCGCCAAAGGACAGAGCCTGGGCAGCTTGTCGCACTGGCTGATGAACGCTGCGATTTCGTTCGCGTTCCCCACGCTGGCGGCGTGGTCCAAGTCCATTCCATTCATGTTTTTCTCCGCCATGATGGTACTGCAGTTCTTCGTGGTTCTTTTTGTGTATCCGGAAACCAAAGGGGTAACCTTGGAAGAGATGCAGAAGAAGCTGCATGTTGCATGAGGTGGAAGAGGCTGACAGCTAGCTGCCTTTTGTCAGCGGATATCCTTTTTCCCGCCAGTCGCGAATCCCGCCATCCATCGAAATCACGTTCGTGTAACCCATCTTCTGCAGATTATCAGCCGCCAGCGCCGAGCGGAATCCTCCGCCGCAGTAGAGCACAATCTCCGCATCCAGAGCAGGTACGCGCGCCTCGATATCACGCTCGATGATGCCCTTGCCCAGGTGAATCGCGCCGGGCAGATGGTCGTTGGCGAATTCGCTCTCTTCGCGCACATCGATCAGCACGAATTGTTCGCCGCCATCTATTTTCTTTTTCACTTCCGCTACATTGGTTTCGCGCACGCGAGTTTTCGCCTCTTCTACAATTTTCAGAAAGCGCGGAGGATGTTGAGGGGACATGCGTTCTCCTTCTACCTGTATGAGCAAACAACTTGACCATATCGTACCAAGCGGCCGAGCAACATGCATATCGAAGCCCGGAGCATGAACCTCTTCCCTGGGTTCTCTTTTGGCGTTCTCGGGTAGCATGAAAAGCGTGGAAGATAAGATCGCAATCCAGCGGACCGGACTGGCGCGAGCCCTGTCCAAGCTCGGCTACTGTTCCCGGTCGAGCGCGGCGGAGTTGATCCGCGCCGGGCGCGTAACCTTGAACGGACGGCTACGACACGACCCCGAGGCGCGCGTTTCCGGCGAGCACGACAAAATTGCCGTTGACGGAAAATTGATTGAGCGGCCGAA
>Ga0185299_10002134_pt1 | contig 32265 bp, 27 predicted proteins | sample PaiPotPPA55metaG_FD_128002 | JGI IMG/M metagenome (GOLD analysis project Ga0185299, IMG submission 128002) | Iron sulfur acid spring bacterial and archeal communities from Banff, Canada, to study Microbial Dark Matter (Phase II) - Paint Pots PPA... ...
TTCTGGCGGCAGGTGTCTGGTCGGCCAGCGTCTTTATCCAGGCCGCTCTATGCGGTGCGAATTTCTATGGGCTGCACGATCGAACCCATCCCGCAAATGCAGCTTTGAATACGTATCGCTCTTCCGACGGCACCTGGCTCGTTCTCGTAGCCACTCCGGACAAGATACCCGCCGTCCTGAAAGCAATGGGTCGCGAAGATATCCTGACGGATCCGCGATTCTTGGATCCTGCCAAGCTGGCGCAGAACCGGCCGCAACTGACGGTAATGCTCGATGAGATCTTTGGTTCGCAGCCAATGTCGCATTGGTATGAAGTCTTCAACGGTGTTCACGTCCCCTTCGGCGCCGTCCGTGACCCGAAGGAAGTCGTTAACGATCCGCAATTGCGAGCGAATGACATCGTCGTTCCCCTCGAAGGAGCTGGCGAGAAGCTGACCTCGACCATCAGCAGTCCTATTCAAGTACACGGTGTCACGAAAGTACCTGCCCGACGCGCGCCGCGAATCGGCGAGCATAACGATGAAGTCCTGAAAGAGCTTGGTTTCGCCGATGACGAAATCGACGGTCTGCGTGCTAGCGGCGCCATCCCGGGTGCACAACCAGGCAAAAACGTGGAAGAGGCAGTCCGAGCCGGCTAAGAGTTTCGGAGCAGGAGTCCCACAGAAAACATGCGATTGAATTGAAGCGAACTTATTGGAGGATCAAATGGCAAATACGAAGAGCCGTGAAATTAGGAATGTAGCTATTGTTGGGACGGGAGTCATTGGCGCGAGTTGGGCTGCTCTATACCTGGCGCGTGGCCTTAACGTTGTCGCCACAGATCCGGGGCCAAACGCCGAAGCGAATCTGCGGCGATACATCGATGCGGCGTGGAAGGACTTGACAACGCTTGAAATTTCATCGAACCGCTCACGCGATCATTTGCGGTTCACTCTCGATTTGAAGGAAGCGGTTGCCGACGCCGATCTAGTTCAGGAAAACGGACCCGAACGCAAGGACTTCAAAGTCAAATTATTTGCTGACATGGATGCCGCAGCGCCGAAGGATTCCATCATCGCTTCGAGTTCATCCGGTCTGACGATGAGCGTGATGCAATCGGCGTGCAAGTATCCCGAACGGTGTGTGATTGGTCACCCGTTTAATCCTCCGCACATGGTTCCACTGGTCGAGGTCGTCGCTGGCGCAAAAACATCGCCGGAAACGGTTGAGCGGGCCATCTCGTTCTACACCTCGATCGGTAAACGGGCGATCCACGTCCGTAAGGAAGTGGTTGGCCATGTCGCGAACCGGCTTCAGGCTGCTCTCTACCGTGAGGTCGTGTACCTCATCGAACAGGGTGTTTTGGATGTCGCTGATTCCGATGCCGCCGTGTGCTGGGGACCTGGATTACGTTGGGGTTTGATGGGTCCCAATCTGCTGTTCCATCTTGCAGGCGGCGAAGGCGGGATTCAACACTTCATGGAACACCTGTCCGGCCCTGTCGCCACCTGGTGGAAAGATCTTGGTACGATCACTGAGTTCAGTCCCGAGGTGAAGCAAACTATTATCAACGGCGTATTGAAGGAAGCTAACGGCCGTTCGATCGCAGAACTCGAACGGGAGCGGGACTCCATGCTGCTGGAATTGCTTAGGACTCGCTCGAAAGCGGGAGAAGCGGCACACGCCGGGGCAGGTACTGCGGCCGATTAGAGCTGTTTCTCTCCTGTGTGACGCGGGGGCGCAGAAAACGAGAACAGAAGATGATCTACGTTCATTCTCTCGGCCGGGCATTGCGATTCTATCCCGGCCGTGCCGCGCTTCTTCGTGACGGCCAACCCTTAAACTTTCGGGAACTCCACACTCGCGTCGAAGGCATCGCAGCAACGCTCACCAGCCACGGTTTTGGCGTGGGAGATCGCCTGGCTCTATTGCTGCCTAACGGGCCCGACTACATTGAACTTGTATATGCGTGCAGCATGCTCGGCGTGATCGCCGTTCCGTTGAACGCCCGCCTGTCGACCAAAGAGATTGACCGGGTGCTCGAAGATGCGCGTCCGCATGGGATCGTCCGCCATTCCTCCCTCGCTGTTCCCGAAGTCCAGTTGAGCTGGCAACAGGTGATCGACGAGGAACCCCTTCCAATCCGCAGCGACCCTGCTCCGAAGATCTTTTACGACCCCGAGGCCGTTTTGGGGCTTATCTATACGAGCGGCACGACGGGGCAGCCAAAAGGCGTCATGGTGACGCATAGGAATATCCTTGCTGACATCCACAACTTCAACTACTGGATGCGCTACACCGAAGGCGGAATCTACCTCCACGCCGCTCCGATCTTTCACATCGCGGATTTTCCCAGCATGTTCGCGGCCTCGGCATTCGGCGCCAGCCAAATCACAATTCCGAAATTTGGCGCACAGACTTTCTGCGAGACGGTGGAACGGGAGCGCGTGACTCACACGGTGCTCGTGCCCACGATGATCAATTTGCTCACACAATTCCCGGACGCGAAAACGTATGACTTGAGCAGCCTGCAGGTGCTGGCGTATGGCGGCTCACCCATGGCGCCGGAACTCGTCCATCGGACGCGGGAACTCTTGCCGAAGGTCAAGTTGATTCAAGTGTATGGCTTGAGCGAAACAGGTTTTCTCACGGGCTTGCAGGACGAAGAACACACTGAAGACATGCTGATATCGTGCGGACGGCCCTGTCCCGGTGTCGATCTTCTGGTGACAGACACTTCCGGGAAACAAGTCGAGCCGGGACAGGCAGGCGAAATGATCGCACGAGGCGCTAACGTCATGCGAGGCTATTGGAACAATCCGGAAGAAACGGCTAAAGCGTTTCGCGATGGATTCTTTCGTACGGGAGATATCGGACAGCAGGACACGTCGGGATACTTTTACATCCTCGACCGGCTCAAGGACATGATTGTCACCGGCGGTGAGAACGTTTATTCGGGGGAAGTGGAAGCAGTGATCTACGGACATCCCGCCGTTCGTGAAGTAGCCGTCTTCGGCGTACCCGATCCGCAATGGGGCGAACTCGTAATGGCTTGTGTAGTTTTGAAGCCAGGGGCAATTCTTACGTCCGACGGTCTGATTGCTTTCTGCCGGCGAAGCCTCGCAACTTATAAACTTCCCAGGCGCGTCGAGTTTTCAGAAACGGATCTGCCCAAGAACGGTTCCGGCAAGGTGCTGAAGAAGACTCTGCGTGAGGGTTTCTGGATGCATCAGCAACGCGCCGTGAGCTGACAAAACTGCCTTTCATGGGGATCATGGGCAGGTGCGTCTGAGAGATTCACGATCATTTATGCGAACGCGAAAACCACAACCCAGAACGGAGGGTGCAACAGAAATGAGCAGAGCCGCCGGTCAAACCTCAACGAATAACTTAAGCAGTGTCGTTGATCTATTGGTCGAACATAGGATCAAGCTTGATGCACTGGAGCATGTTCTGAAAGAGACCAATCCTCTCCTTCACGAGTTTTACCTCGGCACGATCGAAAATCTGCGAGCCCAAGAAGGAGCGGAATTGAAAAAAGTACTTACTGTAAGGCTCAGTCAAAACTTAGGAAAGGCCAAGGGAGAAAGAGGATCTTCCCCTCGTATGCCTGCGGGAGCCAGAGCGAGCACGTTTGTTTCTTCCTGATGTATAGGTCGGGAGATCCCCAGCCTTCTCATCTTGGCCAGCAGCGTGGTTCGCTTCAATCCGAGCTTCAACGCTGCGCCGCGTGGTCCACCGACGATCCAGCCGGCCTGCTCGAGTGTTTCCAGGATCAGGGCGCGATCTGAGTGTTCCCAGCTCATCGACAATGGTGAAGACTGGGCGTTGGAACTAAGAATAATAGGGCGCGTTGGCCTCTTCTGCAGAGGGTTCGGGAGCACGCCGTCCCGCGAAAGGATAACCGCACGCTCCACCAAGTTCTGCAACTCGCGAATGTTGCCGGGCCACGAATACCACTGGAAGGCAGCCATGGTTTCCGGGGGGATGCTGTCGACTCGCTTCCCCATGCGGCGGCTAAACATCTTCACGAAATGCGTGACGAGAGCAGGAATGTCTTCGCGGCGCTCTCGCAGCGCCGGCAGCAAGATGGGGAAGACGTTCAGACGATAGTACAGATCACTGCGAAATTGCCCGCGAGCTACCATCTTCATGAGATCCCGATTGGTAGCAGCTACCAGGCGGACATCCACTTTGTGCGTGCGACCGCTCCCTAGACGCTCGAATTCCTGCTCTTGCAACACACGCAGCAGCTTCGGTTGCAACGCAGGAGGGATGTCAGCCACCTCGTCCAAAAACAGCGTGCCTTTGTCAGCCATTTCAAAGCGCCCGATCTTTTGCGCGATGGCTCCGGTGAAGGCGCCTTTCTCATGACCGAACAATTCGCTTTCCAGAAGATCCAACGGAATGGCCGCGCAATTGAGCTTTATAAAGGCGCGTCCGCAACGCTGACTCGCATTGCGAATGGCATGTGCGACGAGTTCCTTTCCCGTTCCGGTTTCGCCCTCGATGAGGACAGTCGAATCAGTGGAAGCCACCTGCTCCACCTGGTCGAGAACAGATTCGAGGGCAGCGCTCTTGCCGATGATCCGCTCGAATCTTCGATCAGGTTGGTCTCCCTCAGGGCACGAAACGGTTGCATACTCTGGCACTAGAAACCTCCTATAATTCGATCTGATCGTTTAGCCGTGTCGCTCACATATCGAGTGCTGCTAGGACCGTTTTGAGCAATAGTTGATAATCCAACGGTGTAGCCAGGAACTCGACTGCACCCTCTCTCATCGCTTGAATCCGCATCCTGGCGCCCCCATTGCTTGTAATAAAGATAATCGGAATATTGCATTGCTCCTCTTTGAGCCTGGCCTGCAGTTCCAAACCCGACATCCCCAGCATTTGGATCTCAGCTATCAGACACCTGACTTCACCGTGCAAATCGTATTCAAGAAATTCTTCCGCCGATCCAAAGCACCGCACTACGAGCCCAGTCGGCTCGATTAAGTCCCGTAGCGAGTCCTGCATCGATTCATCGTCATCGATGATGGCGATCAACTTGGACGTTTGGCCCCTGGCTCGATCCGTCACGCCCATGCCGTCTGTTTACCGTAGCCGCAAAGGGGTGTAAATGGAACAGCGGTCATTTTGCGATAAAATAGGAGTCAAGCCATTAATTGCATTGATTCTTAAGGAGATGTGCCGAACAGCTTTAATGCTGTTCTCAGCTTGATTTCGACAATTCCGAGCCGAATGGTACGGTTTTGCTCTATTGTCGATGTATGGTTCCCATGCATACCCTTTCCTCAGGACACGTTCTGTTCGGAGCCTTTGAGCTCGACCTCAGCACAGGCGAACTACGATCAATTGAGGCCCCCGTTCCCGACAATAAGGTCATCCTCAGAGAACAGGTGTTTCAGGTCCTGCGGGTGCTCCTTGAACGTGAGGGCAAGATTGTTACCCGCGAGGAAATCAAGGGAAGGCTGTGGCCGACCGATACAGTTGTGGGTTTCGACCATAGCATCAACGCGACGATCAATACCCTTCGGCGCGCCTTAGGGGATTCCGCCGACGACCCTCGGTATATCGAGACCTTGGCGCGGCGTGGCTATCGATTGATGCCCACCATCGAATACCTGGAGTCAGCGCCGGGAATCGCTTTGGGGAAAGACCGTAAGCGGCGCGAGCAGTCTGCCGCCGAAATGAGCGAGAACGCGGTGAGAGTTCAGCGGCAAGTAAAGCCGCACTGGTGGAAAGCTGCGATCGTGCTTGCATCTGCTGTCATTTTGGTTGCCGCGAGCTATATTTCCTGGAGGCACTTTCGGCCTCCCACAGGACCGACAAGGTCCGACAAGATCATGCTCGCGGTATTGCCGTTTGAGAATCTCACCGGCGATCCCAACAAGGAATATCTCGCGGACGGTCTGACCGAGGAAACAATTTCCCAGTTAGGGCGGCTTAACCCGGAACAGTTGGGCGTGATCGCACGAACGTCCGTCATGGGATACAAGCACAAGGACGAACGCCTGGACCAGATTGGACGCGATCTTTCTGTGCAGTATGTACTGGAAAACAGTCTGCGCGAAAGCGGAAGTCACATACGCATCACCGCTCAGCTCATTCAGGTGAAGGATCAAACTCACCTGTGGTCCCAGGATTACGACTATCCGGTGAAAGACATTCTTAATGTCGAAGACGATGTCGCCAAGGCTGTTGCGCGGCAAATCCAACTCCGTTTAACTTCGCAACCACAAGCAGAGGTGGCACGATCGCGCCCAGTCAATCCGGAAGCCTTCGATGCCTACTTGAAGGGGTACTACTTCTTTCAGCGGAACGCCGACAAAGATACGGACATGGCGGCGAGGTATTACGAACGGGCAACTAAACTTGATCCCGGCTATGCGCTGGCTTGGGTCGGCCTCTCTCGGGTACGCAACTGGCAGACCAACACAGGCGTTATTCCCGCTGAGGAGGGTCACCGGCTTGGGCGTGAAGCAGTTGAGCGAGCTTTAGCGCTGAACCCGAACCTCGCGGAGGCTCATGCCCAAATGGGACGGATTAAGCAACAGGTCGACTTCGATTGGGCTGGAGCGGATGCTTCCTTCCAGCGGGCGATTGCTCTCGAACCCGGAAATCCCGAGAATGTAAGATTGGCGGCTTCCTCGGCTGCCCTGCTCGGTCGCTTTGACGAAGTTCTTCAATTGGGCCGCCGAGCCGTTGCCTTGGATCCGCTCAATGCAGAGAGTTGGGAGAGCCTTGCAGAGACCGAGTTTTTCATGGGGCAGCTAGACAAAGCCGCAGCGGATAGCAAGAAGGCCCTTGAACTGAGCCCCGATGTTGGGTTCAGCCATTTCTTGTTGAGCCGGATATACATCATCCAGGGGCGGCCTCAGGATGCTTTGCCTGAAATCGAGCTAGTACGCTATGACACCGTACGTGCGTTTATGTATCCGATTGCGTACTACGCGCTTGGCCGGAAAAGAGAGTCGGACGCCGCATTGAGTGAGTTAGTTGCGAAATACCATGCAAGTAGTGCGTACCAGATCGCCCAGGTTTATGCTTTCCGGAACCAGTCCGACAAAGCGTTCGAGTGGCTAGACCGAGCTTATGCCCAACATGACAGCGGCTTGATCCATACGAAAGTGGACCCCCTTCTGAAGAGCTTGCACAACGATCCGCGGTTCGCCGCGCTCTTGAAGAAGCTCAACCTGCCGACCTGATGAACGCTAATCCCAAGTGCTCTATTGGCCGAATCAAACTTCGAACCGGCTTATGAAGTGATGGAGATCGCTGGCAACAATGGGCAAGAATTACAAAATGAGAGCTGGCAGCCGGTCCAACGAGGAAATACTCAGAGGAGGACCGAAACACCTCAGGCAACCAGGGGCGATGACTCCGTGACCTGGATCGGTAGGGTGAAATGAAAAGTTGCACCTCGTCCGTCGTTGGCGGTCGCCCACAACTGCCCGCCGTGCGACTCGACGATGGAACGGCTGATGGCTAGCCCCATGCCGCTACCTTGCGACTTGGTCGTATAAAACGCAGAAAAGATTTGCTCCGTCTTCCCCTCGGGCAGTCCCACGCCGGTGTCGCCGACCGAGAACTGGAGTTGACCGTCCTGCAGTTGTGACTTCACCGTGAGTTCTCCCCCCGAGTCCTTCATGGCCTCAATCCCATTGACCATGAGGTTCATGAACACTTGCTGCAGTTGCACACGATCCGCCTTGATTCTGGGCAGTTCGGCGGCGAGTTCTGTGCGCATGGTAACCGAGCACCGATCGGCCTCACCCTTCAGCAGTGTGAGCATTTCCCGGATGATTCCGTTGACGTCGACTAACCCACGTTGTGGAGGAGACTTCTTGTAGAACGAACGTATACGGTCGATGATCTCGGCCGCACGATTCCCATACTTATCGATTCTGGCTGCTGCGGCACGAGCCCGATCCAGATTGGGCGGTTCGTGTGCCAGCCATTCAATGCAACTGTTGGCGCTGGTGATGGCGGCAGCGATGGGCTGCTTGATTTCATGCGCCAGAGAGGCGGCCATCTCCCCCAACGTGCTCACACGATTGGTATGTGCCAGATCAGCTTCTAGCTGCCGCAGCCTTTCACGCTCTTGTTCGGCAGATTTGAGCTCCGTAATGTCGGTCGAGCTGCCGACGAATTGCTCCAGATCTCCCGTGTCGGAAAGGACGGGATGGCCAACAGTGCGGATCCACTTTACCTTTCCGTTCGGCAGAAGAATGCGGAACTCGTGATCGTAATTGGCTTTTTCCGCGATTACCCGTTCGACCTCGGCCCTCCATCTAAGGCGATCCTCCGGGTGGACGCGTTCGGAATATGCTTCCCAAGTCGGCGATCCCTGGGCTGGGTCGAAGCCGTAAATCCGGTAGAACTCATCAGAAAGGTGCACTGTCCTCCGATCCGACACGCGCCAGGCCCAGCTGGCTGTGTGGGTCAGCGTCTGCGCTTCGGCAAGGTATGCCTGTTGCCGCTCCAACTCCTGGTTCAGCAGTTCTTGCTCGGTGATGTCGATCGCGGTGCCGAGAAAGCCCTTAAGCACTTCGCCTTCAACAACAGGCATTCCGACGCAGCGAATGTAGCGAAGCTCGCCGTCGGGGCGAACAATTCTCTTTTTCACATCGCAGCCACTACGTTCCGCACGCATTCTCTCTATGGTGTCAGCCATAGAGTCGCGGTCTTGCGGGTGAAGGGTGGCTAGATACACCTCAAGTGTGGGAGCTCCCTTCTGCGGATCTAGGCCGTAAACCTTGAACAACTCCTGAGACCAGTACTCGAAGGAGCCAGAGGGGTTAAATGCCCAACTTCCCATGTGGGCGAGGCGCTGCCCTTCGCTGAGATAGTTTTCACTCAGGCGCAGCTCCTCAATTAATCGCTCTTGATCCGTAACATCCATCCCCGTCCCAAGGAAGCCCTGGAAAGTCCCTCCTTGCATGACCGGAACACCCACGCAGCGCACGCTACGAATCTCTCCATCTCGCCGGATAATCCTTTTCGTGAAGTCGAATGCGCGACGGTCGACCAACATCTGAGTAATTCCTTGTTTCATGAACGCGCGATCTTCCGGGTGTACAAGAGCTAAATATTCTTCTACTGCTGGCGGCTTGTCACTCGGATCAAGACCATGAATCCGAAACAACTCGGAGGACCAGTATTCGAACCCCGCTGCGTTGAAGGCCCAACTTCCCGTGTGGGCGAGGCGCTGCCCTTCGCTGATATAAAACTGGCTTCGCTGAAGCGCCTCTTCGGCGCGTTTGCGATCTTCGATGTCGGTCGCGACGCCATACCACTCGACGATATTTCCATCTTCATCTCGGAGCGGCACTCCGCGGTCCAAATGCCAGCGATATTGCCCATCCGAGCGGCGCAAACGCACCTCATTTTCGTGAGGCTTGCCGGTAGCAACCGCTTCCCTCCATTTACCTGCATGTCGCTCAAGATCATCAGGGCGAATTACCGCTTGCCACCCTGATCCGGTCGTCTGTTCCGCCGATAACCCCGAGTACTCCACAAAGTGCTTGTTAACGTAAGTATTGGAGCCGTCTGGCAGGGTACTCCACACCGTCGCAGGAATGGTGTCAATCACGTCGCGAAGCTCTTTTTCACTCTTACGAAGAGCATCCCGCTGACGCTCCAAGTGGCGGAGCCGAAGGCGATAAAGTCCAGTAAGAACTGCCAAGAAGAGAAACACGCATAAACAGCGAAACCATACGGTCTGGTAGAAGGCCGGAGCAATCGTGAAATCCAGTGTCGCGCCCTGCTCGTTCCACACCCCGCTGTTATTGCACGCGATTACACGAAATCGATATTTCCCGGGACCCAAGTCCGTATAAAAAGCTTCGCGGCGAGTGCCCGCGTCCTGCCAATCGCGATCATGCCCCTCAAGTCGGTAGCGAAACCTCACCTTCTGGGGAATGAGAAAACTCGGCGACGTGTAGCCAATTTTGAGATCACGAGTCAAAGGCGGAAGTTGAAGACCTTCTTGTGGCTTATATTGCTTTCGATCAGCAACAACGTCCTCGACGTAAACCGGCGAAGCCCTCCCGTCACCAGAGAGATGTGACGGGTCGATCATCTGAAGAACCACACCGTTTACAAACCACAGGCGTCCGTCGGGAGTTTTCGCGGCCGGATTGAAAGACACCCTACCTGGTAGAGTTCCATCCAGCGTATCGAATACTCGCGGCTGAACGATCGTATCTGGATGAATCCACCAGCGTTGGACGTCCGAGGCTGCAATCTCTATAAACCCACAGGGCGTACTGAGCCATAGGTTTCTGTTGTCGTCCACAGCGAAGCCAGCGACCCCGTCGCAAGGAAGTCCGTTTTCTCTGCCCAGGTGCTGAACTTTCCCGTCGCGGAGCATTACCAATCCGTCGTCAGATGCGGTCATCACTGACCCATCGGGGGCAACCGCAATCTGAAAGGCCCACGATCCGCGCTTCAGCTTCAAGGGTGATGTACGCGCAATACCCTCCCGGAAAAACGTCAATCCACCTGGGACTGCGCCCAGCCAAATTCCACCCTTCGGGTCCGCCTCAATGGCCTTAGCCTTCGGAACTTGAGGCTGGGAGAACTGCTCGCGCACCTTGAAATCGCGGATGCGGATGAGTCTTCTTTCTTGAGCGTCTTCGCATTCCGCCCAAATATTGCCGTCGACGTCCTCTGTGAGACCGAGTACCAAACCCAATGGGCGATGATCAGGCTCCAGGATGCGCCGGAAGCGGCCATTTTTGTAGATGAAGAGCCCGTCGTCAACCCCAACCCAAATGTTGCCCAGACGGTCTTCGAGCAACGAACTAACTTGCTCTCCAGGCACGCGAACTGAGGAAACGATTCCGTTGCGAATGAAATCGAGAGTGCCGAGACTTGCCACCCAGACCGTCCCGTCTTTAGTAGCCATGACCGAAGCGGTACCGTTTCGTCCAATCCCCTCGGAGGCCGAAAAGGTCGTGACCGGAAGATCGCGAAAATTGTCAATCCCATCGGATGTGGCCGCCCAGACTATACCGTCGTCGCCTTCGTACAGATCATGGACAGTGTCGCTGGATAAGCCGTCCGCTCGTCCAAAATGGTCAACTGTTTGTCCGTGAATGCGGTAGATGCCATTCCCATACGTTGCAATCCAGAGGTTATTATCGGAATCCGCCATGAGCCTGTGGATAAGGAGCTTGCTTCCGTCGAAGTTTGGCAGAACCACCGGCGTCATAACACCGTTGCGGAATCTTTCAAGCCCAAGTCCCGGCCCCGCTGCCATCATTCCGACCCATAAAGAACCGTCGGAATCCCCAACGAGGTCGTGGATGCCGATTTGCCCCACGTTTGATTGAAGGTGCTGAGGGCTGTAGATCTCAGGGGTTGCACCCATTTTCCAATGGAGCAATGACGTGTCGCCTCCGATCCAAAATCCTCCTTTCCCATCAGGGATGAATGAAGACGCCGCTCGAATCGTTATACCCTCTGCCTTCCCGAAGCAGCGGATTTTCGCATCCGTTGCCTGACATAGAACTCGGTCCGGATTCAGGTAAGAAAGAGCCCATATTGTTCCATCGGAATCTTTGTACATGGCGTCAATTCCGGGAAAATCGTAATGGGAAATCACGACATTGTCTCTAACGTGAGCGAGCTCGGTTCGAGTGGCAATCCAAAATTCTCCCGCTCGCACACTGACAGGATGGCCCATGGGTGTAGAAGCGATCGGAACCGACCAGGGAGTAAAACGGGCGCCGTCAAAACGCAACGGGCCGCTGCCGCCGCCCACCCAAAGATATCCGTCTTTTGTCTGAGAAATCCAAAACGGAGTGTTCGGAAAGAATCCATCTTGTATTCGCCAAGCAGTATGCGCGTATTGGGTAAGGCGTTTGTTCGGATCCAATGCTTCAGACGCGCCTAACGTGAGCCACAGCGATAAGAGGCAAACCAGAAACGATCGCGGAACATGGAAATCCCGTGCTTTCGAGGTGCACATGGCGAGAGGCAACGTGGAATCGACGCGGGCAACCATGGCACAGAATCTTACCAAACCTGACCTCGGCCGGAAGTCAGGTCGTTTGATCTGATCTGAATTGAACGGTAAGGTGTTCCAGGGCCGGGTTGGCATACACGACAGTCAAGTGAAGTCAGTCTTATCACGCTTGCATCCGGCCGCTGAATGCGCGCACGAAATCCACGAGCTTCAATGTTTGCCGCTCAAGTGTGCGGGCTGTGCAATATCGTCGTCTAATTCTGTCTCAAGCCTGTAGCGAACGAGCTGGGCTACCGTCACGATTATCAAGCCATACTCTGAGCAGAACCTTGCCAGATCTGAGCCTCGTGCCATACTGCCATCGCGGTTCATGATTTCGCAGATCACGGCGGCGTGACGCAGCCCTGCCAATCGTGCGAGGTCAACAGACGCTTCGGTTTGGCCGCGTCTTTCGAGAACGCCATCAGGCCGGGAGCGTAGGGGAAACACATGACCAGGGCGCGCGAGGTCTTCAGAGCGAGTCCGGGGGTCGACCGCAGCCAAGATGGTTTGAGCACGATCGTACGACGAAATTCCTGTTGTTACACCCCTTCCTCGTGCATCGATCGAGACTGTAAACGCTGTGCCTAGGCTCGCGGTGTTCTGGTGCACCATCGGTCCCAATTCCAACTGGTCAAGCCGCTCGCCGGTCATTGCGAGGCAGATCAAACCTCGCGCGTAGGTTGCCATAAAATTGATGACTTCAGGAGTGACCATCTCTGCTGCGATCATGAGGTCACCTTCATTCTCACGGTCCTCATCATCGGCAACGACGATCATGCGCCCTGATCGCAACTCCCTAAGCGACTTCTCGATTGTGGCGAACCTCACTGCTTGGGTAACAAGGCAGCGCCCATCACCACCATGCACACGGGAAGCTTCAGACGAAACGAGTAGATCCACTGCGCTAGGTTGCTGACTAGACATAGGTGCTCCGATTAAGGACAATTTCTCCAATCGCTCACATGATCGTGAGCGAATGCCCCATCTTTTTCTTCTTGGTCCGCAGGTACGACAATGCATGGGGGCTTGGTGGTGCTTCGCAAGCAATCAGTTCGATGACTTCGATTCCGCCCTTTGTCAGTGCTTCAACTTTCTTGGGGTTGTTTGACATCAGACGGACCTGCCGGATCTTAAGCTCATGCAGGATAGCCACGGCCAGACTGAAATCACGGCAGTCGGCGTCAAAACCCAGAGCTTCGTTCGCTTCGATTGTGTCGAGACCCTGGTCTTGCAAGGCATAGGCTCTCAGCTTTGGCATGAGCCCGATGCCACGGCCCTCCTGATACTCATAGATCACCAGTCCCGATCCCTCGTCTGCAATGGCTGACATTGCGATTTCCAATTGTCCTCGGCAATCACAGCGCAGAGAGCCGAGCACTTCTCCAGTTAGGCACTGAGAATGAATGCGTAGCAAAGGCGCTCGATTTGTCGGATCGCCAAGCATCAGGAGGAGGGCACTCTCAGTCTTTTCCTTGTCCACGTTCGCGCACTCAAAGCCGACCAGGGCGAACACGCCGAACGTGGTGGGCAGGCGGGTAAAGGCCACTCGAACGAGGCTGTTGTGTCCACCATTCAAAATCTCCCGCGTCCTTTCCTGTCTGTTGCACGCTGTCTCGACTGAAAGCTCGACCGCATCCGTCGTCATTGCCACTCGTGTCACCGGCATCCGCCCGCTTCCCGTTGGACTGGACGCTCCTGAGTCATGAATGAACCATTCATCACTGTTGCTTGCATGAATCGGGTTACGACGGCATTATGGAATTAATTGATCGTCTCCAATTACCGCGACCGCGCCGCTCGGCGATACTTGGTAACAGATGCCGTCCAGTACCACCATTTCTCCGTTGAGGTCGATGAACGTTCCGAGTCCAAAGTTGCCATGACGCAACAAGCGCGAGACTCGTACTGCACCCCGATACAGGCCTTCGACCAGTGCGGCGGACATCGATACTTGAAACAAAGTGTGGATTGGTTTACGGAGGTACCGTGACAGAGCCGCAGACACAACATGATCGCAGCTCGCCTTGTCGATCTGCATGCGCTCCAGTGCAGCCTCATAGAGGGAGTCGGGCAGGCTACAAGTTATCGACTTCACGCTTGACTCCGTTCGTGTTCATATCTGAATTCGTGATCGGCCGAGACGATTCAACGTGTCCGCGGATTGAAACTGAAAATCAAGGAAGCAGCGATGTGAGGCACGCTGCCCCGCCGCATTACCTTCTCAACTCCTTCAGTGTTTTTAGGTCATCGACGACGTATGCCATGGAAGCCCGTACGCCTTTGCCAGTACGGACGGGCGCCAAGTCGGAGAGTTCTTCGCCTCTGCAGATGGGGAGCGTCAGAGAACCCTCTCCTACCCATGCTTGTTCAAGCTTCACGTCGCGCGGGATGTTCTCGACTAGCTCGTGAACTGCCGGCTGGTCCTGCTTATCAGCGGCAAGACGGGGAGAGTGGAGGAGATTGATGACGGGCCTCTGTTTCAGTAGCGAAATATCCGTTATCGGTTCTCTCAGCGTGACAATGCCTTCAGCCAGCCGTTGCCCGCTCGACGTTAGAGACCCGGCAAACTTAGATCCCGGAGCGAGTGCAGGTCCCGCCCTCCCCGTCGCCGCGTAATATCTTGTCTGGAATACTTGGCCAATGCGCTTGGGATAGCCCTGTGTCCAACCGCGGGCAAGTGCCGCGTCGTTGTCCACGAAGATATAGGGACAATAAGCGACCGGCTTGTCCTGGTATAAAGCATCCACGAGTATGAAAAACTCTCGATACTGATAGCGGGCAGGATCAAGATATTCGTCGTCGTTCCCGCTGAACTGCCAGTCGAAAACAAAAGCATTGGCATGACCATTTGCGGCTCGATCAGGATCGAGTCCGGGAGGCAACAGAGCCGCTACGGCAGAGGGCTCTGACCAGAATTCAATACTGAGGAAGTCAGAAGAGTAGTGCCAGGGAGGAGTTGGATTCAGCGTCGATCTGCCTTTTGCAGTGAGTGGATAATTGAAGCCCTTAAGCATTTAAGATCTCCAAAGTTAATGTTCGTTGGCGGAAACTCGAACCGGGAGCGCGACTTGCATCGTCATCTCATCTCATAAACCTGAAAGTGCTCGGTAGAGCCGCAGCTTGCGGGCGTCCCAGCGTGCCATCCCTCGTTCATGCAAGCTCAGTGCCATTGCAAAGCACTGGCACCCGAGCTGTCGAGCGGCATGAAAGCGCAGACTGAATGCCGCCTTTTACGAGGGGATCGTCTCCTGACAGACCTGAGCAATCAGGTGGGGAAGGGAAATGGCCAGTGTCAATGACCGTGACAGGAAAGCCAACGTCGATAGAATGACGCGGCGGTCTAGATGTTGAGCGCCACGATCCAAATCTCTAACTCTAGTCACTCGCAACCGAAACGCGCTCCTCTGCCTGCCGCTCTGTTCCGGGCTTGCTTGCTGGTGCCTTCGAGGTTTTCTCCGGAGTAGAGTCAAATCTCACCAGACCCGTGGCTGGAGATACAAAAACAAGCGAATTCGAAAAAGTTGCGACGTGACCGGTGTATCTCCCGCTCTCTATGTCGACTTCTCTCAACTGGAATTGCAGCAGGCCATATCGATGACATCGCCGGTAACTGGCGAGACCTGCACACGGTCGCCAATTTTGATTCCGCGCTTCCCAACCAAAAGGAGAGAGCCAAGAGTCGCAAGAATGACGTTTTCGAGTGCGAGTAAGAGTCCGGCGCTCAGAAGCCCAAAGTAGGTTGCGACCGACTTCAAGTCCGAGGCAAGTACGAAGCCGATGACGACCGTAATGGCGAACAGAGTCAGAAATTGATGGCTCATACTGATGAACCGTCGCCGATTTGGATCGTGAACATGCCGGAGTGTGAACCGGCGTGAAAGCTGGCCGACTGCGAGGAGGACACCGATGATCGACAAAACGACGATCACGCGGTTCAACAGTTGTTTCCATGCCTGCCTGTATTGGCTGGCCACTGTAATTCGCCAGGGCAGGAGGTGTGACTTGTACTCTGCGAGCAAGACCTTTTGCTTGTCGAGCGCTACGATGACCGGAGACAACTCCTTAAGATCGATAGTAATGGCATCGAGGTGCGACTTCTGTTCGCGCAACGACAAAAGATCGCTGGTCTGCGAATTGCTTATGGCGACAGTCTGAATGAGGCGAGTGATGAAATCGGCCAGCGGAATTCGCAGATTATTCGCGGACAGCGTCAAGTTGTCGGTGATGCGTATCTTTTCGTCAACTACGTGAAGCTTGCGGTTCATCGCAGACACATCTGACACCAGTCCGAGGATGCCGGCGTCAAGGCCGGCCGTTCTGGAAGTTGCCTCTTGCAAGGGTACTGTCGCTGAGGGAACTGACGGGGCCGTCACTTCCGGTATCGATTGTGCGAGGTCGTCGATGGCGGAATCCAAATGTCCGCTGTAGCTTTGTCCTTCACCGGGACTTTGGACAAACTCGACTAGATCATTGAGGCCCTGCGCGACTGCGTCTAGAAGTTGCAATCGAGTTTGAGCGTCTTCCTCAGCGGCCTTCAATTTCCTGCGGTCGCTCCCCTTGGCCTGGTTCATTGTGTTGTCGAGATTCTTGATCTCCTCGATTGCTTGCTGGCGCCGTTGATCATTTCGGTTCTTTAATTCGATAAAGTGCGCAAGATCACCAGGAGGAGAGTCTGAGGGTGTCGTTCTGCCGTGCAAAGAAGTGGCGCTTGTTTGCAGGGTGGCATCCGCCTTGGCGAACTCGAACGAGAGCTTCACAATCTGCCGTTCGATCGCTTGATTGTCATCAAGAAACATTAGGTCGGCCGGTTCGCTTACAACCTGCCGTTCGGTATACACATGGCGATACCAGTTAACCGATTGAAGGAGGTAGCCAATGACTTCTGAGTTTGAGGGCAGCTGATACGTACTTTGCGTGGTATCAGCGGAGAGTGCGCCCGCGATCGCAGCTGCGACAATCGCGCAACAGGCAGCTACCTGCGCACCTTGTTTCAATTTGGTTGTCCTTCCTCGACGATGCTTGACAGCGCATAGGCACTTGCGACCCCTGCGCGTTCAAGCGCGGGGGGTCGGCTGGCCAACCATAACTACATCTGCACTTTACTTCACCGCGTCCGCCGTTTTCGTAGCCGCTTTCTTTGTACCTTTGCTAGTGCCTTCCGCGCCCTTCCCGATGTCCGTGCCTGTTTTACTGACGGCCCGCTCACTTGCATCCGCCGTCTTTTTTGAGGCGCTCTTGGTGTCCTTAACCACGTGCGTCGCGCCTTTGTCAGTCGAGTGGGCCACAGCTTTGGTGGCCGATTTCGAGCCGCGGGCAACATCCTTGGCTGCGACCTCTGTAGCCTTGCCCGCGTCTTTCGCTCCCTTGCCGACGTCAGAGGCAACATCTTGCGCCAATCCGAGTGCTCCAATCCCGATGATTGAAAACAGAACCAGAAATCTTGGCTTCATGTCCACATTCCTCCTGTTTATCTCAAGTGCAATCGGTATGCCACGATGGATTCGGCGCACTTGGTTATGAAGGTGCGGATACGCTCTGACGTCGCCGAGGTCCTTTGCTCATTGTTTCGGCTTGAGCGCCGTTCGACATGTCATTCACTTTGACAGAAGAGTCATTGCCCGTGACATCAGAACACTATCGCTTTCCAACTCACACTAGCCGGCGAAAGCACTGTGTCCACGTGCAATGGAAAGCACTTGTCTTGCCAACCGCCAGGTCTCTGGCCCGCGCTCAACGTTAAAAAACAGTGCCAACGCGCCTCGTTGCGGCCGTCATTTTGGAAGGCCGCATGCAAGCACCTGACCGAGATGGCACGGTTGTGAAATCAGGATCGCGCTAAATAGTAGAGAACGACTGGGAGTAGCGATGACGTGGATTGCAATTCCTTCAAGCGGCAACCTCAAGATCGCAGTCGATCGAGGGGGAGGGGACGCCATGCTCCGGTTGAGCGGCCGAGTCGATGTCGATTCCTCTCCCGATCTTCGCTGTCAGCTGCGTACTCTTTTGTCGGAAGAACCATTGGCTCAGACCCTCATCGTCGACCTAGCTGGCGTTTCCTACATTGAGACATCCGGCATCGCCACGTTGATTGAAGCTCGGAGAATTGCCCGCCATCGCCAGATCAATTTCCGCTTGCAGGGGCTTAGTGGTGCTGCACTCCGGCTATTCGAAGTCACCGGGGTGCTGGCCCTGTTCGAGGCGGGTGACTTGGAGCAAAAGGTGTCCTGATGGCGAATGTGCTCGAAAGCGTAGGCGAAAGCACGATCGAACACCTCGATTACGTCGGAAGTCTGAACATTCAGTGGTGGGCCACGCTTCGGGCGATGGGGCGGGCGCTGCCTTTTGTAGGAAATCGTTACCGCTGGCAGGCCACTGTGAGACAAATGCTGGAAATCGGCGTAGACGCGATGCCCATGGTGTCATTGATGTCGATCTGCACGGGATTCATTCTGGCCATGCAGGGAGCCTCGGAACTGCGCCGCTTTGGAGCCCTGCATTACGTCATTGACTTAGTCGCGGTTGGCTTCACGCGCGAACTCGGACCTCTACTCACCGCGATCGCCGTTAGTGGACGCTCCGGGTCGGCGTTCGCGGCTGAGATCGGAACGATGAAGGTGACTGAGGAACTCGATTCGCTCCGCGTCATGGCGATTGAGCCGATAGAGTTTGTCCTCGCACCCAAATATCTGGCCGCCCTGATTTCCGTTCCTTGCCTCAGCATCATTGCGAATCTCTTCGGCATATTGGCCGGCGGGCTGTTCATGTTTTTCAGCACTCGCCTATCTCTACTGCTCTACGGCCATTATGTATTCACCTCCATTACTTTGCGCGATGTAATCACCGGGCTTATCAAGAGCGTGGTGTTCGCCACCATCATTGCTCACGTCGGATGCCTGGAAGGTTTTCGTGTCCGCGGAGGCCCCGATTCTGTAGGGCGCTCCACTACGAGTGCGGTCGTGAAGTCGACTTTCCTCGTCATCGTTGCCGACGCGGTGTTTACCGCGATCTTTTATTTCACGGTGAAAAGCTAATGCCCATCATTTCCGTGCGCGATCTTGTAGTTGAATACGACGGGCGCCGCGTGCTGAATGGGCTGAATCTCGACATCGAGCACGGAGAAACGATGGTGTTGCTGGGTGGAAGCGGTTCCGGAAAAAGCACCTTGTTGCGCCAGATCATCGGGCTGGAGCGCCCTAAGTCGGGCAGCATCCACGTGAAGGGAACGGATATTACCCGTTGCTCAAAGTCCGAACTCAAAAAGGTCCTCCGCTCGATTGGTGTGGCTTTCCAAAGCGCGGCGTTATTCAATTCGCTGACGGTGGAAGAAAACGTCGCCTTACCACTGCGCGAACATACGCGGCTCGCACCCTCAATCGTCAACCTTATGGTGTGGATGAAGTTGGCCGCGGTGGGATTGGCCGACTTTGGCAAGTTGCTCCCTCAGGAGCTCTCCGGCGGGATGAAGAAGCGTGCGGCCGTGGCGCGGGCGCTTGCGCTCGGCCCCGAGATTCTTGTGCTCGATGAGCCATCGGCCGGGCTTGATCCCATTGTTGCCGCGGAACTCGATGAACTCATCTTGCTCGTCAAGGAAGCATTGCAGATGACGGTCATCGTCGTTACCCACGAACTGCCGAGCGCGTTCCGCATCGCAGACCGTATCGCCATGCTCTATCAGGGTTCCTTCAGTTCGGTCGGCACGAAGGACGAGATAAAGGCGAGCCAGCATCCGCGGGTGCGGCAGTTTCTCGATCGCATACCCGAAAACATAGCGAAGATGCCAGGCGTAACGGCCTATTTCGAAAAATACATGCAGTCCGAGGAGGTCTACCAGTGACCACGGAAGCGAAAGTAGGAGCGTTCGTCCTGGGATGCTTCTCGGTCCTGGCATTTACGCTCATCTATCTGATCAACGCGCAGCTTGGGGTCCACACAGTTCCGTACCGCACGTATCTCCGTTACGCTGGCGGGCTGGAACCGGGGACGGCTGTGTTGTTTGGCGGAATCGATGTGGGAAAGGTGACGGCAGTACGGCCCGGCGCCTCCGACCCTACCAGGATTGAGATTCTGTTGGAAGTGAAGGACCACACTCCGTTGAACGAAAAATCCGTGGCCAAGCTCGGCTTGGTCAGTGTGATGAGCGGCGCAGCATTATCCATCACGACGGGCAGCAACGATGCGAAGCGTCTGGTCCCAGGGTCCACGATTCCGTCGCAGGAGGCCGCGAGCCTAGACGAGATCACCGGCAAGATGGCGGTCGTTGCCGACAACGCCAACGAGCTGATCACACAGGTGCGGGGAGAACTGGGAGGAATCAGCGGAGATGCCCACGCGCTGCTCGCAAACCTGAACAGTGTGACGGGCCAATCGAATCAACGGAAGATACGTGACCTGCTCGACAACGCCGACGCAATGCTGGCGACGGAGCGGCCTAAGATTGACCGGCTTACCGATCAGTTGAATGCACTCAGCCAGCACGCTGACGAAACCATCCAAAACGTGAATGGTACCGTCAGCGAGGTGCGCGAGCCCGTCCGCAAGGACGTGGTGGAACTGCAGAATACTTTGCTCGAAGCCAGGCACTTGTTGGCTGACATGCAGGTGCTCGTGAGAGCAAATGATTACAAGATTAACGACACAATCGAAAACCTGCGGACCGCAACCGAAAACCTGGATGATTTGACCGAATCGGTGAAACAGCGTCCTTGGAGCCTGGTTCGGATCAAACAGCCTGAAGATCGGAAAGTTCCGAAGTAATGCGAATCAAACGGGAACAGCGGAATGGAGCCTGTTCCAAGACGGAGCAGTGGATGGCAATTATGAGAAGAGGCGTGACGAAAAGTGTCTTCTGTCTGGCAGTTGTGGTGACTCTCACCGGCTGTGTGGGAAGAGTGAGGCATCCAAACTACTACACCCTCAACCTACCTGCGCCGCCGGATCCGCCTGCTGCGGAGAACGTCCATGCCACTCTCGCGATCCGTGAATTCCGCGCCCCCACCTACCTGCGTCAGGGAGCAATTGTTTATAAAACATCTCCGGAACAGATCGGCTTCTATGCCTACCACCGCTGGGCGACGGACCCGCGTGATTTGGTGACCAACGCAATCGTCGACCACCTGCGCGCCAGCGGAGCCTTTGCCCGTGTGCAGTTCTATGACGGAAGCCGTGATGTCGACTATGTGCTGAGCGGACGCCTGGAGAAGCTTGAGGAACTCGACTACCAGGGCGGCGTCAAAGTCCAGGTTGCCATCTCCGCCGAGATGACCAGCATCGCCACCGGAAAGACTGTTTGGAGCAACGCGGTTTCGGAGATTGGAGACGTCGACAAGCGCGATGTGCCCGCCTTGGTTTCGGAAATGAACCGCACGATGGAGCGAGCGATTGAGAAGTTGGTGACTCCGGTATCCGCGGGCTGGCCTGCCGCTTCAACTTCCGCTCAGAAAGACTAGAGATCAAGTGATCCGGCGCAGGCGGACCGGTGGCCAATCCTGCTACCGGCCCCGTGTTTTAGGCAACATCGCTAGAAGTCGGAAGTTTGTCTCTACCGTTCTAGTTGTCTCGAATCGACTGAGGCGGGTTTTTTATGCACTGGCTCACAAAGTACGCCTTCGGTTCCCACCTTGTTGACTGGCTCGCTGTGGCAGTCGGCCTTTTGGTTACGATCTCATGGCGCATCGGCACACGAAGATTGATCCTATGGCTGCTTACACATAAACACGACTCAGGTAAACGTGAGAGGGAATATTGGCGCGTACATGGAGGAGAATGAACCCGGGACCTATCTTGTGGATGCAAGCGTAACGCCGGCAACAAACAAAGAAATGTACGGCTTCGACACAATACAAAGCAAGCTACCATTGGAATCGACTTGGATGCCTAGGCCGGGTCTCCGCAATGCAAGAGCGATTCCCAGCCGTAGGCGGTTACTGCTTGGAAGTGCCCTTCAAGCATGATGGTGGTTACTGATTAATCAGCGGCACTTGGATCAGTTGCACGTCGATTGCGAGACCGAGGCGCCAGTCGAGTTGATAGAACAACGCGGTTTCCCGGCCTGAAAGCGCCTTGCGGAATGCAGGCATGTATTTCAATCGCAGCTGCATGATTGACTGTTCTATCTCAGCACGTTTGCGGATGTAATTTTCGGCTTGCTCACCCGTCATGCCGCTGTAGTTGTCGGCATAGTCCTTCAGCAACGCAATTTTCACGTCGTAGATCTTGGAGAGTTCGGCCGCGTATTGATCGTAAACGGGCCAAAACTTCTCGGCCTCAGCATCGCTCAACTCCATATTTTCAGCGATGATCTGTTTCTTTTGGGACCGTATGTCTTTGCGCAATAGATCAACGAAGTCGTCGGGACTCCCTTGAGAATCGTTAGGGGCAGGAGTCTTGACCGCATCCTTCTTTACCGATTTCGAATTCTGGGCCAGGACGGAACCTGCCAGCGCGAACCCGACTAGCGTCAGCATTATTGCAAGAGCTTTCCTTTGGTTCATAGGCTTCCTTTCATGTGGGCGAAACTAAGTTGGACGCGAATGCCGCGCGATTTTCAACCACAAGGCTCATCAGCAAGTACGGTTCCAATCAAGCAGCGCCATCGACCTGCCAAGGCGCTGCACGACTGTGATTGTCCTCTCGCCACTTACTGCTCTTGAGATCAATTTCGAGAAGAGCGCGCTCCTACGGCTGCATTCTTCGCGGTAATTTGTGTCAAGTGTCAGGGTGTCATGTGACATGGCGCTCATGGAACTTAAGAGCTCTACCCGTCTCTTGAAAAAACATACTGAATTTGCTCGGATTGCGAGCGCGAGCCTGGGATTCTGTTCGTTAATCTTCGTCGTCGTGAGTGGAACCGTAGTTGCTTAGACCGAATCATGAGAACTCCAGCACTTCGAGATCTCGGAACACTCAAGGAGCCAAATTGATGTCCACCTCGCCAGTGTCCGCCGGATCCACGGTGCCGGCAGCGAAAATTCTGCCACCCAAGACCGATACCGATCAGGCAGTTTCTCACCGCGCGAGGTGGCAGAACTACATAACACCCATTGCTGTGGTGCTTCTGGCGGTGGCGGTCTTCATTACCCTCACCCGTAATTGGAATGCGTGGGAAGGCGGAAAGGTCGAACAGGTTACAGATGATGCTTACGTTCGCGGCGACCTTACTCCGCTTAGTACGAAGGTTGCCGGCATCGTGCGCGCGGTCGACGTCGCGGACTACCAGCAGGTGCATAAAGGTGATCTCCTCGTCGAACTGCAGGACGATGACTACCATGCGCAAGTGGATCAGGCCAAAGCGGCGGTTGAGGCGGCCCGTGCCGGAATTGTGGAGAATCTTCGCCAGCGCCAGTTGCAGGATACGCGCATCGCGAGGGCGCTGGCAGGCATCGATGAGGCGAAGGCACAGATTGCTGCCGCCGAGGCTGGCAAGGATGCCGTGCAGGCTCAGTTGATTCGCGCACGCTCGGAACGTAAACGCCAGGAAGGGTTGTATCAGAGTCATTCGACGACCGAGCAGAACCTAGAGGCCGCTGTCGCCGCCGAAGGAAACCTCTCCGCCCAGCTTGCCAGCCGGGATGCCGATCTCAATCAGGCGCAAACCATGCTGCGTAGTAGTGAACTCGCTGCCGAGGCCGAGCGAGGGAGCAAAGCCGTGCTCGAATCTCAGGAGACGCAACTTCAGGCTGATCTGCATGCCAAGCAGGCTAGCCTTGCTGCAGTTGAGGTAAACCTTGGCTACACAAAAATCTACGCTCCTGACGATGGCACCGTCGGTGAACGGCAAGTTCGGCCCGGGCAATTGGTTTCGCCCGGCACAGTTGTGATCTCCTTTGTCGCTCTGACCAAGTGGGTGCAAGCGAACTATCGCGAAACACAGTTGACCAATGTGAAAATTGGAGACACTGCCGAACTGCGAGTTGACGAATATCCCGAACAGCTCATTCGCGGCAAAGTGGCCGAGATTGCGCCAGCGAGCGGATCACAATTCGCTTTGCTGCCGCCCGACAACGCCACGGGCAATTTCACGAAAGTGGTGCAGCGTATTCCCGTCAAGATCGCGCTCGACGATCCGGCGGTTGCGACGAGGCTGCGTCCCGGACTTTCTGTGGTAGCAACGGTCCGTACCAGACGATAAACGGAAATCTATGGCAGCTTCGACCATCACAGTTCGCCCGTCTGCGCTAGAGATCGCGCGTGGTGCCGCCGCGGCTATCCCGTCAGAAGTATCGACGCGTCCGCTTCTCGGCATCCTGGGAGTGGTCACTGGCGCGGGGCTCGTCACGCTTGCCGGCCGCATGCTTAGTCTCGGTCTTGCCGATCTAAGGGGCCACGCAGGCATTGGCATCGACGACGGTGCCTGGCTCGACAGTGCCTTCAATGCCTCGCTCATGTTTATCGGCCCGTTCACGGTCTACCTCGGAGGGCTGCTGGGGCCACGGCGAGTCTTGTTATTTGCCGCAGGACTTTTCGCCGTAACCAGTCTCTATCTCCCGCTCATCCATAGCTACAGCCTCCTCGTTGCGGCGCTGATCGTTGCCGGGCTGACCTCAGGCACCTTCTATCCGCTCACACTGACGTTCGCCCTTCGCAACATTCCGCTGCGGTACCTTCCTTTCACCATCGCCCTCTATGCGACCTTTGTGGACGGCGCGGTGAACATCGCGCCTTCGCTATATGGTTTCTACAGGGATCATCTTTCGTGGCAGTGGATGTTCTGGAACTCTGCTCTGATCGCGCCGCTGATGATGATATGCATTTACTTCGGCATTCCGCCGGCGCCGCCGCGCAAAAAGGGCGGGGCCGTACCGAGCTTCGCCGGGTTCCTTTATCTTAGTGCGGGATTGGCCCTGACGTTCGCTGCTCTTCAGCAAGGCCAGCGGCTCGACTGGTGGCGCTCGGGCGTGTTCAATGCCCTGTTCTGGTCTGGATCTTTTTTTCTTCTGTGTTCGCTGGTTCGGAGACTACGCGCTCCTAATCCGCTCGTGGCGCTACCTTATCTGCTGAAATGGAACACCATTTTGCTTGGCTGCCTGCTCTTCTGGTTCCGCTTCACGCTCTGTACAACCATCATCCTAATTCCACAGGCGCTGGCCATTCGCGGTTTCGAGGCCGACCAGATTGGTCCCGCCATTCTCTGGAGCGCCCTTCCGGTCATTCCGATTGCCTTCATTGCCGGGCTCCTACTCCTGCGCAAAGTAGATCCACGCTTGCTGCTCGCCGCGGGCCTTGCTTGTACGGCGTTCGCCAGCTGGCTGTGCGCGCAGTACACCACAGCGTGGGCGGCGGAGAACTTTTATCGCACAGAATTGCTCGTCGGCGTCGGACAAGCTTTTGCTTTCATCGGCCTGGTCGGGTGCATCGTCCTGCAGGCGATCTTCGCAGGCGCTTTGGCAAAACCTGAGTGGGTCCTGACCTTTTCGGCATTCTTTCACGTTGTTCGCATATTCGGCGGCACAGCGGGCGCCATTTATATGGGCCACTTTTTGGCTCAGAGAGAGAAGCTGCACTCGAACCTCCTGGGACTTCACGTCAGCGGTGGCAACTGGATCACTGACCAGAATATTCGTGCGATGACAGTGGGCCTGTACGCTAAATCCTCCGGAATTGCCACCGCAAGTGCGCGTGCGATCGATCTGATTGGCTCCCGGATGCGGCTCCAGGCGTACAGCTTGAGCCTTATCGACGGATTTCTACTCATCGCCTGGAGTTGCTTTTGCGCCTTGATCCTCGTTGCCTTACTGCGCAAATCACCTTTGAACTACGGCGATCTCAGCGCCATGCAGCAGATTCCGGCCGTCGGTAAGGAGTCGAACCAATGAAACGAAATATGGCGCGATTCGTGTTATCCGCGACAGCCTTTTTCGCATGCTCTGCGGCGGCCCAGGAAATAAACAGCACACTTCCGTCGCGCCACATCACATTGCAGCAAGCCGTTCAGTTTGCTCTCAAGCACAACCACAATATTCGCATCGCTGGCTATACGGTCGAGGAAAAGCAGCACGCGAAGCAGGTCGCGAAAAGCGCATATTTTCCTTCAATCCGAAATGACAGCAACTTCATGCATGCGACCGACACAGAGTTGATTCAGATAAAGGCCGGTAGTCTCGGCGTCGCCGGGCGAACGTCGATTCCACCTGTGGATGCGATCATCAGCCAGGGCGGCAAAAACTTTATAACCAGCGGAACCCAGCTCACCCAGCCGTTGACGGGCCTGCTCAAGATCAGACAGCAAAACGATCTGGCCCAGGCCGAGTTAACAGCCTCGTGCGAGAAGGCGCAGCTTACCGGAAACGACGTGGCGCTCGCCGTTCATCAGGTCTACTACACGATTCTGATCGCTCAAGCACATCGCAGCGCCACCGAAGCACGAATAAAAGCTTCCGAAGCTCTTCAACAGGAGCGTATCGAGCAGGTGAAATTCGGCAGTGCCTTGGAACAGGAGTCGATCGAGAGCCGCGCACAACTGTTGCAAGCAAAGCAGGAAATGCTGACGACTGATTTTCAGTTGTCGGACCTGAAATTGAAACTTAACGACTTGGTCGGCCTGCCACTGACCACCCTTCTGGATCTGGATCCGGGTGTTCCCGAATTTCAGGAGACCCCCCGGCGCGAGGAATGTGTGACGGCTGCTGAAAGCTCACATCCGGAAATCCGTGCTGCTCGCGCGGATCTGGAGAAAGCCGAGGCCGCAGTTCGCTTGACCAAGACTGATATCTGGGTCCCCGATGTCGAAGCCTTTGCCCGCTATAGCTACCAGGAAAATGTCCCCTTCCTGGCACGTAACTTCGGAACCTTTGGTATTCACTTCGGCTACGACCTGTTCGACTCGGGTCGGAAGAAGGCCTTACTGCGTGAACGACAGGCGCAGTTGTCGCAAGCGAAGGAGAACTTGGCGAAGTTCACGGATGCGGTCGAGCTATCAGTCGAGACGGCGTACAACAAGCTCGAAAGAACCCGGCAGATGCTGAAGGTCTCGGAAGAAGTGCTGGCTCTGCGCACTGAGTCGAACCGTGTGCGTCAGCAGGAACTAATACGGGGAGCGGCGCTGAACTCGCAGGCGGATACCGCAACGGCCCAAGAATACGAGGCCAAGGCCCTCTTGCTGCAATCCCAGATGGACTACTTGCAGGCCCATGACGAGCTGTTGGATGCGATGGGCAGCGCGCCTGAGTAAGTCGTCTTTCATCTCGCGTAGAGGGACCTGTATGAAAGGATGTTGCGGATCTCGTGAGGAACCGCGAGCGTTTCAGGACGCAATCGCAAGGCGCGGTAAGACACGGCCACACGTCTCACCGTTGAGGGTGTCTCGCAGCAATTTGAGCAACCGCTGGTGATTGAATGGTTTGGCGAGGAACTCGACTGCACCCTCTTTCATGGCTTGAGCCCGTATCTCGGCATCGTCAAATGCCGTAATAAAGATGATGGGAACGGTGCATTCCTGTTGTTTCAGCCTGGCTTGCAACTCCAGACCCGACATCTTAGGCATGCGGATGTCAACAATCAAGCACGCGGCCGTGCGATGCAAATCGGAGTCGAGGAACGCTTTTGCTGATCCGAAGCTTTTTGCCTCGAACCCCCCTGACTCGATCAGATCACCCAGTGAGTCCTGCATCGACTCGTTGTCATCGACGACGGCAATCAACTTAGACCTCTGCTTTCCTGGCATGCCGCGAATCCGATATCGTTTGATCAATCACGCCTATGATCGCCTGTTTACCCTAGGAGCGAACGGATGTAAATGGAACAGCGGTGACTTTGCAATGAAATGGGAGTGAAATCAGGAAGTTGTTGATTCTTAATGATGTTGCCCGGGCATTGATGTTGCTCTCAGCCTACATTTCGACAATTCTGGGCCGTATTGGTACAGTTTCTTAGTTCTGGTACGGTTCCCATGCACACCCTTCCCTTAGAGCGCGTTCGATTCGGACCCTTTGAGCTCGACCTCAGCACTGGAGAGCTACGATCAATTGAGGCACCCGATCCCAATAATAAGGTTCTCCTCAGAGAACAAGTGTTTCAGGTTTTGCAGATGCTCCTTGAACGTGAGGGCAAGATCGTCACCCGCGAGGAAATCAAGAGCAGGCTGTGGACGGACGATACGGTCGTGGACTTCGACCACAGCATCAATGCAACGATCAAGACCCTACGCCGCGCCCTAGGGGATTCGGCGGACAGCCCTCGGTACATCGAGACCTTGGGACGGCGGGGCTATCGATTGATGCTCCCGATACAGTACCTGGAGTCAGCCCCAGAAACCGCTTTGGAGAAGGACCGAGGGCGGCGCGAGCAGTCTGCTGCTGAAACGAGCGAGAACACGGGGAGAGTTCAGCGGCGGATGAGGTCTCCATGGTGGAAGGCTGCGGTCGTGCTTGCGTCTGTTGTCATTTTGGGGGGCGCGGGCTACACCTCTTGGCGGCACTTTCAGACTATCAACCCCCCAAAATCGGAAAAAATCATGCTCGCCGTACTGCCGTTTGAGAATCTCACTGGCGATCCCAATAAGGAATATCTCGCGGACGGTCTGACCGAGGAAACGATTTCGCAGTTAGGGCGGCTTAACCCGCAACAGTTGGGCGTGATCGCGCGAACGTCCGTCATGGGATACAAACACAAAGACGAACGCCTGGACCAGATTGGCCGTGATCTTTCTGTGCAGTATGTGCTGGAAAACAGCCTTCGCGAAAGCGGAGATCACCTACGCCTTACCGCTCAGTTCATTCAGGTGAAGGACCAAACTCACTTGTGGTCGCAGGATTACGACTATCCCCCGAAAGACATTCTTAATGTGGAAGACGAAGTAGCCAAGGCGGTTGCGCACGAAATCCGGGTGCGTTTGACTTCGAAAAAGCAAGCAGAGTTGGCCCAGTCGCACCCGGTTAATCCGGAAGCCTTTGAAGCCTACATGCAGGGGTACTACTTCTTTGAGCGGAACACAGACAAAGATACGGAGATGGCAGGAAAGTATTACGAACGGGCGACCCAACTTGATCCCTCCTTTGCTTTGGCTTGGGTCGGGTTGTCTCGGGTACGCAACTGGCAGGTCAACACAGGCCTTATTCCCGCTGAGGAGGGTCACCGGCTTGCGCGTGAAGCGGTTGAGCGAGCTTTAGCGCTGAACCCGAACTTGGCAGAGGCCTATGCCCAAATGGGACGGATTAAGCAACAAGTCGACTTCGATTGGGCTGGAGCGGACGCTTCATTCCAGCGGGCGATTGCTCTCGAGCCCGGAAATCCCGAGATTGTACGATTGGCGGCTTCCTCGTCAGCCATGCTCGGCCGCTTTGATGAAGCTCTTCAATTACGCCGAGCGGTTGACTTGGATCCGCTCAATGCAAACAGCTGGGAGAGCCTTGGAGAGACCGAGTTTTGGATGGGGCAGCTAGACGATGCGGCAGCGGACAGCAAGAAGGGGCTTGCACTGAGCCCCGATGGTTTTCCCGGCCCTATCCAGTTAAGCCAAATCTATGTGATGCAGGGGCGGTCTCAGGATGCTCTGCCTGAAATCGAACTGGTGCGTTATGACCCCATACGAGCGTTTCTGTATGCGATTGCGTACCACGCGCTTGGCCGGAAAAAGGAGTCGGATGCCGCATTGAGTAACTTAATCACGAAATACCATGCAAGCATGGCGTACCAGATCGCCCAAGTTTATGCTTTCCGGAACCAGTCCAACGAAGCGTTCGAGTGGCTGGATCGGGCTTATGCTCAACGTGACGACGGTCTGATCGGAACGAGAGTGGAGCCGCTACTAAAGAACTTGCACAACGACCCGCGATTTGCCGCGTTCTTGAAGAAGCTGAACCTGCCGATTTGACATAACGCCGGTCCCAAAGGCTCTATCGGCCGAATCAAACCTAGAACCCGCTTGTGAATTGATGCAGGCCCCTAGCAACAATGGGCAAGAATTAGAAAATGAGAAATGGCAGCCGATCAACGGAAGAGGCGCCGAGTGGCCGCATACGACGACGGCGAGACACTAGTGAGCCACAGCGATAACAGGCAAAGCAGAAACGAATCGGGCTCTCGATGTGCACATGGCGCGGGGCAACGTGGAATCGACATGGGCAACCATGTCTCGGAAACCTAGCAAACCTGACCTCGGCCGGATGTCAGGTCGGTTGATTTGATCTGAATTAAACCCGGCGAGACGTTCCGGGGCTGGCTCGGCATGCACGCAATGACCCTGAATGGTCGCCAACCATACGAGGTGTGGAGAACTTTGAATGAAAGCGTCGATTTTCGACGATCCAGCCATGATGAGCCGCAGCCAACTTTAAAGTATCCGTCCGGCAGCACACAGACGAACAACGCCGGAATCGGGTCAATTACGGTGTGCCGCTCGAGCCGTTCGAGCTTGCTGACTCTTAACTTTATTCCATTTGCGGTTCTACCCTCAAACCAGGCCATCGTCTTAGGCGACCCCGGGAACGGTAGTTCCTTCCTCAGGGATCGGCCGCGAGATACCTAGCCTTTTCATCTTGGCAAGCAGTGTGGTCCGTTTCAGTCCCAGTTTGGCGGCTGCACCGCGGGGTCCGCCAACGATCCAGCCGGTCTGCTCAAGCATCTCCACGACCAACGCGCGATCTGAGTCTTCCCAGTTCATCGACGATAGGGAAGGCTGGGCGTTGGAGCTGAAAATAATGGCGCTCGTTTGCCTCTTGTGCAGAGGGTTCGGGAGCACGCCGTCCCGCGAGAGGATCACCGAGCGTTCTACTAAATTCTGCAACTCGCGAATGTTGCCAGGCCACGAATACCATTGGAAGGCAGCCATGGTTTCCGTAGGAATGCTATCGACTTGCTTCCCCATGCGGCGACTAAACAGCTTTACGAAATGTGTCACAAGAGCGGGAATGTCCTCCCGGCGCTCTCGAAGCGCCGGCAGCAGGATGGGGAAGACGTTCAGACGATAATACAGATCACTGCGAAACTGCCCGCGAGCTATCATCTTGCCCAGGTTGCGATTGGTTGCGGCAACGAGCCGAACATCCACCTTGTGAGTCCTACCGCTTCCGAGGCGCTCGAACTCCTGCTCCTGCAGCACACGCAGTAACTTCGGCTGCAGCGCAGGCGGAATGTCGCCTACTTCGTCCAAGAATAGCGTGCCATTGTCAGCCATTTCGAAGCGCCCGACCTTCTGCGCGATCGCGCCAGTGAAGGCGCCCTTCTCGTGGCCGAACAACTCGCTTTCCAGAAGATCGAGCGGGATAGCAGCGCAATTCAGCTTGATAAATGCGCGCCCGTAGCGCTGACTTGCATTGTGAATGGCATGGGCGATGAGCTCTTTTCCTGTACCGGTTTCTCCCTCGATGAGGACTGTCGAGTCTGTGGGAGCAACCTGCTCCACCTGAGCGAGAACAGATTCGAGGGCAGCGCTATTGCCGATGATCCGCTCGAACGTTCGCTCGACCTGATCAGCCGTTCTAGCATTCGTCACTGTTGCATGATCTCCCACAGAAACCCCTACGCTTGCTCACATATCAAGAGCGGTGCGGACCCTTTTGAGCAACAATTGATGATCGAACGGTTTTGCGAGAAACTCGACTGCTCCCCGTCTCATGGCTTGAATACGCATCCGGGCATCTCCATGAGCAGTAATAAAGATGATCGGAACGTTGCATTCCTGTTCTTTAAGCCTGGCCTGCAACTCCAGACCAGACATCTTTGGCATGCGGACATCAACGATCAGGCACCCGGCTTTACCATGCAAATCGGATTTGAGGAACTCCTCCGCGGATCCGAAACACCGTGCGGCAAGTCCCGCCGCCTCCAGAAGGTCGCGCAGAGAATCCTGCATGGCATCATCGTCATCAATGATCGCAATCAATTTGGACGTGTGGTCCAACGGCATGCCCTGAGGGTATGCGTGGTGTACATCCTGAAGCAATCGATCTTTGGGTGGGAAAAACTAGACTTTAGTAGGTTAGACCGCTACTTTCGATTCGATGCGGACAGGCGGGACTCAACGGGTTATTAGTACTTTGAGCTTGTCCGCCATCCTGACAAGCTCAGGCAGGGATGTGGCCTGCATCTTTTTCATGACCTGGCTGCGATACATTTTGACGGTCGCTTCGCTGGCACCGAGTTCCACCGCTATTTGCTTGTTAAGCATCCCGGTGACGACCAGGTTCATAATCTCACGCTCACGAGCGCTGAGTTTTTCACAACGATGTCGCAATTCAGCTAACTCTCGCTCTTTCTCGCGCAAGATACGAGCTCGAGTAAGAGATCGCTGGACGGCATCGAGCAGATCCTGTTGCCTGAATGGCTTAGTTAGA